>Ga0209946_1000396_pt1 | contig 17957 bp, 17 predicted proteins | sample SalPon2_A_H2O_MG_FD_185704 | JGI IMG/M metagenome (GOLD analysis project Ga0209946, IMG submission 185704) | Salt pond water microbial communities from South San Francisco under conditions of wetland restoration - Salt Pond MetaG R2_A_H2O_MG... | ecosystem: Environmental > Aquatic > Non-marine... | reverse complement strand
AGCCGACGCCGGGTTTTTGTTTCCGGGTTCTCGATAGCCGAGCACTCGGGTGATCGCCGTTGACAGCCGACGGATCGGAGCGCTGTGCGCTGTGCGGCCAGCGGCCCGCATCGACGGCGATGGAACAGGCTGACGGCCGCGCCTTCTGTGGCACCGGCTGTCGGGACATTCACCTCGAACTCGACGCCCCCGACGCCGGGACGGAGCCCGCCGAAGGACCGATCCCGAGTTCGTCCGATAGCGATGCTGAAGCGGGGATCGAACGGACGTTCTTCCGGGTCGACGGCATGTACTCGGCGACCTGTGAGGCGTTTCTCGAGTCGGTCGCCGAGAGACGGGACGGCGTCACCGACGCGACGGCCAGCTACATCACGGAGACGGTCCGGATCGATCACGACCCGGCGGCGGTTTCGCCGTCCGACCTCGAAGGGGCGTTGACGACGCTTGGCTACACCGCCTACCGTCGCTCGGACGCCGAGCGCGCGACGGACGAGACCGAAAGCGCCAGCCGCCGTTCCCGGGAGCTTCGAGGAGTACGAAAGCGCCGCGACGAGACGATCTTCGGCCTCCGGTACGCCGCCGGGCTCCTGTTCGGGGCGTTTCTCATGATCCCGTACGTTTCGATCATCTATCCGGCCTCCCTGGCGACGGTCTCCGAGTGGTGGTTCCTCGAACAGTTCGCGGGCGCGTTCCGACTGGACGGCCCCGGCGGCTTTCTGTTCTTGCGGATCTATCTGGTGCTGACGGGGATCGTGCTCTTTTTCACCGGGATGCCGGTCCTCCGCGGAGCCTACGTGAGCCTGCGGATGCGACGCCCCACGACGGACGTCCTTGTCGCGCTGGCCGCCCTCGGCGCGTTCGTCTACAGCACGCTCGCGGTGCTTGTCGGCGGTTCGGCGGTCTACTACGATCTCACGCTCGTCATCGCGGCGTCGGTGACGGCGGCGGCGTTCTACGAATCCGCCATCAAAAAGCGGGCGCTGGGGCAGTTGACCGATCTCACCGTCTCACAGGTCGACACGGCCCGGCTGTACGGGGCGGACGGGACGACCGAAGTGCCGATCGAGGACGTCGCCGCCGGCGACGACGTGATCGTCCGCGAGGGAGAGCGGGTGCCGATCGGCGGCACGCTGCGTGACGGCGAATGCGTCGTCAACGAGGCCGTCGTGACCGGCGAATCGCTTCCGGTGACGAAACGTGCCGGCGACGAGATCGTCGCCGGATCGGTCGTCACTGACGGGGCGGCCGTCGTCCGGGCCGACGAACGCCCGGTCGGCGGGATCGATCAGCTCACGGCGGCGATATGGGACCTTCAGAGCGCCGACCACGGCGATCACCGGTACGCGGATCGGCTCGCGACGCGGCTCCTCCCGGTCATCGGCGTTGCGGCCGCGGTGGCTGGTATCGCGACCGCCCTCGGAGCCGGTGTCGCCGAAGGGACTCTCGCGGTTCTCGTCGCGCTGTTCGTCGTCTCCCCGTGGGCGATCGGTCTCGCGGTACCGCTCTCGGTCGCGGGCAGTCTCGAGGCGGCGTTAGACCGGGAAATCGTCGTCTTCGACGAGACCGTCTTCGAACGGCTCCGGGACATCGACACTGTCGTCTTCGACAAGACCGGCACGCTGACCACGGGGGAGATGACCGTCGTCGACGCTGACGCCCCTGAGTCGCTCCTGGACGGGGCTGTCGCCCTGGAGCGGCGAGCCTCACACCCCGTTGCACGCGCCATCGTCGGATCGTTCGGTCGATCGGACGATACAGAAACGACCGGCGACAGCGATGGATCGCTCGGTCGATCGGACAACGAAGAAGCGATCGACGCCACTGACGATAGCGACGACAGCGATGATAGCGCGGCGACCGAACGCGTCGAGTGCTTCGAAAGCCACGGAACCGGCGTCGAAGGCATCGTCGACGGCGAGCGCACGCTTGTCGGCACGCTCGATCTCTTCGCCGATCGGGGCTGGCAGGTCCCCCCAGAGTTCGCCAACCGAGCGCGGGAGGCCCGAAAGGCCGGCCGGATCCCGGTTGTCCTCGGGCGGGCCGGCACCGCTGAAGGGATCGTCACTGTCGGCGATACGCCGCGCGAAGACTGGGACGAGACGGTCACGAAACTGGCCAAGCGGGGGATCGACGTCGTCGTCCTGACCGGCGATCACGACGCCGCAACAGGGTTTCTGTCCGAGCACGACGGAATCACGCACGTGTTCGCCGGCGTCACGCCGGCGGCGAAAGCCGAGGCGGTCCGCCGACTCGGCGGCGACCGCCAGGTGGCGATGGTCGGCGACGGGACGAACGACGCGATGGCGCTCGCGGTGGCCGATCTCGGGCTCTCGCTCGGAAGCGGCACCGCGATGGCCGCCGACGCGGCCGACGTCGCGATCCTCGACGACGACATCCGGTCGGTCGGGGCGGCGATCGATCTCGCCCGGGCTGCCGGGCGGCGACTCGAACGGAACGTCGCGCTCGCTTTCTCGTATAACGCGATCGTTATTCCGCTCGCGCTCGCCGGAGTGTTGATCCCGGTGTTTGCCACGGGCGCGGCGGTGTTGACTGGGGGCCTGCTGGTCGCGAACTCGATGCGATGACCCACTGTCCGTACTCACAGACGTTGGGAACGGCCCTCTCAACAGGAAGTGTGTTCTCGCTGCGTGTCATTCATCGGCCCGTCACACCCATTCCTCCCGACGTATGTGGCGCTACTTGAGACATTCACAATCACGCGCGACCTGTTGAATAGCGATGCTGGCTACGTTCCCCCCATACTCGGCGGTCCGGCGGACACTATCCAACAGAAGGCCGACGACGTAGGCCTCCGCTGGATCATCGTGCGTGTAGAGTTCCCGGTCGAGCTCCTCGAGATCAGCGGTCAGGTCGTCACGCTCGGTGAGCGCCGTGTACGCTCCTTCGATACCAGCGTCGGCGAGGATCACGTCGGCAGCAGTGTCGACGACATGTCTGGAACTGGAAGAGAGCCTCTCGATGCGATCGTCAAACGGAGACGGAATCGATATCTCCGGATCAAGTGTGAAACGTGCGATTTTCTCAGCGTGGTCGGCGACGCGCTCAAACTGACGGCTAACGTAGTAGTACTCGAACAGTTCGTCGCGGTCGTACTCCAGTTTCTCGACCTCTCGGAGATTCGTCAGCGCCCGCCGGAAGTGCCGAGTTATCATCGCGAACAGTTTGTCGGCTTCGCTGTCGCGGTCGATGACACGTTGGGCGAGCGTCTCGTCGTCATCGAGAACCGCATTCACTGCATCGCGGTGCATTCCGAGCATCACGAGTCGGAGCCGAAGGGCCGACTTTCGGACATCGACGTTTTCGGCATCTATGAGATTCGTCAACTGAATCCTCGTGTCGCCGGCTTCGAGCAATTCGAACCCAGAAAGCCCCGTAACAGTGTCCTCGATAAGCGCCCGACGCTCCGTCGAGTGACCTGTTTTGTCCACCAAAGTGACCCTGTCGAACCCAACAGCATGAAGCGCCTGAATCCGCTGTCTGATGGCGTTGTCCGAGTCGGTCGAGACATCCACTGTCGCCGACCACGTCTCAGTCGATCGGTCTATCTCCGATTCGATCAGGAGTGAACCGTCTCGATTCGGGTACAGTGAGAGGGTTGCCCCAGCATCGATACCGTGCTCTTGGGCCCACGATTTTGGGAGAGATATCGTATAGGTCGTCCCGCCGGAAAGCTGGACTTTACGTGTCTCCATGTGGGAACCGCAGTAACGGTATCGTATTGTATTTTATATGAGTGGTCTGTTCCGGTTCTTAGCAGTATATATCGGTACAGTGTGTCTCAGTGAGGGTTTAATCAGCCGACAGTTCGGGCAGGTAAATACAGTATATAGCCGTCCGGATTTTCTATTGGTTAGTGATAACCCACACACGCCGGACGGGCAAGTATGTCCCGTCAAACATGGCAACGTCCGCTGGGAGCGGGTGGTCGTGACGCTACGCGCGCTCAAGTCGTCGAGGCGATCGACAGGACTGCACCGGAAACCAAAGCGGAACTGGCCCGGACGGTCGGTATCTCCAAGCAGTATCTCTCCGAACTGTTACAAGAACTCAAAAGCGACGACGTCGTAAAGAAGGGGTACATCGTCGACGACGCGGCGCTGTATGACGGGTCGAGACAGATCTCGAAGTTGTACGGCGGCGATTCTGACATTTCAGAGCAAACAGTAGATGGAGCGGCTGCCGGTCGCGGGACCGAGGTGCTAGAACTGCTCGATCGCTTGGAATCGGTAACTACGCGTCAGTTCGACGCCGCCCGCGCAGCATTTCTCGGCGAGAAAACCGAACGGTCGGCAAAGACTCTTGAATCACTCACCAACGAACGCTACTCGGCTGTCCTGGCGGAACTGAAGTCATACACGCTGACGACCGACTGGCCGGGCAACCGGGTGGCGGCGGATCTATCGACTATCGCGACGAATCTAGAAATAATCGGCGACCGGTCCTGTTTTATCACCGACGTCGTCGATAGCGAGGAAACCGATGCGAGCGGAGTCGTCGGCGAGCGTATGCAGGACCTCTTCGAGTCGGGCGCGCGCATCAACGAGTACTTTTCGGCTATCCTCTTCGATTGTGAACTCGCTGTTCACGATGAGCTCCGAGAGGAAGAGGAGACAGTCCACCGCGATTTGGATGAACTGTTCGAACTGGTGACCGCCTACGACCCTGATATGTATGGCTACCTCGTCACCATCACTCGGGCACTAGAGCGATCAATCTACTACTGGGTCGACGCGGCAGAACTGGCGGTCCAGCTACACTCGGGCGTCCAACCCGATCACGTCGAGATCTGAGGGTTTCACACCGACGGCCCCCGCGAACGACCGAGGCAGACCGCCGAGGAACTGCGGGGGAACGCTCGTCTCTCATGGGTTACTGACCATCGACGAAACAACGCTCCAGAACAGCGTAGCCGTTGTCCGTGTTGATGACGCTGATAGCGCATGCTCAGAGAGAAGACGACGCCGACGAAGACGGCTGCCGCGCCGAGGACGCGGACTTCGAGCTGTTCTGAGTCGCTTGCGGGCATCGTCTTAACCGCGTCGACGGGTCGAAAATGGATTGCTACAGGGAGTATCGACGAATCCGACCCGCTCAATCGAGCGTGGTGGGATCGGCCGCCTGGGGCGCGTACCGGTCGAGGAACAGCTCTAAATCGCGGAACTCGTCGAGTCGCGCCCGGAGCGTTTCGTGGTCCCAGTCCCACCATTCGGTCGCCTCGAGGCGAGCGGCAACATCCTCGGGGAACCGCCGGCGGATCGGTTCTGCCGGCACGCCCGCGACGACGGTGTAGGGGTCGACGTCGTCGGCGACGACCGCGCCAGCCCCGACGGCGGCGCCGTTGCCGATAGTGACGCCAGGGAGAACGATCGCACCGTGGCCGATCCATACGTCGTGGCCGATCTTGACCGGTTGGCCAGCCCGCCATTCGAAGATTGAGTCGTCGTCTTCCCCGAGGTCGTACATCGCCGCTCGGTACGTGAAGTGGTGTGCCGAGGGGCGATCGAGTGGGTGATTCGTCGGGCCGAGCCTGGCGGCGGCGGCAACGTTGCCGAACTTTCCGACGGTCGCGTAATCGAGCTGGACGCGCTCCATCAAGTACGTGTAGTCGCCGATGGCCGACTCGTTGAGCCGGGCGTGGTGCCGGACCTCTGTCCACGCGCCGAGTTCGCTCTCAGTGATCGACACCGGGTCGTGCAGCGTCGGTTCGGGTCCGAGGGTGCGTGTCCGGTCAGGCCCGTGGTCTTCGATGTAGGTCATTTCCCGCGGCGACCCATTGTCGAGGCGAGAATGTTTCTCGGCACGTTTGCGAACGTCTCGATTATGCCCGATTTCTCGATATCGTCGCCGTCGCGGAGGGCCGAACGCACGCGCTGGCTGACCAATTCGACTGAGCCGGCCAGAAGGAAAATAAGAATGATACAGGCCATCATCTCGGTGTAATTGAACGTCTGGCGTTGAATGTACAGCTCCAGTCCCAGACCGCCGGCACCGATGATCCCCAGTCCGATGGCGGCCCGAACGTTGTGTTCGAGATCGAACGCGATCCAGGCGATGAACTGTCTGAAGACCTGGCTCAACATCCCGAAGGAGACGACCTGTGACCGGTTCGCGCCGGTGGATCGGATCCCCTCGATCGGCCCATCCTCGATCTCTTCGAGTTCGTCGGTGAACAACCGACCCAGATAGCCGGTGGTGTCGACCATGATCGCCAGCGCACCGGTGAACGGGGTAACTCCGGCCAACGGGATGAGGATCAGAAACCACACCAGCCCCGGGATGGCTCGGATGAGACTCATCGTCCCGCGGAAGACGAAATTAAACGGGTAGGGGATGACCCGTTCGCTCGACATGACGCCGAAGAACAGCGCTAGCGGCAACCCCAGTACTGTCCCGGCGAATGCGACAGCCATCGTGACGAACATCGCGCCCCAGACGATCTGGCCGCCCTGAACGGTGAGAATCAGGTTCTCCTCGATCATGAAACTCGTGTATGCGCCCAGATCGACGAACGGGATACCGAAGTACGTCGTTGGCGGGAAGTACTCTAGCAGCGCCTCGTAGAACTGGTCGAGCTGGCTGACCAGTTCCGCGAGATTGAATCCGATAACGCGGAGGCTAGCGTAAAACAGCAGACCAGTGACGGATACTCCGACCAGCGTCCAGATCCGCCGCCGCGTTTTCCGGCGCTTCATGTCTTGGAGTTTCCGTTCAGCCGGCGAATCCCCGAGCTCCTCGTAGCCGAAGTACGCCGCAATCGAGTTGTCGTCGGACGGTGGCGTACTCATGCTTCTATTCCCGGTCGGAGATCCTCTTTCGGGGCGGCATCGTCCGGGTCGTCCCTGTCGCCGTTCAGAACCTGCTCGACAGTCTTTTCCTGTTCGGCGAGACCGACGGTCTCGACGCTCCCGTACAGTTCGTCGATCAGTTCGGGCGTGAGTTCCGAACGGCCGACATCGAACAATTTCTGGCCGTCACGCAGACCGATGAACCGCTCGCCGAAGTAGGCGGCAATGTTCACTTGGTGGAGACTCACCAGCGCGGTTACGTCGTGTTCCTTTGCGGCCTTTCGGAGATAGCCCATCACCGTCTCGGCGCTGGAGGGATCCAGACTGGCGACCGGCTCGTCGGCTAACAACAACTGCGGATCCTGAACGAGGGCGCGAGCGATGCCGACGCGCTGTTGTTGGCCGCCGGACATCTGCGCGACGCGCTGGTGGCTCTCCTCCAGCAGGCCGACGGTTTCCAACGATTCAAGTGCCCGAACCTTGTCCTCGCGGGACTGCCACTGGAGCATGCTCTTGAGCATCGAGACGCGGTTGAGCGATCCGGTAAGCGCGTTGAGGTACGCCGAGACGCCGTCGACGAGGTTGTGCTGCTGGAAGATCATGCCGATGTTCGTCTGTGACCCGCTGATCTCCTCGTCGTCGAGGACGATGGTCCCGTCTGTCGGCTCGGTCAGCCCATTGACACACCGCAGTAGCGTCGACTTGCCAGCACCGGACTCCCCGAGTAGGACGGCGAATTCGTCCTCAATCTCGAAAGACACCTCTTCAAGCGCCGTCACGTCCCCGTACTGCTTCGATACGTTGTCAACTTTGAGTGTACTCATTATGATACTCGCTAAAATATCGGCCGATCAGGCCGAGGGATCGATACCGACGGTATTCATACGCTCGATGATCGGCTGGTAGTCTTCGAGGGAGGTATCACGCAGCGTGGTGAACGGCAGTTCCTCCTCGTTGTAATCCTCGGGGTAATACTGCTCGATCGTGTCCGTATCGGAGTTGAGCAGGACGTCACCGATCTCCGATTTCTTTTCGGATCCCCACGTCTTGCGGGCGTACATCGGCTGTTTCGGAATCGGGAACGACCACCAAATCGGTTTGAACTGGGGTGTTTCGGTCCCCATGGTGTCGAGGAACGAGCTCTTTTCGTCGACACGGTCAGGCACCTCCGTCCCCTCCGGAAGATGCGGAATGCCGTTACCGCCCCATGTGGTCGCACCGTCAGCCTCGCCGTTGCCGAGTCGCTGAAGCGCCTGATCGTGATCCGTCCAGGTCCCGTCGAAATCGACCGGATCGCCTTTCGGAGCGTCGCCGATGTCGAGTCCCGCCTCCTGAAGCGTATACAGCGCGAAGATCGAGCCACTGGTCGAGAGCCGGTCGGCGAAGGCCCACTCCTTGCCCGCTACGTCGGTTCGCTCGTCGATCTCCGAATCCGGCTGGACGAGCATCATCGAGAAGTAGAACGCCGAACCGCCCGTGACCGTCGTCCCGTAGACGTCCATAATATCGGGTTTTGAGAGCAGCGTCACGTCGTCCATCCCGATTTCGGCCTGCTCGCTTTCCAGCGCCGGCCGGATCGCCGAGTAGTCCTGTGGGACCTGCATCTCGACTTCGACGCCGTCGACCTCGCCGTTGAGGAGGTTCTGGACCGGCTTGTACCGCCGGCGTGCGTCGGCTGGCGTCCCCGGCGTCAGTAGCATCGTCACGGTTTCGGTCTCGCCCGAGCCGCCACTGCCAATAACGCCCCCACACCCCGCTAACCCCGCGGTGATGGCAGTTGCAACGCTGCCAGCAATGAAGTTTCGCCGGCCGGTCGATCGATCGCTGGTGTCCGGTGTCGATACCCCTTTAGATTCTCTCGATTCCTCGGACATCATCTCAGTTCTTACGAAACGGTCGCATAACCGTTGGCTGGGTAGAGTCCAAAGCGTCCGTGTCCGACCGCACTGACGGCGTCTGAACTGTTCTACCGACGAACGGAGTATGTACTAGTACAGACGTCTGCGTCCGATAGCGGGAACAAACCACGATGTGAAACGAAGGATAGAGAGTACCGAGCGAATCCTTATGCGGATGCTTTGGCGTGCTTCGATCGAGTGCATGGTTGATCCACACGACAGAGCAGACCGGTTCGAACTGATCGCCGCCTGCGAGGAGAATACGCTCGCCCGGTTTGCCGACGACGTACTCGAAGACGACCCGTCGCTGTCGGTTCGTCAAGAGCCCCGGCCACAGTTGTTGATGCAGCAGGTGCGCGAACCGGTCGAACGACGACCGTTCAACCTCGGCGAGGTGCTGGTGACGCCGGCCGAAGTCGAACTCGACGGGACGCGTGGGTTTGCGATGGTCCCGGGCAAGGCCGAGCGAGCGGCGCTCTCGGGAGCTATCGTCGACGCCGCCGTCGCGGCCGACCACAGCGCTACGCCGTCCATCGTCGACGCCTTAGAGCAGGTGCGCGCCCGCCGACGCGAACGGCGGCGGACGGAGTGGGCCGAGAGCAAACACACCGCCGTCGAGTTCGAGACGATGGAGGGCCAAGAGTGAGAGCGCTCGGTCTCGATCCCGTCCACGACACCCGTCGGACGTTCGACGGGCTTTTGACCGCGATGAGTCGACCCGGGACCGTCCAACCCGTTCCGGACCCCGCAGACCACGCCGTCGTGGCGACGCTCGTCGACCACGAGGTGACGATAGCGACCGAAAGCGATCGACTCGGGGACGCGCTGGCCGGCCAGGGTCGATTGGAACGCGCTCCGCCGGCCGAGGCCGACATCGTCCACGCACCACACCGCGCTGGCTGGAATGTCCGCGAGTGCGAGCGCGGAACGCTGATCGAACCTAGCGAGGGGGCGACCATCGTCTATCGGGTAGATTCGATTTCCGCCGGGCGCGACACCGGAACGAGCGTGACTCTCTCCGGCCCCGGCGTCGACGGGACGACGACGCTGTCTGTCTCATTACCCGAGTCCGAACTATCGGCGCTCGCGGCGGCTCAGGCCGACTATCCGCGCGGCGTCGACGCGGTATTCGCCGCCGGCAACCGCGTCGCAACGGTGCCCCGATCCGTGACGATGGAGGTGGCCTGAATGGGGTACGTCGCGGTCACGGCCGGCGAGGAACTCATCGAGCGTGCCGAGGAACTGTTCGAGAAACAGCGCGTCGACGGCAACGACGAGGCTATCGACGTCGAGCAACTCGACGGGCAACTGGGCCGGCTTACCGCCCAGGCGATGGGCGAAGGCGGACTGTACGCCCCGCAGCTGGCGGCTTTGGCGGTCAAGCAAGCTCAGGGCGACACCGTCGAAGCGGCCTTTTTATTGCGCGCGTACCGCTCGACGCTGGAACGGTTCGACGAGACGGTCACCGTCGATCCGGGCGAGATAATCGCCTCCCGACGGGTGTCGCCGGCCTTCAAGGACGTTCCCGGCGGCCAAATTCTCGGCGCAACCAAAGACTACACTCAGCGTCTGCTTGATTTCGACCTCATCGACGGGGCCTCCGAGGACCCGACCGAGGCATGGGACGTCACCGAGGAGGGCGACCCCGATCGCTTGCGTAACGTCACGGAGCTGCTCCGGACGGAAGGGCTGCTGTCCGACCCCGACGAACCGGATGTCGACGAGCCAACCGACACGACGCGGGAATCCGTTACCCATCCCGCCGGACGCGACGAGGTGCTCCAGGAACTCGCTCGCGGCGAGACCGGTGCGGTGACGGCGCTGGGTTACTCTGCACTACGGGGGTACGGCCAAGTCCACCCGACGCTCGCGGAGGTCCGTGTCGGTGATCTCCCGGTTCGCATCGAACATCCCTACACCGGCGACGAGGTCACGGTGACCCACACGAACGTCACTGAATCCGAGGCAGTCGTCCCCGTCTACGAGAAGCGTGAGGACCCACAGTTCGCCTTCGGGTATGGGCTAACGTTCGGGCGCAACGAGCGCAAGGCCATCGGAATGACCGTCCTCGATGCCTCCATTCAACTGGACAGCGAGAGCGACCCCGCCGAGAACGCCGAGTTCGTCCTCGATACGATCGACGGGATGGACTCGTTTGGCTTCATCGAGCATCTCAAACTGCCGCACTATGTCACCTTCCAGTCGATCCTGGATCGTATACGGTCGATCCGGGACCGCGAGGGATTGAGCGAGGACGCTCGCGCCGAATCCGACGAGCGGGCTCCCAGACCGACGGTAACGGAAGCGGGTGACGATGACTGAACGCACTACTACGGCGGAGGAATCACCCGATGGGGGGACGCCCGTCGCGACCGACTCCGTTGACGCCGCCCTGGAATCGCTGGACGATGACGGCCTGGCGGGGTACAACTACGCCTATCTCGACGAGCACACCAAACGGGAGATCCGGCGGTCGATGCTGAAAGCCGTCGCGATTCCCGGCCATCAGGTGCCGTACGCATCGCGGCCGATGCCGCTGGCCCGTGGGTGGGGCACCGGCGGCATTCAGGCCTCGCTCTCGCTTCTCGGGCCCGAAGAGACGTTCAAAGTGATCGATCAAGGCGCAGACGAAAGCGTCAACGCCGCCAACATCCGACGGCTGGCCGAGAACACGGCCGACGTTACGACGACGGTCGACACCACCGAGGCCGACCTGATCCAGAGCCGCCACCGCATCCCGGAGGAAGTGCTGACCGACGATCAGCGCCTCGTATTGCAGGTGCCGATCACCGACGCACTCCGGAACGTCGACCCCTCCGATACGGCAAACCGTCGCCGACACGCCCACCGGAACTACGGGAAGATGTGGGTCCACCTCTACGAGAACGTCGTCGAGTACGGCGAAATTCAGATCGCCTCGCGCTACCCGACGATGGTCGCCGGCCGGTATCTGATGGACCCCTCGCCGATCCCGCGGTGGGACGTGCCGAAACTCGACGACGCCGACCACCTCACGGTGCTGGCTGCAGGGCGGGAGGCGCGTCTCTACGCTGTCCCGCCCCACACCGAGGTTGAGCCGCTGGCGTTTGAGGACCGAGCGTTCACCGTCGAGCGCTTTCCCGAGCAGGCCTGTCACGCCTGTGGGTCGACCGACACCTATCTCGTCGAAATCTCCGAGAACGCAACCGGCGACGGTGAAGGGGCCTTCGAGACTCGCTACGCCTGCAACGATTCGAGCTTCTGTGAGAAACGCCGTGAGAACCCCGATCTCCCCAAGGACCACCATCTCGATCGCGAAGGAGTCGACTGGGGCCCGGCAACGCCGGATTCGGCCGAGAGGGGTGACCGCCGATGACACTGCTTGAAGCCGAAAACTTAGAGACGGTGTACGGGCCCCGCTGCCCGCAGTGTCTCGACTCGACCGGCGACCGCGCCGGGACGAACCAGTGTTCTTACTGTGGGAGTGTCGTCGCCTGTGCCGAGGCCGACCTCAGCGTCGAGGCCGGGGAGGTGCTCGGCATCGTCGGCGAGTCCGGCAGCGGGAAGTCGAGTCTCGCCGAGATGCTCGCACTGGAGCGACATCCGGACGCAAAAACCGCAGGCGAGATGCGGTATGCGGGTCACGACGGCAACCTGCTGGATGTCAACTACGAGACGCGCCACGACCTCCGGACGGGCGAGATTGCCCTCGTCCACCAGCACATCCGCGACGGCCTGAACCTCGAGTTCACGGGCGGCGGTAACGTCGCCGAGAAACTGCTCTCGGCTGGCCAGCGTTCCTATGAAGATGTCCGCGAGCGCGTTCGCGAGCTTTTCGAGGAAACGGAGATCCCGGTCGCACGGATGGACGACCCCACCAGCACGTACTCCGGTGGAATGCAGCGCCGGGTACAGATCGCTCGCGCGTTAGTGACTGATCCCGACCTGGTCGTGTTGGACGAGCCGACGACCGGGCTGGACGTGAGCGTTCAGGCCCGCGTCCTGGACATGTTTCGACGCGTCCAGCGCGAAGAGGACGTCGCTACCATCGTCGTCTCTCACGACTTGGGCGTCGTCCGCCTCCTCGCCGACCGGACCCTGGTGATGCGTCACGGCCGCGTCGTCGAGGCCGGGCTCACCGACCGCATCATGGAAGATCCTCACCACGAATACACCCAAACCCTGATAAATTCAATCATATGACAGTCCTGTCCGTTGATGGTCTCTCAAAGACCTTCGACATGCACGTGCTCGGCGACACGCAAGTCGTCGGGCTTGACGACGTATCGTTCGACGTCCGCGGGGGCGAGTTCCTCGCCGTCGTCGGAGAGTCCGGCAGCGGGAAATCCTCGCTGCTGAAGTGTCTGTACCGCACCTACGACCCCGTCTCGGGTGCAGTCATCTACCACGGCTCGGACGGCGACGTGGACCTGGCCTCCTGTTCCGACCGGGTGGTCATGGACCTCCGCGGGGATACTATCGGTTACACGTCACAGTTCCTCGAGGAAATCCCCCGGGTGGCCGCGGTAGACGTAGTCGCCCGGCCGCTGGTCGAACAGGGCATCGACCGCGCGGAGGCACGATCGACGGCCCGTGACCTGCTGTCGGAGCTGTCGGTGCCGGAGGAGCTATGGCAGGCGTACCCGGCGACGTTCTCCGGTGGCGAGCGCCAGCGGGTGAACCTCGCACAGGCGATCGCACCGACGCCGGACCTACTCCTCTTGGACGAACCGACCAGCGCGCTCGATCCCGAAACCCGACGGGCCGCCATCGACCTGCTCTCGTCGTATCTCGGGACGGAAACGACCGTCATCGGTGTCTTCCACGACACGGACGTAGTCGAGACCGTCGCCGATCGAGTTCTCGTCCTCGAGAACGGTCGACTGCAGCGGATCGTTCCCACCGAGGCGTACAACGGGGCGGTGATGATCGAATGAGTTCGACCGTCCAGACGTCCGAGGGAAGCGTCGCCGTCGTCGGTGGACGCGTCGTCACGCCCGAACAGGTGATCGAAGGCGGCGTCCGAATCGAGGGCGACCGAATCGTCGACGTCGGGACCGTCGACGGCGATGCCGATGCCGTAATCGAGGCCGGTGGACGCCTCATCATCCCCGGTCTGATCGACCTTCATGGGGACGACATCGAGAGACATCTCCACCCACGCTCGGGAGCGCGGATGTCGTTGTCCATGGCGCTCGCCTCGGCCGATCGGGCGAACATCGCGGCGGGAATCACCACGAAGTTCCACGCCATCTCCTTCGAACTCGACGAGGAAGCCGACCGGTCACCGGAGCTCGCAACGACGTTAAGCGGCGCCATCGCCGACGCCGGCGGGCTGCTTGCTGACCACCGCCTCCACGCCCGCTGTGAAGTGAGCCAAAAACGGTGTGTCGACGCGGTGCTGAAAATCGTCGAGAACGGCGATACCGACCTCGTCTCGGTGATGAGTCACATCCCCGGCAAAGGGCAATTCCAGAACGTCGAGCGGTTCAAAGAGTACTACGAGAACGCGCCCGACCACACGGCCGAAGAAGCCGAAGAGATGATCGAAAAGCGTGCCGAGGTCTCGATGGCGACACTGCGCGAGCGTGTCGACCGTGTCATTTCGGCCGCTCACGACGCCGGCGCAGTGACGGCCTCACACGATGACGAGGACCCCGCAGAAATCCAACGGCTCGCCGATTCGGGGGTCGACATCACGGAGTACCCCATCACGCTGGAAACGGCCGAACGTGCTGCTGAAGCCGGTGTAACCACGGCGATGGGCGCGCCCAACCTCGTCCGCGGGGAAAGCCAGTGGGGCAATCTCTCGACGGCCGACGCTATCGATGCCGGCGTGGTCGACGTTCTCGTTGCCGATTACCATCCGCCGTCGCTGCTGGCAGCCCCGTTCGTCGACACCGGCGAACCCTTGCCCGCGCGAGTCAGACGGGTTACCGCCAATCCCGCCGACGCTATCGGGATGGATGACCGTGGCCGCATCGAAACCGGCGCACGGGCGGATCTGCTGGTCGTCGAGTCCGACCCGACACCAACGGTCGCCCGCGCACTCGTTGCTGGCCAACCGGTCTACCGCGCCGACCGGGGGGAAGCATGACTCCGAACGTCGGCGCGGCGATGGACATCCGCTTTGGGGCGACCGTCGAGGAGTTCATGCGCTACGTCACTGACATCGGACTGAACCACGTGGAGTTCAAACGCGAGTACCTGGCAGGTCACCCCGAAACTCCCGAGCCCGGACAGGTTCGAGAACTGTCCGAGCGCTACGGCGTCAGCACCACGTATCACGCCCCGTTCCGTGACTGGAACGTCGGTAGCTACGATGAGACGGTTCGACAGAACTCCGTAGAGCGAGTGAAACGGACCCTCGACGACGCCAGAAAGGCGGACGCCGAGGCTGTCGTCGTCCACGGCGGGTCGGTCCCCCACCGATACCCCGAGTGGGTCCACGACCAGGCCCGCGAGAACGCACGCCGCTCGCTCGCGGAGTGCGCCGAGTACGCGCAACTGATCGGTGTCCCGCTGTGTCTGGAGAACCAACCCATCGACGAACAGAAACAGCGGTACACCACATCACCCGCCGACCTCGCGGCGACGTTAGATCCAATCGACGTTTCGCCACGGTATCTCGGCGTCACGCTCGACGTAGGCCATGCGAAGATGAACGGCTACGACTGGCAGGCCTTCATCGAGACGTTCGGAGAGCGGATCCGGGTCTGTCACCTCCACGACAACGACGGGACCGCAGACCAGCACAGACCGCTGCCCGAATACGAATCCGTCGTCGAAGCCGTCCCGGCGGAGTGCTTTGTTTTCGAAATGAAGTCACTCGCCGACGTGGGCAAAACTGTCGCCGCCGACCGCACGCCCCCCGAGACGGAGGTGACGGCCGGTGACTGAGTCCTACGGGGCTGTCGTCTTCGACTGCGACGGCGTGTTGGTCGAGCCGACCGATACCGCAGTGCTGATCGACGCCGTCGTCGACGCCTTCGCGGCCTTCGGGGTCGACATCGATCGCGCTCTCGCCGAGCGAACGGTCACCGAAGATGCGGTCCCGATCGAGGCGGCCCGCGAACACGGTATCGACCCGGAGGCGTTCTGGCACTCTCGCGAGTTGCGTGCCAGCCTGGCCCAGCAGACACACGTCCGGGACGGCGGGAAGTCGGTCTATGACGATGTGGTCGCACTTTCACGGCTGGACGCCTCGCTCGGCTTGGTTAGCAACAACCAGCATGCGACTATCGAGTTCCTGTGTGCTTACCATGACCTCCCGTCCTTCGAGACGGCCTATGGACGGCAACCGACGCTCGCGGGCGCGGCCCAGCGGAAGCCGAAACCGGACAACATCGAGCGAGCGCTGTCGGACCTGGGCGTCCGGGACGCACTGTACGTCGGTGACTCGGAGAAAGACGTGATTGCAGCACGGCGAGCAGGGGTCGATTCGGCGTTTCTGCGGCGCGAGCATGTCACTGATGTCTCGCTCAGTGTAGACCCAACGTTCGAGCTCCCGGACCTCGAAGCGCTCGTCGGCCAACTGTCCCGGCCGGCGGGGCGACCCTGATACTGCGATGGTACTGCTCCGACCGGACTGTGCGCCTCCGTGTCAACCGAACGGATCGATGCGGCAACCCCCACAAGGCGGCGGCTCCGAACGCCATGAACGATACATCGAAACATAGCACGGGTCGAAACAGGACCGCGAGCCGTCGGACCGTCATCCTGGCTCTCGGTACGGGGTCCATCGCGTCCCTCGCAGGCTGTTCCGGGTCGCGGGTCGATGGTGTGGTCGCCACGAACGAAACGCCGCTGGTCTTCTCTCATGAGTACGCGACACGGGCGACGTATTCCGGAACGAGAGTTCTCGTTGAAGCTACCGTCGAGAACACCGGGAGCGATCCGCTCACGCTCGAAGAACGGGTCCCGATGATCACCTGTACGTTTCTGAACGACGCAGACGAGACACTCCACGAATCGGGTATCAAACTGGTTCAACCGCTAACCGTCGACGAGTCGACGACGCTCGAGTTTCCCCTGACAATCGACACTGAAGACGTCACCCGGTACGAACTCCGGTGTGAGTGGGTCGAGGCGTAGTCGTAAACCGGTCGGCATTCGCCCGATATCGCGCCGCCACAACGACGTCCCCAGTGCCGGCCGAGCCGCGTATCGGCCGACGAGCCTTCCGAACGACATCAGGTCAGGAAGGCGTACCGTCGAAACGCCCCGTCGCCAACGCACGTCCCGGTTCTGATTGGTATGTGACCATTGATCCCATCGTTGGACGTTGGTCTCGGAGTCGGAGTCGTGCCTGGAGGCAAGGTTCTTATTCGGTGGCGCGCCAAGACGTGATACTCAGATGGCTCGCGCGGAAGACACGGAAATCATCGACAGGTTCGAGCAGTTCTACCGCGATTACTACCGCAACGAGATCGGCCAACTCGCCCAGAAATACCCGAACGAGAAACGGTCGCTGTACGTCGAGTGGAACGACCTCTACCGGTTCGATCCCGACATCGCCGACGACTTCATCGCCCAACCGGACCAGATGCGCGAGTACGCCGAAGAGGCGCTCAGGCTCTACGACCTGCCCGTCGACGTCAAACTGGGGCAGGCTCACGTCCGGGTCCGCGGCCTCCAGCGGACGACCGGCATCCGGGAGATCCGCGCGCGCCACCGCGGCCAACTCGTCGAGGTGACCGGCATCATCCGGAAGGCAACCGACGTCCGGCCGAAGGTCACCGAAGCGGCCTTCGAGTGCCAGCGCTGTGGGACGCTGACGCGCATCCCACAGACCGCCGGCGAGTTCTACGAACCCCACGAGTGCCAGGGCTGTGAACGGCAGGGCCCCTTCGAGATCAACTTCGACCAATCGGAGTTCGTCGACGCCCAGAAGCTCCGCGTCCAGGAATCGCCCGAGGGTCTCCGGGGCGGCGAGACCCCACAGAGCATCGACGTCCACATCGACGACGACATCACGGGGCAGGTGACCGCCGGCGACCACGTCCGAGTAACCGGCATCCTCCATCTCGACCAGCAGGGCTCCAACCAGGAGAAATCGCCCGTCTTCGACGTCTACATGGACGGGCTCTCCGTCGAGATCGAAGACGAGCAGTTCGAGGACATGGACATCACCGACGAGGACAAAAAGCGGATCATCGAACTCTCCAACGAGTCCGACATCTACGAGAAGATGATCGGCTCGATGGCCCCCTCGATCTACGGTTACGAACAGGAGAAACTCGCCATCATCATGCAGCTGTTTTCGGGCGTGACG
>Ga0209946_1000395_pt1 | contig 18004 bp, 18 predicted proteins | sample SalPon2_A_H2O_MG_FD_185704 | JGI IMG/M metagenome (GOLD analysis project Ga0209946, IMG submission 185704) | Salt pond water microbial communities from South San Francisco under conditions of wetland restoration - Salt Pond MetaG R2_A_H2O_MG... | ecosystem: Environmental > Aquatic > Non-marine... | reverse complement strand
TGATCTGGAAGATATTCTTCACGCATCTCTGGATCAATACGTGTAAGTTCTTCTTCTGGTACGATTGAAAGTAGTTCCCAAGCTAGGTCTAGAGAGTCCTCGATACTTCTGTTTTCTCTCCAGCCTTGGTTGACGAACTCTTCCTCAAATTTCTTTGTAAATTCAAGGATTTTTTCGTCTCTATCAGAGAGTGCATCCTCTCCAACGATGGATACTAGGTCTCTTAGGTTTTCTCCTTCAGCATAGAGTGCGTAGATCTGATCGGAAAGATCTCCGTGGTCTTCACGCGTGTATCCCTCTCCAATTCCGTTGTCTTCAAGTCTTGAAAGGCTTGGAAGGATGTCGATCGGAGGCTTGTACCCACGGTTATCTAGGTCTCTATCAACTACGATCTGACCCTCTGTAATGTATCCTGTAAGGTCTGGGATTGGGTGGGTGATGTCGTCTCCAACCATTGTAAGGATTGGAAGCTGTGTAACAGATCCATCCTTTCCTTCTATAATTCCTGCTCTTTCGTAGAGGTTTGCTAGGTCTGTGTACATGTATCCTGGGTATCCACGGCGTCCTGGTACTTCTTCACGTGCTGCGGAAACTTCTCGCAGTGCGTTACAGTAGTTTGTCATGTCTGTCATAATGACAAGGACGTCCATGTCTTTCTCGAATGCTAGGAACTCTGCAGTTGTCAGTGCTAGTCTAGGCGTAATGATTCTCTCTGGTGCAGGGTCTGAAGCCTTGTTTAGGAATACTACAGATCTTTCAAGTGCTCCTGTGTCTTCGAATTCTTCGATGAATTCTTGGGATTCTTCTTCTGTGATTCCCATTCCTGCGAATACTACTGCGAAGTCTGTATCTTCTCCTTTAACATCTGCTTGACGGGAGATCTGTTTAGCAAGTTCGTTGTGTGGAAGCCCGGAACCTGAGAAGATTGGGAGCTTCTGTCCCTTAACCAATGTATTTGTAACGTCGATAGTGGATACACCGGTCTGGATGAAGTCCTCAGGAAGCTCTCGGCTATAAGGATTGATTGCTTCTCCCTGAATGTCTCTTTCCTCTTCAGGTATGACTTCTGGACCTTCATCGATAGGATTTCCGGTTCCGTCAAGGATTCTTCCTAGTAGATCCTCTGTACATGGCATCTTTACGTTTTCATCCATGAATCGGACACGTGCGTCCTGACCGATCCCTTGGGTTTCTTCGTAGACCTGTACGACTACAACATCTTTTGAGGTTTCAAGAACCTCTCCACGTTTTACTTCGCCTTCAGGAGTTTCAATCTCTACGATGTCTCCATAGGCAACGTTATCGGTTTTCTCTACAAATACAAGTGGTCCTTTGACCTGATTGATTGTTTGGTATTCTTGCTGTGTCATTTTTGATCACCTCTCTAGCTCCGAGAACTCTTCCTGCATCTGTTCTCGGACCTCTTCGACTTTGTCATTGTATTCTTCAGCGGTTTTGACTTCGCTTATCCTGTTCTTGCAGCTTACTGAGATAATGTCTTCTACGACTGCTCCATCTTCAAGAGCTTCGTAAGCCATATCTCCCCAGTCGAGGATTAGTTTGAGAATTTCGAATGTTTTCTCAGGTGAGGAGTATTGGTCAACAGGATGGAAAGCGTTCTGCTGTAGGTAGAACTGTTTGACTAGTGTTCCAATCTCCAGAGTTAGTCTTTCTCGATCTGGAAGTGCATCTTTTCCAACTAGCTGTACAGTTTCCTGTAGTTCGCCATCCTTCTGAAGCAAGTCCTTCATTCTTTGAATATTGTCGCTCCAGTCTTCATCTACTTCTTCTTTGAAGTATTCTGAAAGCATGTCGTCGTATCCTGAGTATGAGTCATCCCAGTTAATTGATGGGAAGTGTCTCTTCTCAGCCAAATCCTTGTCCAGAGCCCAGAAGTTCTTAACAACACGAAGTGTGTTCTGAGTAACTGGCTCGGAGAAGTCTCCTCCCGGAGGACTGACTGCTCCAATTATTGAAACTGAACCAGGATCATCTACACCAAGAGGTTCTACTCTTCCTGCTCTTTCGTAGAACTCTGCAAGTCTTGAAGCAAGATATGCTGGGTATCCTCTTTCACCAGGCATCTCCTCAAGTCTTGCGGAAATTTCTCGCATAGCCTCAGCCCATCTGGAAGTGGAGTCTGCCATCAGTGCAACGTCCAGTCCCATATCTCTGAAGTACTCTGCAATTGTTACTCCGGTATAGATTGAAGCTTCTCTTGCTGCTACAGGCATGTTTGAGGTGTTTGCAATTAGTACTGTTCTATTAATGATTTTGTCTCCTGTCTGTGGATCTTCAAGTTCTGGGAATTCTTCCAGTACTTCGGTCATCTCATTTCCACGTTCTCCACATCCAATGTAGACAATAATATCTGCGTCGGAGAACTTTGCAAGTGACTGCTGTGTAACTGTCTTTCCTGTTCCGAATCCTCCAGGTACTGCTGCTGTTCCTCCTTTTGCTATCGGGAACAGTCCATCCAGAACCCTTTGTCCTGTTGTAAGTGGTACTTCTGGTTTCAGATCGTTTTCAACAGGTCTTGGCTCTCTAATTGGCCATTCCTGTCTCATGGAGATTTCCTCTCCATTATCTAGTTTTACAACTGTCTCTGAAACTTGGTGTTCTCCACTTCTGATTTCCTCAATTGTTCCTTCTCCAACTGCTGGAGGTACGAGAACTTTGTGTGTTCCGAATTCAACGTCTACTTTTCCAATTACATCTCCCTGTTCAACCTTGTCGCCTTCTTCTCTGGTAGCTCTGAACTCGTATTCTTCATCTAGGTCAATTCCAGGTGCATCCTCTCCACGTGAGATAAAGTCTCCAGTCATCTCCTGAAGCTCTGGAAGCGGTCTCTGTAATCCATCGTATATTGATGTCAAGAGTCCTGGTCCTAGGTCAACAGAAAGAGGTTCTCCTGTGTTTTCTACAGGTTCTCCTGGTTTAACACCAGTAGTGTCCTCGTAGACCTGAATAAATGATTTTTCTCCTTCGATTTGAATAACTTCTCCCATCAGACCCTCTTCGCCGACGTGAACAACGTCGTACATCTGAGGATCCATACCAGTCGCAACAACGACTGGTCCGGTTACTTTGTAGATTTCTCCGTCAGCATCTGCATGCTGAAGATCTGCTTGTGCCATTTTTTTGATTCACCTTATAGTATAAATTTTTAGCCGGTAATATCGGCTCCAATAGCTTTCTTGATTTTTTCCTGAAGTCTCTCACTCTCAGCCTTTTCAGAAAGTGATACTACAACAGGATTTACACTTGAATCGATCTCATTATGTACTCTTTTACTCAAGTTTCCGAGATCCTCTTCTTTGACTACTAAAATACCAATATCTTCTCTGTCAAGGATTTCCTGTATTTTTTCTTCGTAGTTCTCTCTATCAAAGATTTCTTGGACTCCAGCTAGTTTAAATCCTAATCTGAAATCTGAATCACCTATTACAGCGATCTTTCTTTTGTCCTCTTCATCTATATCTGTCATTTTAACTAATCACCAGTTTATCTCGTACATCTTCAACATCTAGATCAGTAGACTTTGCTTGGATTATCATCCTCAGGTTCTTTACCTCTGCAACTTTTGAAAGGATGTAAGCCATTACAGAAGCAAGACCCATTGACTCAGTTCTCATAATTCTACGAGCGTTATTTCTTCTAGCAACTTTGAGCTGAAGTTCAACGTTTTCTAGAGAATCTTTCTTAACTTCCCATTTAGAGTCGCTGAGAATGCTCAGTGCTTCTTCTAAGTCCTGACTCTGTATGCAGGATTCTACAAGACTTGAGGTTCCTACATTGATAAGTCGCTCACGAATACGATCTTCATCAATATTGTTCTTCTTTAATCGTAGAACTGTTCTAAGATTCTCGTACTCTAACTCACTTTTAACGAAATCTGTAAACTTTTGGTTTCCTACTTTTTCTGCATTTGAAAGAAGCTGTTCAAAGTAAGCAGTATCAAGTTTGTTTTCGAGCTGTTCTACTGGGTCAGAAGGATCCATTTCTTCCTTGAATTCATCAGAGTCTCCAATCTGTATCTGATTTATTATTTCTTCCAAAGTTTTCTCTGAGAAACTTTCAATTTCTTCTTTATCTACTTTGTACCCAGGACTGACTACAGATGAAATATCCTCGGATCTGTTTGACTTCTTCCATCGAATAATTCTCTTGTATGTGGTTACATCAATTCTTCGGATATAGCATTCTATGACATTTTTGAGGCTTTCAGGACTGATTTCTACTAGTTTACGTAGTTCTCTGTAAAGATTTTTCCTTAGAGCTGCTTCAACTAGGTGCGAACCTTCTAACTGCGAGCCAAGTTCATTAATTTCCTTGCCATAGCTTCCTTCTTCTAGTTTTCTAGCTATCTCGTTGCTATCCATTTTCAAAAGCTGTTCATAATCGTTTCTATCTAGAAGCTTTGCACCTTTAGCTGAAACTCTTGCATTCATGTACGGATAATCCCTGTTTGGGAGTACCTTCTTCAGTCCTGTTCGGATCATAGTACTATCCAAAGAGTCTTTCAGCTACTTTCTTTCTGTAGTCTTGTTTGAAATCTTCTAGGATTTTGTCATACTTGTAGTTGACTCTTCTTTCGCCGTCTTCTGATATCAAGACAATTCCTTCTTCATCAATTTCTTCGAAGTTGTAATCATTTACTATATTAGAGAATGATTCACTTCCTCTAACTTTGCCTACTTCAAAACCTGCGTTCTCTATAGCATTATTTACAAAGTCTCTCTTCTCGTCTTCTGAAAGATTCTCGAGTCTTTCTCTAAATTCCTCAAAAGTATTTTGTATCAAGTTTTGTTTTGCCTCTAACTTGATCTTCTTCGCTTCCATATTGGCATTTGATTCAGTTCTCTGTTCTAATGCCTGTTTTTTCTCTTCGATTTCTTCCTCAGCTTCATTCCTAATCTTATCAGCTTTTTCTTCTCCTTCGCTTATTATTTCATCTGCTTCTTCTTGTGCTTCTTCTAGCAACTGTTTTTTCTCTTGCTTTGCGTCTTCAATAATCTCGTTCTTAACGTCTTCTAGTCCCATTCTTGTTTTTTCACCTGTGATTCGTCTTCTGCGTGTTTTCTTGTTTGTAAATGAAATAGTAAGGGAGGACGTTGAAGGTCCTCCGGTAGTTTTTTCTAAATGAATCCTGCGATAATCAGTGCCACTACGAGACCGAAGATAACCATGGTCTCTGGGATAACTGTAAGGACAAGAACCTGTCCGAAGAGTGAATCATCTTCAGCCAAAGCTCCTACTCCTGCAGCTCCGATCTTAGCCTGTGTGTAGGCTGTTGCAATAGCTGTAAGTGCTACTGCGGCTGCGGCACCGATTGCTGCCATTCCTTCTATTGCCATTGAGTGATTTTCACCTCAAAATATAGATTTAACTACTAGATGCTCCAAATGGAGCGTATTTTTTACCGCCTCCTTCGTAGAACTTTCCGAACATCTCCACGTAGTGGAGTCGGATGCCCTGAAGGAAGCCTTCCATGATTTTGATGAATGTGTTGAACGTGTGTCCAAGGATAAGGATTGCTGTACCTCCGATGAGTCCGGCCATAGTACCCATCTCAAACAACGGTGCAGCAAGGCCGTTAACAACTTTTGCAAGTGCTACTGCTGCAACTGCTACACCGAATATCCTTAGATAGGATAATATATTGGATACTAGTGATGGGATTTCAACTATTCCTTCAATACCTTCTCCTTTGTAGAGTAGTGCTACTGAAATCAGTCCTAGTGGTACTCCAACGGTTGCTCCGTAGAGGTATCCTGCTACTGCACTTATCTCAAGTAGTACCCAGCTACCTTTCTCTAGGAAAGCTTCCATGAATCCGTGATTTACGTACTCGTTGTAGAATCCAATTAGGTATCCTAGGTTGATGTGGAAAACACCAAATGCTGCTGCAACAGGTAGTACTTGACCTAGATGTTCTGCTCTATGGAATAAGATAGGAATTTCTTTCAGGAACTCCCAGCCTGTCAAAGCAAATAGGGCATTGTGATGATCGCCGAAGATTACGTAACCAAAGGCGTCTCCGAATGCTAGTCCAAATATTACTGTGAAGAACGAAGCCCACATCAAGGACTTGAAAATGTCTTGGGCTGCAGGAACCATTTTATATCCTGCTAGAAATACTAGGAAACTCGATAGACCGTATCCTGCATCTCCGATCATGAATCCGAAAAGAGCAGGGAATGTGAGCAAAATTACAACTGAAGGATCTATCTCATTGTACTTTGGAACCGACATCAGATCGGTCAATGACTCAAAAGGCTTTACTATGCTAGGATTATCGTGTTCAACCGGCGGATTTTCCCCGTCTTCTTCTTCAATATGTATTTTGCCTTCAGTAGATTCGCAAAGTACTTCTTGCACCTGTTCAAACTTTTCTGAAGGGATCCAACCTTCTGCGATAAATGCCTTATTTGTTGTAGCAAATTTTAGTGGTGCTTCTGCCTTCTCAACTTTTTCTGCAAGGAACTCTTCTGAAGATTCTAGGCTTCTTCTCCATTCCTTTGAAATCTCTTCTAATCTTGAATCTTTGGAGGATTTTTTCTTCTTTAGGTTCTTTAGATCGTTTTTCTTCTCTTTGATTATTGATTCAATACTTCCTTCAACGCCTAGTTCGGGCACATTGATTTTTTCTTTTGTTGCAGAACTGAGAAGGCTTTCGAACTGGTCATCAGGTCTATATGCTATGACTGTTGCTTGCTCTCCCTCAAATATTTCGTAGTATCTGTAATTGCTTTCATTTCTGATCTTTTCACAGTCTATTCTACCTGTATATGTTTCAAGAGTTTCTGTCCCCTTTAAATCTTGAAAGTCAAGATCTATTCCTCTTAATTTCTTCAAAGTGTTTATTGTATCTTTTAATGTTTCTATTTCATTATCAAGCCCCTCTTTTTCTCTCTCAATGCTTTCTACGGTTTCTTCAAGATCAGTACACTTCTCTTGTATTTCTTGTAGGTTCTTGCTTCCCTCTGATTCTTCCGATTCTGGAAGTTTGGATAATAGAGATCTTAGGTGCACAAGAGTTCTTGATAATTCCTCAGCTTCCTCAAATGGATTGCCTGTATCTAGGTCTTCACCTTCATACTCTTCTATATCCATTAAGCCCATGTCGTGAAGCTCGGTTATTACTGTCTCTAGTTGAGACTTCGAACCTGTTACTGATATCTTGGTCATCTCTAGAGGCTTGATGGTTATCGACCTTCAAAGATAATTTTCTGAGAATTTTTCATCTAGAAAATCCAGGACTTCCTCTTTACTGGATTCCGCTTTGCTTTTGAGTTCTTCAGCTTCCGTTTCTCCTTCTTCAATTATTTCTTCTCTTCTTTCTTCCATTTCTTTCTCAAATTCTTCCATCTCTTCTTCTTTCATTTTGGAGGCATCTTCTTCAGCTTCTCTAATCAAGTCATTCTTCTTATTTTCTGCCTTAGCTACTTTTTCCTCACTTTCCTTTTTGGCCTCGTTTAGCAATTCATCGCTTTCTTTCTCAGCCTTCTTAACCTCCTTTACAACTGTATCCACTTACAAAACACCTCTAATAACCACCATCCTGAAAGCCTTATAAAGGATATGACTATGCTCTCTGCGTTCTCCTTTATAAAAATTATTGGAGGTTCTACTCTGATTAATAAAGGATACCTCAAAAAGATGCGTTTATGCAGGAACGTGGCTGGAAGATTTACGCATCAGAAGACGATGAACCTGATAAAGACTCTGAGGTATTCTTCAACCCAGCTATGAAATTAAACAGAGATATATCTGAGGTAGCAGCTAAGACATTCAAACAAAAAGCTGAAATAGATGAATTCCGCGTATGCGATCCTATGGCTGCTTCAGGCATAAGAGGATTCAGATACTCAAAGATTGCCGATAAATTACACCTTTCGGACGTAAATCCTAATGCAATAGAAAGTATAGAAGAAGGACTCCAAGATAATGAAATAGAAGCTGAGGTACATGAAAAAGATGCTAATGTACTTCTTTCGGAGTACAGGAATTACTTCCATTTAATTGACATAGATCCTTTCGGACCTTTCACAAAATTTCTTGACTCAACTGCAAGAGCAGCAAACCACTCAAGCTTCGTAGGGTTAACAGCTACAGATAATGGTGCTGCATCAGGCAGTTACGCTACAGTGTGCGAAAGAAGATATGGGTCCAAACCTATAAGGAATAGTTTTATGCATGAGACAGGGCTTCGAATATATATTAAAGAAGCATTTAGGAACTTTGCCAGATTTGACAAAACATTTGAACCCAAAGCATGTTTCCAGCAAAGACACTACGCAAGAGTAATGGGAAGAGTCACAGAATCAAAAAGCAGAACAAACCAGAACCTCGAAAACATTGGCTACTTATCTTACTGCCCTGAATGTAGGTGGAGGACGCTTGAAAGAGTACAGGAATGCGGTTTTTGCGATAATGATGAACTAGAATATGCCGGACCTCTTTGGACAGGAAAAATTGGAGACCAAAGATTCACATCACAAATGATTGAAAACACTCCAGAAGAATGGGAAGACGCAAAAGAATACATTGAAACTTTGGACAACGAAGCATCAATTAAAACACCTTTCTACGAAATACATGAAATGAGTTCAGAACTCGATGTTCAAGCACCAAGAACCGATGATGTAATCCAACATCTAAGGGATAAGGGCTACATTGTATCAAAAACACACTTTGAACCTACAGGTGTTAGAACAGATGCTCCATTTGTAGACGTAAGAAATGCAATTAAGAAGGGAAGTGTCTCCGAATAGAATACTAATATAAACAGAAAGAAAAATATGTTGAGTGCTAGAATCTCAGCTAATTACTCTTCTCTTCTAGCTCGTCTTCCAGTCCTAGCTTCTCGGCTAGTTCTTTGTAGCGGTTTCTGATTGTTACTTCCGTTACCCCTACTACGTCTGCTACTTCTCTCTGTGTTCTCTTCTCGCCCTCAAGTACTGCTGCAATATAAAGCGCTGCTGCAGCTAGTCCTGTAGGTCCTTTACCTGAGAGAAGATCTCTTTCTCTTGCTTCCTTCAGGATTTGACGGGCTCTTGCCTGTACTTCTCCTGAAAGCTGTAGTTTTCCAGCAAATCTTGGTACGTAGTCCTGTGGCTTTGCCGGTAGAATTCTAAGTCCAAGTTCTCTTGCGACGTATCTGTACGCACGTCCGATTTCACGTTTTTCGATTCCGGATGCATCTGAGATTTCGTCTAGAGTCCTTGGAGTTCCTTGTTTACGTGCTACAATGTAGATGATTGCTGAGATGATTGACTCCATTGAACGGCCTCTTACAAGTCCTTGGTCGACGGATTTCTCGTATAGTCTTGCTGTCTCTTCGTGAACTGATTCTGGCAGGTTTAGGTTTGAAATCATGGAGTTCAGTTCGGAAAGTGCAAACCCTAGATTCCTATCCTTTGACTTTGTAAGTCTTTTATGCCACTTACGCAGCCTGTAGTACTGTGCTCTCTTGTTTCCTGATACTTTGTAGAGTTCTCCAGAACCTTTTCCAATTTCTGTTGAAACTCCCATGTCGTGCTTAGTATATGTCAATGGTTGTCCTGCACGAGCCTTCTTTTCTTTTTCCTCTGCGTTGAATGCTCTGTATTCTGCGGACTGGTCGATTCTGTCTTCATCGATTACTGTTCCACAACTAATACAGATTAGTTCTCCTTTTGAGGAGTCTTCCTCGAATTGTTGTCCTCCACATTCAGAACATGTTAGTACTGTATCTCCTTCTTCAGCTTCTTCTTGGCGGAGCTCATATCCTTCTTCTCCCTCCATTTCTTCTGCATCTGCTTCGGAAGTTTCTTCCTCTGATTCTTCTTCCTCTTTCCAATCATCAGGTACTTCGTAGTTGTCGTGCTGTCTTCTCGGAATGTTCTGTGGAGCTTCTTCAGTCATTTTTATATACACCTAATATTTCATTCTTCTACCGCAAATTTTAAGTATGTTTGGGGTATTTCTTTGAGCTATGAGTAACAACATTCTGTAGTAGAGAGTGTCTCCACAGGTAATTTAATCGTTTGTTCGTCAATCAATATTACAGTGGTTAATGACAAGTTGAGATCTCAACGTGAAACTATTTTAGTCACTCTTCTGTTAGTTCTAGGCAGTCTATGGGTTTTATTTCCGTTCCTGGATGCTATAATAATTGCTGCAGTAGTTTCATATTTGCTTAAGCTAGGCCATGATAGGATTAATGATTATTTAGACAATGAAATGATTTCATCGGCAATAATGATTTCATCTGTATTTCTAACTGTATCAGCAATAATTTACATATTTATAAACAACTTCTTCGATATATTGTCTCAGTTTAATGCATTTACAGGTTCTCTAAGACAGGGTCTACTGAACGTTGTCGATCTTTTGAACCTGTCGGAGCAGTTCCAATCTAATCTTGAGAACTTCATAACACGATTCTCTGATAGGTTCACGAGTGAAATGATATCTATTTTCACATCGATACCTTCGACATTGATTGATGTTTCAATATTTTTGGTTACCACTCTATTCCTTTACAAGGACAGAGAGATCATTGAAAGTCAATTGAAGGGTTTGATAGAAACCATTCCAGAGCCTGAGAAAAGTATTGTTAAGTCTCTAATTCATTCAATAGATGAGATATTCAGAGGCGTATTCCTAACCCAGTTGATAGTAGCATTAATTCTTGGGGCAATTAATGGGGTTGGGTTCTTTATAATTGAAAGATTTACATCAGACATTCCTTTCATTCCATTATGGTCTCTACTTATTGCATTGGCAGCACTACTACCACTCTTCGCCGGATTTATGATATATGGTCCAATCAGTATATATTACTTCACAGTTGGACAGCCAATCAAGGCAACACTTATCCTAATCTTTGGAATAGTGGCAATTAACATATTAACTGAGATATTCCTACGACCGTGGGTAGGTTCAAGACAAATGGACGAGCACCCACTGGTAATATTCCTAGGGTTTATTACAGGTCCACTAGTTCTAGGCGTAAAAGGACTGATAATAGGTCCATTAATGCTGATATTGACCAAAGAATTTGCATTAAACTTCTCTAGGATGTCTTACGAGTCAAGTTCTGATGACCACACCGAGGACAAGGAGGACTAGAAACTTCATTACCACAGTTAACACAAACCTTCTTCCACTCTCTTGTCTCAGAAATCTTATCTTCCATGTATCCGGAAAAATCAATTTCTAGTCTTAAAGCAAGATTCTGCATGGCTTTATCATCTGTTAGAAGAGTTTTACCTAGAGTGAGGCTTAAAGCAACTAGTTTTTCATCGGTTTCAGATGTTGGAGAATTTATCTTATTTGATTCCTTTTTTACTCTCTTGAGGCTGTCTTTGCTTGGCCTCTGAACTCTAAGGTCAAGATTTTGCATCCTACTCTTTGCTTCTGAGCTTTTTACTTCATCTTCAACCTCTGGTACTGTGAACATTTTTTCAATATCAACAGTGTTTCTTCCATGTAAAATCACATTGGTATCTATTACTGCATCCATGGTCTGTTGAGTCTTGAACCTTTCCTTATTAAAAAATAGGCAGTTTTTAGATATGTGTGATTAACAATGGATCTACCTAACGCACCAATCGAAAGAATAATTAGAAAGGCAGGAGCAGAAAGAGTATCAAAAGAAGCAGTTGAAGAACTTAAAGACGCAGTGAAGGACCTTGGTGACGAGGTGGCTTCGGATGCAGTTCAGATGGCTGACCACGCAGAAAGAAACACAGTCAAAAAAGAAGACGTGGAAATGGCCACACAGTAAAGGTGTAAATAATGCCACAACAAGTAGAAGCTGGAAAACTTAGAAATGGATCGTTCGTCATGATTGACGATGAACCTTGTGAAGTAAGAGATGTATCAAAGTCTTCTCCAGGAAAGCACGGGAGTGCAAAAGCCAAGATTAAGGCAAGAGGACTATTTGACGAGAAGGATAGACACATCACTAAGCCTGCAGACACTATGATGATGAGCCCTGACCTAGACAAGAAAGAAGGTCAAGTTGTCTCAATAGATGGCAATATTGCACAGGTAATGGATATGGACTCCTATGAAACGGAAGAAATGGATATACCAGACGAATTTAATGCCAGTGAAGGAGACAAAGTAGATTACTGGGTAGTCGACGACAGAAAGCTCTTTAAAGGAGTAAAGGAAGAATAAAAAACTTTCCTGAATTTCTCTCTTTTTACTTATAGGTTTCTTAATCAAAGTTTACTAACAGTCAAGATTAAATTAATACTACAAAAAATTTCTTTTCATGAACTGGGAAAGAATCAGGGATAAAGCCGTTTCCAGATTTTATCCAAAAACGGTAGAGGTAGAAGAGCTTCAAGATACTTATAGTGAAATATCTGCTTTTATAGAAAGTGAGTTCGGATATAAAACATTTTTTGCAGGTTCAGCAGGAAGAGGAACAAGTGTAAAAGGGGACAGAGATATAGATGTGTTTGTACTTTTTCCTGAGGACACTTCCAGAGAAAAAATAGAAAATAAGGGTCTTGGTATAGGAAAAGAGACTTTCGAAAACTTTGAAGGAGATTACACCATAGAATATGCAGAACATCCATACACCAAAGGCGAAATAAATGGTTTCGAAGTTGAGATAGTGCCTTGCGTAGATACAAATCCTGAAGATATCAATACTGCAGTTGATAGAAGCCCTCATCATGCGAAATGGATAGAAAAACATCTTGACAACAAACAAAAAGAAGATGTGGTTTTATTGAAGTCTTTTTTGAAGTCTGGAGGTTTATATGGGTCATCCCTGAAAGTAAGAGGGTTCTCGGGGTACCTTTGTGAACTATTAATTGAGGAATATGGAGGTTTCAGAGAATTGATGGAAGAATCCTGTGATTGGGGAGAAAAAAAAGTTGTTGACCCTAATAACCATTATGATGAACTTCCAGAAGAGTTAGAGCAAAAATTCTCTCAAGACTCCTTGATAGTTATTGATCCTGTTGATCCTGAAAGGAATGTTGCAAGTGTGCTTGACTCAGAAAACTACGCTAAATTTATCCATAGGTGTTGGAGGTTCGAACAAAATCCTGGGCTAGGCTTTTTCGAAAAAGAAGAGACAAACCTGGATAAATTCGGTCTAGAACAAGAGATTGAGAAAAGATCGGATTTTTTGGTACTGGAATTTGATTCAATTGATGAACCCGATGATATTGTATATCCGCAGATGCGCAAAGTTATGGGAAGACTTATTTCTAAACTTGAAAAAAATGATTTCAGGTTATATGAGAAAGGCTTCCATGTAGACAAGAAAATCAGAATATTCTTCGAGTTGGACTCGCAACTTCCAGAAGTAGAGTATCAAAAAGGACCAAAAGTGTATCATGGTGCTCAGCATTTAGAAGAGTTCACATCAAAGTATGAAAATACGTTTCTTCAGGGGGAGAGACTAGTGGCTAAAGTTGATAGAGAATTTACCGATGCTAAATACTTGATTAAGGATTTTCTTTCCTCAGATGTCAAAGGTCTCAAGCAAAAAGGTATTCCAAAAAATGTTGCAGAGAAAATACAAGGGTTTAGAATGACTGAACCAGCACTTGAAGATGAACAATGGTTAAAATTCTTGGCTGAGAAGTTGAAAGTAACACAATGAGTAATGTAAATATAGTAGTTGGACTTTCTGGAGTAGGAAAATCGACGGTACTTGAAGAGGCGACTAAACTTGCAACAGAAGAATATGAGATAATTAATTACGGTGATAGAATGCTTGACCTAGCTATAGAGGGAGGTCTCGTTGATTCCCGTGATGAGATTAAGGAGATAAGCTCTGAAGAGCAGAAAGAAATTCAGAAGAAAGCAGCAGAATCTATACTTGAAGATTCTAAGGAGGGTAATGTTATAGTTGACACCCATGCTGCAATTCAGACTCCGCATGGTTATCTTCCTGGGCTTCCAAAATGGACAATAGAAAATCTAGAACCACAACATCTGATAATCTTAGATGCAACCGCAGAAGAGATTTATGACAGAAGTACAGATGATGAAGGCCGTAATAGGGAGCATGAATCAGTAGAAGGAATAGAGCGCTACAGAGAAGTTGCACGTGAAATGGCATCTACTGGATCAGTGCTAACTGGAGCTTATCTTAAAATTATTGAGAATAGTGATGGGATGGCTCAGCAAGCTTCAGAAGAACTTGTAGAAATATTAGAGGGTTAAAAACCCTTAAATACTTTCATATTTTTATAGGCCTCGTTTCTAATCGTTTCTGTTTACTCTGTTAAGGCAACATTTTCTGTTACGATTTTACAGTAACAAGCCGTTTGCTGTGGTAATTTAAGGTGTTCAGGGGTGCGTAAGGTTAATAAGGTTTAAACTTTGCTTTTCTACTATGCCTAGCCTCTGGGACTTAGGTAAGAGCTCAAAAGAGAAGCTCAACGAAACATGGGAGGAGGATGGCATCCTACAGGAAAAGGTCGATCAACATCGACATAAGTTTGAAGAAGATTTCAGGGAAAACATGCAGGAAGACGTTCCTACACACCCTTACAAGATCTACAGAGATATTGTTGAGAATAGAGAGCTTGAGGACGAGGAAAAGATAGCCCTCGAACACATGAAAGACGAATTTGCTGAAAAATGGCAATCACTCAAGCAACAACAGTCTTCCAACTGAAAGATGCCTACAACTATTTCAGGGGGGAATCAACGTTCCTCTTTATTATTTTTATTCTAAGCTTGGACTATAATAGTTTCTTCGACATGTATGGTCCATCGCGTTCATATCCAAACTTTCTATAGTACTCTCTGGTACCTACTGCAGAAATTACAGTAACTTTTTCTTTACCGAGTTCACGAGCCTTTTCCTCAGCTCTTTCCATCAACTTAGTACCATATCCTTGGTGTTGCACGTCTCCGTCTCCACCAATATCTGCTGCACTTCCAAGAACCTTAAGCTGTCTAACAAGCAAAGTCCCTTCATCAATTTCTGGTCTAAAGCTTTCTGAAGTAGTTCTAAGTCTTACAAAGCCTAGAAGAATATCTTCTTCAGTATCCTCGAAGCTTAAGAAATATTCATGTCCTCCGGAGGCTTCATAATCTCTTTCCACAAGTTCTATATTTTCTTTTTTAGGTTCAACTTCATGCGTACGTTTCATGTGGCCAACTTCTCGGCAACGAGTACATCTACATTTCTTACCTTCCTTGTGGATTTCCTGTAGTGCCATTTGCCTCATGTTGGTTAACTGGGGTCCTGCATCAACTTCCGTACTTGGAATATCTCGCATAACTCTCTTAACTCGTACATGAGGAGGTATTTCATTTTTCAGTATCTCTTTGAGTCTTTCCTTGGCCTCATCATCATCTATAGGATCAAACTCTCCTTCCTCATACTGCCTGTATAATTCTGTTCCCTGAATGACCTCGCATGGATAAATCTTGACTTCATCTGGTTGAAGATCTGAGTCTGAGAATGTTTTTCTGAATTTTTCGATATCTTCTTCGTAGCCTTCTCCAGGTAATCCAAGCATCAAGTGGTATGCAACTTTGAAACCTGCGTTCTTCAAACGTTTTGTCGCCTCAATCACTGGCTCCATCCCGTGTCCTCTATTAGTAATTTCATGAGTTTCATCAAATACTGTCTGAACACCCATTTCTACACGGGTTCCACCCATTTTTAGAATACGGTCGATATGCTCTGTCTCGGCTATATCTGGTCTGGTTTCAAAAGTAACTCCAACATTCCTGACTTCTGCTGTTTCATTTATTTCTTGAGCTTCTTCAATAGTCTCAGATCCTTCATACTCACTAGTATCTTCTATCTCATCTTTATCAGGATAAGAATTGAATCCGTCGAAAGCTCTTTTCATAAATTCTAGTTGATATTCTGGGTCCTGGAAGGGGAAAGTACCTCCCATTATAATCAACTTGGATTTGTCAATCGAGTGACCGTTTTTCTCGTATTGTTCCAGTCTATCATGTGTCTGGTCGAAGGGGTCGTACTGGTTTCTGATTGCTCTACGGGTCGCTGGTTCCTTACCTGTGTAGCTTTGTGGAGCATCCTTTCCTTTTGGACAATAGATACATCCGCCTCCACATGGTGCAGGGCGCGCCATGATCGCAATATTGGCAATACCTGAGATTGAACGAGTTGGCTTCTTCATCAAAACCTTCTTTGCCTTCTTCTCATCTCCCTCTCTAAAACTCAGTATATCTGCGTTCTTAGGCATACCAGAGAAGTTTGAGTCACGACAAAGCTCTTTCTTACGACTCTCAACCTCGTCTTTAGAAGTTATTTCTCCTGACTCAATTTCTTCAATTATCGTTCTAGAAATATTTTTTAATTCAGACATAATTCCATATGTCGTAGCCGAAAGTTAAAAAGAGAAACTACTGAAAAGACTGGTATGAAATACAAAGTACTGATTTTATCTATCCTGTTTCTGACAGCTTCAACAGCAGCATTCAGCTTTAACTCAGACAAAGGAAAAGGAGCAATAATAGAACTCTCTGGAACAATACAATCATCATCTTCAGGCTCTTTATACTCTTCAGGAGGTATCACACCTCAAAATGTGAGAAGTCTTAACGAAAGAGTTGAAAAAGAAGGATATGATGCCGTTATATATGAAATTAACTCTGGAGGAGGTCCAGTAGTTGCCTCAAAAGAGATTAAAAGAGAAATAGAAAACCTGGATGCTACAACCATTTGCAGGTTCAGAGATGTTTCTGCTTCAGGAGCATATCTATTTTCACTAGGATGTGACAGAATAGTAGCAGACTCAGCAACAATTACAGGAAGTATAGGAGTCACAAGTTCTTACCTAGAGTTTTCAGAGGCAATGGAAGAATACGGTATAAACTATGTAAATATCTCCTCTGGGAAATACAAAGAAGTCGGTTCTCAGTATTCAGAACCTACAGATGAGAAAAAAGAAATTCTTCAAGAGAAATCAGACAAGATTCACACTCAGTTCCTGCAGATGGTAAGAGAAAACAGAAATGTGACAGACTCTGAACATAGGAATATTAGCACGGGAGTAGTCTACCTAGGATCAGAAGCTAAGGAGATTGGACTTGTAGATAAATTAGGAGGTAGAGAAGTTGCAAAAAGTCAGGCAGAAAACGTTACAGGGAAGGACTTGACGTTCCAAAAGCTTTCTGACCAACAATCACTAAACATAGCTGACTTCCTGGCGTCTTTTGAAATGTCTAAGTTCCTAAATCTGAAGCAGGCGCCCTTAACAGCAACTCTTAACTAAATACACTTTTTTCCTTATTTCCATTTATCAACTATTACAGAAAGTTGATAAATAAAGTTAGGGTAGAAAGAGAATAGGTTTTTGGATCAAAAAATTTAGAGAAAAATATAATTATTGTGGTGAAGGCTTATCCATTCCTTCAGGTTGCTCTGGCTTACCTGACTTGTTCCAGAGTGTCTTGAAGACCGGCGCCATAGTGTTCGCCGCAAGATGATCGCTTTCAGTCCAGAAAGCTGAGTCTTGGGTTGAATGAACATCATCGTGTGTCATAGACATAGTTATTGCATCTTCGTCAACTATTGAGAAATGGCCTTCAGGCGCTTCCATTTCCTCATCTTCCTCAAGGTGCCTAATTTCTGCAACATTTTCAAGTTTCTGATAATGATCGAAATTCTCCTCAGATACGGGTGCAAGAACCTGTACGTTGACTCCTGCTTCCTTTGCTTCCTGTAAAGTTGCGTAATGGTTTTCCTGTAAATCCTTTAATCCTTCTTCAGAAGTAAGTATCTTTATGCTATCTCCAGCTTCTTGATACATTGTTCCTTGATGTTGCTGGATCTGCCTTGAACCTTTTAGGCTTCCTGACATGTCTGCAGGATCTACAAGTTCAAGTCCTTGGTCATAAAGGCTTTCAAGTTCGTCGACAGCCTCAGATCCTTTGAAGTCTTCGAGTCTGTCAACTTTTTCTTGTAGTTCTTGTCTGTGTTGTTTCTTTATGTTTTCTATAGCCTGCTGTGGAGGGATAGAAACGTATTCCATAGGCTGTGAAGATTTGA
>Ga0209946_1000391_pt1 | contig 18031 bp, 14 predicted proteins | sample SalPon2_A_H2O_MG_FD_185704 | JGI IMG/M metagenome (GOLD analysis project Ga0209946, IMG submission 185704) | Salt pond water microbial communities from South San Francisco under conditions of wetland restoration - Salt Pond MetaG R2_A_H2O_MG... | ecosystem: Environmental > Aquatic > Non-marine... | reverse complement strand
GCTTGCGGTAATGTTCTCGGGCATCGCGTGGAGTCTCAATGAACGGCGCGTCAGCGGCGTAGCCGTGACGCGCCACCCCATGTTCGTCGTATCTACCTTGCTGGTAGACGCAATCGATGTACACAGGAAACGTCACTTTCCCAGCTAGCTCGTGTTCGATCACACGGCTCCAACCGCTGCTGAGTTCGTCCTGGATCGTCTCGCCCCACCTGACAACCGGTATGACGTAGGCGTAGTTGTAGGCGTACAGCAGCCCGAGACAGGTGCTATTGTAGAAGCCTCGATCCAGGTAGACGGCCTTGACACGCAGGTCAAGGCCGTCGAGCAGTTCCAGGAACTCACTGAGAACGTCGCTTGAGGTTTCACCAGCGACCAGCTGGCGAACCGCTAGCGTGTAGCGTTTGTTGCGCACACGTGCGTACAGTGTTGCATAGGCGTGGAACGTGGTCGTTCCACGCTTAGCCAGCGAAGAGTAGAGAGCTTCTGTCTCGTCTTCATCGCCGTAGTAGGGATCGAGGTGGAGGTCGGCGACGACCTCCACCGGTCGATCAGGGAGCGTCCCGACAGTATCCTGTTGGAGCAACGTGTCTCCAACCTGTTCGACGGTATCGAGGTCAAACTGATCGGTAAGGTGTCCACGGACGGTATTGGCGTGTGGAGAGTCTTCGGTCGTCTCGCAGATGTGATTGACCGAGGTCCCGCTGGCGCTGGCGCCAGCGAGGACCTCATAGAGTTCCTCTGTCGAAACCCTCACACCGTCAGTGAGATCTATCGGAAGATTCTCATTGAGGCTGTTGACGACAAAATTAAGCAGATGTTCCTCTTCTATCCGATTGTCTGCTTTGGTGGGTTGCACATCCTCTCCAAGCAGACACTTCCTCTAACCCGATGTGATCGACTGAATATTGATCGGTGGGCTAAAATAGAGGCTGCTTACGATGCAGAATCCAAATTACAGAAAAGAATCCGAAACGAAACATCGTCGGATGCCGTTCAGACATCAGTAAAAACAATCACTGATGGGCACCACGACAAAAAAATAATTCAAGTCGACTATATTACTCGGAAAGAAAGTATCTCGTCATCCAGATTCAGGGCAGTTGATGTAGCTCCAGATATTGCCTTAGAAACACTAAAAGAGAGAGTTCCGAACGAAATAATTGGAGATTTCACCTCAGATTCGGTGTCGTATGACCAGAATTTTGAGGTAGAGTTTAATAAAACCGAAAAAAGAATTGATCCGTTGGAGGACAGTCACGGGTCCGGAACCTACTACGATTACGAGTACCGTCCCGTTCCTGGCGGTGCACGATTCGAAGATACTAACGGTCTCGGTTGTACCTTCGGAACTCCTGCCGAAAATGATAATTCATCAGGTCAAGTATTAATCACAGCTGGACACTGTCTAGAAGATGATAGTGATCACACATTGTATCAGCCTCACGAGGCGAACAACGATGTTGTCGGTCAACCGGATGACTCTAGAGCTGTCAATGAATTCGGCTTCGATGGTGGTGTTCTTGACCCACAATCGGTAGGTGTTGAGTATGATCTTGCTAGCGACAGGGGAGATGATGAATATGCATTATATGACATCGTCGGCGTCCTTATGCAGGACTCTCTCAAAGATTACGAGGACTCTGGTGTAGAGTTATCGAAACAAGGGATAACAACGGGAACAGTCGACGGACCAGTTACTCACGTTAGTGACAATAATGATTATATGCAGATTGAAGCTGACCGTGCTGGCGGCGATTCGGGTGGTCCCTTATATAAATACATGGGCGGAAGTGATATACTCATCGCAGCCATACATAGAGGGCCGGGAGAGACCGATAGTCATTCAGAAGGGACAACAATGCATGCGATAGAAGATCGGTTCGATGTTAGTGTTACGTAATAACTGTGTGAAGACATTATCCTAATAGGTAGAGAATATCCCAAACCAAGTTGTATTATCCTATATGAAACGACGTCAAATATTCACTTACGCGACAATTCCAGCCGTTTCGGTCATGTCGGGGTGTATTGGTACCGAATCACGCGGCGAAAACGAATCTGGAGAACCAAACAGTACTGACGAGAACGGGAGTGACGAGTCGACAGAAACCAACGAGTCGACCGAACCAGACGCCCGATGTATGGATGACGTTCACGCCGTGATCGTCGACGAGTCCGACATTCCCGATGGAGCGGTCGTCGTCGACCTATCGGACGAAGAGTTCGAGCATCGGTCGACTGTGCGTCGTGCGATCGAGGACGCTGTCGAGGCGTCCAACAAAAACGGCAGTGTGAATATTTGTCGTGATGAGTACGATGAACTGCGTGAGACCTTCGAACGGCTTTCGGAGGACACTGACTCGGGTCTGGAAGGGAACAGAACCATGTACTTCAGTCACGAGGATATTATCGCAAAGGTTGTTGTGGAAGCAAACGATGTAGAAGCTCGGTAGCTCGAAAAATACGACACGGCCTCTGACGTACAACAAGGTCGTATTGCCTGCTCTATTGAAAACGACAGACAGCAATGGGATTCTTCCGTAACCGTTTGAGAGAATGAGATCTAAAAATCGATTATGGAAGTCGCACTCCTCGACCTCGTTGAGAAGGCACTACGTGTAGCCAAACAAGCGTTAGGAAATCAAGCGGGGGCCCGAATCTGGCGGGCTTCCCCGCGAGGCTCATATCGTCGCTCACTGTATTCGCAAAAAAGAAGATCACACTTTCGCCGAACTCGTAGATCGGCTTGGATTGATGCCTCAAGTATGCGACCGCCTCGGGATTCATTCCGAGGCATTACCTGATCTAACGACGTTCTATCACTCTATAGACCGGTATGCAATGAACAACAATGGGCTCTATCAAATCCAAGCGATAATCATCTACTTCGTTGGAATCAGTAATCGTATCCCCACTCCCTAAGTTGATCTGAGACCTCGCCGAGATGGCTCAGTCCTATCAGAAGTGCTGCCTCTCGCAGGTCCGCTTTTTTTATATTTTCGTCAAGCATTCGTTGTACCTCAGACATGCCATTTCTTTCTTCGTCGATAGTCGACGCTTGGAGGTGAAGCTGAACTGTCTTTTGACGGCCGTCGGTGATACTGTTGCGGCCGTGAATCCATGGCAGACGAGGCTGCGATGAATCTGCAGAGACGTTTGTTGTTTGATCTTTTGTTTCGGTCACGGGTTCATCCTCAATACTATCCGTAGTGTGAGTATCCTTAGATTCTTCCTCGTCATCATCGTCCCAACCTACAGCACCGTCTTTGAACCCAGTCATTGTTTTACCTCTGCCTCGTTGATCTTGCCTGGCTTAGGTGGATTTGAAGCTTCAATACCAGCTGATTCTTCGAGGTGTCGAGCAATCTTATCGAATTGAGCTAATGTATCTATTTCGTAGTCACGTCGTTGAGCTCGGTGATCACGAACATAGCGGAAGGCAGAACACTGCTGTTTCCAGCAGCCCTCCATTAGGGCTGCACGTTCTCCAATTACTTCTGGGATGGAAAACGGTACGTTCTCAATCATCTCTCGCTGGTCAATCGTGTCTTTGTAGCCCAGTGGTACAGCTCCAAGCACACCAACATCAATGTTAAGTTCATCTGCAAAGTTGGTCGCCATCTGTTCCAACCCATCAATTGACGCCTGTCCCTTCCATGATGGCTCGACCGGAATTAGGAGGTTTCGCGTCGCATAGATTGCGTTGTACAGATGATCTGATTCAGTTGCAGGTGGGTCACATATTAGGACATCATATCTGTCTGGAACATCGGCCTCATCGAGGACACGACGCAACTGTGCGTAGATGTTGTAGCTATCGCCCAGATCTGTGGCCTTTTGTTGTTCTCGATTGAGATGGTCTGAGAGATCTGCGAGAGTATTGTGTTCGGGAATAATATCGATCCCTTCGACGCTTTGGATGAGATCATCAAATGGACCTCCGGGACTCTTGACCAAGTGTCGAACAAGGCTATCGGCCTTGCTGTTTGTTCGATCTTCGTCGACCCCAAATAGTCGGCTGAGATTACCGTCTTGTGGATCGAGAGGAACGACTAAGACATTGAGCCCTGCCCGAGCGTGTGCTACTGCCAGATTTGAAGCAAGCGATGTTTTGCCTACCCCTCCTGCTTCTGAGTAGACTGTGTATGCCAGCATGTTACTACTCTACACGTGATTGCTAATGAAGTTTTGTCAGACACTTATCTTAGACACCCATCTAAGACACTTATCTAAGATACACATCTTAGAAATATATATTCGGATCTAAGAAAATAATCTAACCTTATTATGATCTATCGAGTCTGTGTGATATTGATTGCTCTCAGCCGAACTACCGATACTAAGAGGCCTCTACAGCGTATTCTTCAGCTAACTCTACAACATCATAGACGTGAATACCGGATTTGAACCAGAGAACACGGTTGTCGATCCCCTCAAAATCCTCTGCCGAACAATCGAGTCGCTCTGAAACAGCAACAATGAGATTGTCGCGGTCGGCAGTCCGTATCTTCGCCAGTTTCTCTTCGAGATACTCAGGAGTCCAAAAGCCGACGATCTCAAAGATTACACGTCGACCATCAGGATGTTCAATCGCAAAGTCTGGAAGCATTACTTCCGCGCCCAAATCCAGGACATCATCTTCACGTCGGAGCTCCCAGTCGGTAGTGGCTCGCTGCCATTTCTTTGAGAGTGTTCGTTCGACATCGCTGTCGAAGTCACTCTGGGCCGAGTAGTGTGACGATAGCCCTTCAGAATGATCAAGTTCGAATGAGAGTGTCGGATTGTGTGACCCACCCTCATCATCAAGGATGTCTGCCTCCATCTCCCACCGATCACACAACGGGAGGGCAGGCAAGAAATTCGCCATGCGAATGCCGTATTTTCGTGACTTCGAAAATAGCGATGCTGCTCCATCCAAGCGTGCTTCGTAGCCATCTGCGAGGTCTGTACTCTCAACACGGGCTCCAGTGTTGTCGGTTGGATAGATACGATGCATCAGGCCGAACAACTTGACGTAGCTGAACACTGTCGCAAATGAGTCCCAGACCCGTACCCGCATCTCGGTCGCATCATACAGAACAGCCTGTGCCAACGCGAGATTGTAGCGAGTCAACAGCCACTCGACGCTGATCGTATCGTCCGCATAGGATTCTTCGCTGTCACCGGTGAGTCGCGTGGTTGTCGACGAATCGTCGGTCTGGTGGTGATCATCGAAAACGAGATCTCCAAACTGTACGAGTCGCTTGTTTTCTTCCAGGTCGGCGTACATCCCCCGGTAGCATTCTTTGAGTGAAATCCCAAGTCGGTCGGCAACCGTGCTGTAGACCCACAGTGAGTTAGTATCATCTGCTAACGTTGGTTGACGAACGATTGGTTGGTTCTCATTTGCCACTGCAAAGAGTTCCTGCCGGATCTCTCGTGGTTCGACTGGAGCGTAGACCTCGAACTCACACTCATCTTGGAGCAACTTCGCCAGTCCTTGGACGATTTTGTAGTCGGTGTCTGTGATGGTCAACTCGTCAATTGTGTCCTCCAAATCGCCTTTCGGCTCGCCGAGATGGTCTTCAAATATGTCGATGAGTTCTGCGGCGGTCTCGCGGTACCGTTGCTCATTAGGATCGATGAACGCCGGTCGAATCTGCCCATCAGAACGCCGAGAGCGTGCCAGATCAGCTGTCAGCACGTTAGCTCACCCCCTGTCGACGCTGTTGAGAAACATAGGTTTCCGTCGTGTCCTCAGAAATAATCTCGTAGAGACGGGCAGGTTGGTTGTCCTCCGTTGGACGAAGAATCCGGCCTAACCGCTGTGCATACTGCCGTTTGGATGCACTCCCAGAGAGAATAATGCCGACATTCGCGGCTGGAACGTCGATTCCCTCATCGAGCACCTGGGATGTCGCTAGTATCGAGTACTCGCCTGTACGGAACCGCTCTAAGATCTCAGTCCGCTCTTCAGTGTCGGTCTGGTGGGTGATACAGGGAACAACGAACTCTTGAGAGATCTCGTAGGCGAAATCGTTGTTTGCGGTGAAGATGATCGTTCGGTCATCATAGTGTCGCTTTAGTAGATTATCGAGTGTGTCGAGTTTCTTTTCAGCTGTTCGGGCGATCTTTTCGGCTCGCTGCTTCGCAATCAGTGCTCGACGACCGTCAGGATCGTAGGACGTGCGTTTGAGAAACTCTTGGTAGCCCGTTTCTTTCCAGAGATCGAAGTCGTGACTGTCGACGTAGTCCCGGTAGATCTGATACTCCTCGTCGTATCGCTCTCGTTCATCGGATGTGAGTTCAACCTGGAGATGAAGTGTCTCGTACTCGCTGAGGTACTCGCCTGCCAACTCGTCGACTTCCTCTTTGTAAACGACGGTTCCGAGGAGATCTTCGAGTACTTCGTGTTCGCCATCGGCACGCTCGTAGGTGGCAGTTAATCCAAGGCGATACGGCGCAATCGTCATCTCAGGGATCTGTTGGTAGGTCGGGGCTGGGAGATGGTGGACTTCGTCGACAACGAGCAAGCCGAACTGGTCACCATACTCGTTGATGTAGCGATATGCGGAGTCGTATGTCGTCACGGTAAGATTGCTCACGTCGTGACTTCCCCCACCGAGAACGCCGACCCCGTCTGGGAGCTGGTCGCCGAAGGCATTGGTGAGCGTTGCGTGCCACTGGTTCATCAGATCGATTGTTGGGACGACAACGAGCGTGCTGACACCAGCATCGGCGATGGCTTGGACAGCAAGAAATGTCTTCCCACTTCCGGTGGGTAGAACAACACTACCTCGTCTCCCATTGTCTCGCCACGCAGCAAGAGCCTCTTGTTGGTAGTCGCGTGGTTCGATAGCTACAGATGGCCTGAAGTGGAACTCGGAATAACTGCGGGCGTCGTCGGTAAGAGACTCTACAGCAGCTGTCGATTCAGAGAGAGTCGCTTGCCCGTCAGTTCCATTGGCCCACTCCCGGATGTCACGGTACTGCTGTGCTCGTGCCCGATACTCGTCGACACGGTCGTCCCATTCCGCGTAGGGGACCGTATCAGGAGCATCTTCGAGCAGAAGCGTTCCATCGTCAAACGAGATACGCATCTGAGTTGATATAGGATATGAGAGCTACTTGTCCTTGCTGGAGAAGAGTGGCATAGTTAGTGGGAAGAAGCATCGACGGGAAGCACGTAACACCCCAAAATTTTCACACTACCAATCCTCATCCGGTTGCGGATACTGTTCGACTGGCTCACCTTTCTCTTTCACCACGTCAGGGTATTTGTCGCTGTCTCCGTCCTTGTTGATCTCCTTGAGAATAGCGTAGAATCGCCACTCGTCGCCGTAATCAAAGAGGTAGCAGATGCGGTCACGTTCTTCTAGATCCAACTGATCGGCCATCTGGCCCACTGTAATCTCACCTGCGTTGTAGACACTCTCGCCGCGCATCAACCCGCCCGCTGACTCTTCCATCTCACGCGGGCACTTGTACTTCACATTGCTGTGTCTGTAATCCTGATCTGTTCCAAAGTACCACAGGTGATCTTGATTCAACCCGACCGAGCGGTTCAGTACAGATTGGAACTCGTTCAACGTCTGGTCGGCTCCGACAACGATGTCGCGCCAGAGTGATCGGGGATCAGGGTCGAATTTGACGCGATAGCGGTATGTGGTCATAGGCCATGATTTTGGGTGGAGGTCACTGAACTTATCGCTTCAGCCAGTAGTGCCAATCAGAGACGGCCTGCTCAGTATCGTTGTCAGGGTCGACTGGCTCCAGCTGTCTTAACGGAACGCCGAGTTCTCGATCCATCCACTCGACGGTTACGAACTGCTGGCTAAGTGTTGGTTCTGTCGACGACATCCCGATGACAGTGACTGTCTCACCTTCCTTCAGCGGTGACTCATTCAGTTTACCGGTGCAACGCGCCTCAAAAGGAAAGGCCATCAAATCGTCGAGGTACGCGTGCCAGCCGTAGGCCTGCTCCTCGGTAGTGTAGGCATCCACCATGATCCGCATGCTAAGCCGCTCTTCACGCTCTTCTTCTTTCTCAACCATGAGCGACCTACGAATACTGGAATCAAAACGTTGGTGTCGAAGCACTCAAAGCGGATCTGACAACTTTGTTGGCATAGCTCCAGTCAGTATAAGCAAATCTGAGTCTGCTATCGACAGGCGGAACAGGCCGAGTGCTTCGGGGCTGGCCCCGAAGCTGTTCACCAGTTACGCGAACAGAATCCGGGTTGAGATTTCTGGGGACGGTGTATCTCTCCCCCTATTGTGCTACTTGGCCTTCGGCCTGTGTTTCTCCTTGAGGAAGGGGCTTACCGACTAAAAACAGCTAAACCGCGGAAGTAAGACTAGAGAAGAGTCTATATTATTTCAACATCCGAGATGACGGATTCAACAGCCTCAATGATGTCACTTTTCGATGGCTGAGTCACCTGCTCGGTTTGATTCCCATCACAGAACGCTTTAATTCGGTGATAATATACATCAGCATGAATTTCTATGTCGATATCAGTCTCCATCGACTCGTATGACTCTTTAGTTACCGTTGGTGGCTCGTCACGCATTCGAGATGCACGTTCAGCAGCCCCTTCTCCTGTCGCAGATACGAGTGAGTAAACGTGATTCACCACAACCTCCTCAATACCAGTAGTGATCGAATCATATCCTCGCACGAGAAAGTAAATATCATCTTTGTAATCATATGACCAAATATTGATATGGACACCGATAGCTATCCCACCCTCCCGTATCTGTAGATCGTATTCGTCCTGAAATGACTTGATTCTCTTCTGTGCCGCCTCAACATCATCATCCGCCAGATCGTCATTTACATCATCAAGGAACTGGGCTAATACGTCTCTGGCTGGTTCCATGTGCAACCCGATTTTTTAACTCTATCCTCAAGAATCATGAGATCCGTCACTACTGTACATCATTTATTCTCGACTTGAGCAGCGGGACCATTGAGAGAGTCGACTGAGCCTGACATCATAGGCAGATAGACGAGAAAAGGCGATTAAAAGGTAGGCTACTCAGAGTCTATCGACCCGGTATAGACGCTATACTCAAGAGTTTCTAATCGAGTTCTAGCATAACGCGATTATATTATAATAGATTTATTTCTGCCCTGCCCGGTGGCAATCATCTTCGACTCAATCTAAATAGGTCTATGCTGGATCAACAGACCACTGTTTTACTCACCTGTGTGTCAAGTTTTATCAACAAGGAGCGGTATTCGTCGGTATCCGATATAGGCTCTTAATATGTCGACCCAAACTACTCTGAACTACCGTACGAACCGAGACTTGTTCTCCAATTATCATCTCGACGAGCACCTCCCTGAAACAGAAGCGTGGGACGAAGTCGACGAGGACGAGCTCCAAGCAGCGTATGATGATATCAAACAACTCTGGGGGCGGGTAAAGGGCACCGCTCCAAAGCTAAATGAATCCCAACTTGAGGAGAAGTTCATTCGACCGATGTTCCGTAAGTTGGGCATCCCCTTCGAGGTCGAAGAGAGCACAGAAGGAACACAGCGTCGACCCGACTACGGCTTTTTCCGAACTGAAGAAGATGGTGTCGACGCGTTCCAACGACGCGAGGAGGGCGGTGACTTCTACAAGAACGCTGTTGCAGTCGCTGACGCCAAACGCTGGGGTCGGAAGCTAGACACGCGAGGGAAGAAGAAACGCGATTACGAGAACCCGAGCCACCAGATCGACCAGTACCTGCGATTCACGTCGACTACGTGGGGTGTCCTCACCAACGGCCAGAAGTGGCGTCTCTACTACAAGCCAACAAGCCATCGACTGGATTCCTACTACGAGATCGACCTTCCAACTGTTCTTGAACAAGGCGATCTTGATGATTTCAAGTACTTCTACCTCTTTTTCCGTCACAACGCATTCGTTCCGGATGCATCTGGCGACGCATTCCTCGACGACGTCTACGAGGAGTCCAACGTATTTGCCCAAGAGTTAGGAGAGGATCTCCAAGACAACATCTACGAGGCAATTAAACTCCTCTCAGAAGGTTACCTGCAGTACCCGGAAAACGACCTTGATGAAGAGAATCTTGAGCTGATACACGACAGCTCGCTCATCTATCTCTACCGGATCATCTTCGTTCTCTATGCGGAGGCGGAAGGTCGCGACCTACTGGACACCAACAACGAGATCTACGAGTCGCAGTACAGCCTCAACCAACTGAAACAGGAGGTTGCCGACGAGCTCGAAAGTGGTGATCCAAAGTATCGTGATTGGCAGAGCAATCTTCAATCCCGTTTGGACGAGCTCTTCATGCTCATCGACCAGGGGAGCAAGTCGCGGGGAATTCCTAAAGAGGACCTGTACATCCCTGCCTACAATGGCGGACTGTTTCGAACCAACCCCGATGAGTCTGGAAGTGAGGAGGCGCGGTTTCTCGCGAACAACACAGTCGGTGATGAACATCTTGCACGCGTCATTGAACTCCTCACGCGAAGCAAGAGTAGCAACGGTGGCGGGAAAATATTTGTCGACTACTCGTCACTCGACGTTCGCCACCTTGGGAGTATCTACGAAGGCCTGCTTGAGTACCAGCTCAATGTCGCTGACGAGCCATTAGCGCTTACCGATGGTGAATACGTTGTAGCCGATGAAAGCAGTGATGTCGTCGTAGAACGCGATGATGTGTACCTCACGACAGACAGTGGGGAGCGAAAGTCTACCGGCTCATACTACACACCAGAGTACGTCGTTGAGTACATCGTTGAGGAAACGCTCAGTGGGCCAGTAGACAATATCCGAAAAGAAGTCGTGATGGATGAAAGGTTCCAAGACGGAGGATACGCAGAGGAGTTTGCTGAGCGCGTATTCGACCTAAATATTCTCGATCCGGCAATGGGGAGTGGTCACTTCTTAACCAGTGTTGTGGACTATCTCGCACGGGCGATCATCACTGAACAAAATCGAGAAGCTGAGGACAAAGATGGTGATGTCATCGATGATGAGCACGACATTAACTGGGCTCGACGGAAAGTCGCACAACGGTGTATCTACGGAGTCGATATCAATCCCCTTGCGACAGAACTCGCAAAGGTCTCGCTTTGGCTCCGGACGCTTGCTGCTGAGCAACCACTAGCGTTCCTCGACCACCACCTCAAAACAGGCAACTCGCTCGTAGGGAGTGACATAGAGGACGTGTTATCCGACGGCGACGCTGAGGCCACGGCTGACGGCCAGCTAACACTTGAGCAGTCGTTCGACCATACGCGCCAGCGTGCGATGGAGCACGTTACCGATCGCTTCCAAGACTTGCTCAATATCGACAACGAGACGCTGGAGGACGCAAAAGAGATGGAGGCGGTCTACGACGACGTACGTAATGACTCGCTTTACAAGAAGCTCCTCGCGATGGCCAACGTCTACACTGCCGACGCGTTTGGGCTTGGTATACCTAGCGATGCCGACGAGCGGATGGCCAACGCGCTCCACAGTGATGCGTGGGAGAAAATAGAGCAGCAAGACTGGTTCAAGAGTGCGCAAGCGATGGCCGAGGATGAACGCTTCTTCCACTGGGAACTGGAGTTCCCAATAGCGTTCTACGATCAGGATGGAGAGCGCAAGTCGGATGCAGGATTTGATGCAGTGATTGGGAACCCACCATATGTACCGATACAAAATTTACCAGAATCCGGCACATCATACTATAAAAAGGGTTACCAAACTGCGTCCGGAAATTATGACTTGTACGTACTGTTTATCGAAAAAGGACTAGACCTAATTAATGAAACGAGTCGTTTCGGGTTTATTATACCAAATAAGATATTCCAAGTTGATTATGGAGAGCCCCTACGGGATCTGCTTTCCAGAAATAAACAGGTAGCCGGTGCTGTGGACTTTGGTTCAAACCAAGTGTTTGCTGAAGCTGCTACAACATATACAACTCTTCTATTTTTGCAAGGAAATGAACGAGAGGAACCGTTCACATACTGGGAGCTGAGAGACAATAGTGACCCAGCTAGTATCATCGATATTGAGAGTTCGGATAAGTGGCTCAAAAATACATTCAGTAATGATGATCTTTCTGAATCAATATGGGGATTCCATCCAAGAGAGATTACATCTATAATCGATAAATCTGAAAGCCAATCAGTCATATTAGGAGAATTGGCTGCTGGAATCTCACGTGGAACTAGCTCTGGTAGAGACAAAGTGTTTGAATTGGAAGCAAAAAATGAATCGGACGGGATATTGACATGCGAATCCCAAACTAGTTCGGAATTGGTTGAAATAGAAACAGATGTGCTTAGGAAACCTATCCACTCTACAGATTTTGAAAAATATGCATTCACTGGTTCTGCAAATAAACGGTTGATTTGGCCGTACAACAAAGAATACAACCTTTTATCTGAATCTGAATTCCAGTCGAATTATCCTAAAGCATGGGACTATTTGAGCGATAATCGAGAGTCGCTAGAAGATAGAGCGGACTTTCTGGAATGGTACGGCTATAGTGCTGCAAGAAATCTTGAGATCCACGATAGTGCCGAAATTCTGATACCTCTCCTTGCTAATGGTCCATCTTTTTCCAAATATCCCAAACCACAGTCAGACTATATTTTGATGGCAAGTGGTGGATTTAGTATTTCTTTGGAAACCAACTCTAAATACTCCAGAGGGTATATTTTGGCTCTGATTAATTCGAACCTCCTCTATTTGTGTTTGAAATCTATCAGCAACGTGTTCCGAGGAGGCTACATAACATGCACAAAACAGTACTTTGAGCAATTACCGATACGAGTAATTGAATTTAGTACACCTGGGCCTGTACGAGAACAGAAGGTACAAAAAATCATAGAGATCCATAACAATCCAAAAAAGTCAGATAAAGATGTTCTCAAACAGATTGAGGAATGCCTAGAAGGTAATGAAAGGCACGAAGATGTTGTCCACGATGTACTAACCCATTTGACTGATGTTACGTCTAATAGTCGTAATCAGATTAAAGACCTCAACCTCTCCCTCTTAGACCACCTCGGTTCCTACTCCGATGGCCCCACTCTGGCCGACATGGGCCTGACGCAGCCCCCACGTGGGTTGGCAGATTCAATCCTCCAGCAGACGGCCACGGAGAAGCCGAACCTCCGGGTCGGTGAGGTCAGCGTAGTTCGGGAGACCGACAGCACGGTTGAGATTCGATTGACTGCTCGGTATAAGCCAGGCGAACAAGATGACCTTGACGAGGACAACTTCGAAACCGATCAGTGGGGATACACCGAAACAGGTCCACAGCCAGCACTCCGAATAACGGATCTCACCGAGACAGAGGCTAACCTGATTGAGGCGTTCGTCCCGGTTGCTGTAGACAAGGCTGGTGGGTTTGCTGACTTTCGTGGAACCGCAACCAAGACGAATTCGCTCGTAGACCGCCTCCGAAAACTCACACTTCCGGCACTCAGTGATGTGGAAGCTGGGCTGGACAGCTACACACAAACGAAAGAGAGATCTGAAGAACTCAAAGAGAAGATAGAACGCACTGACGAGTTAATCGACGAAATCGTGTATGAACTCTACGACTTGACCGACGAGGAAATCGAGATCGTGGAGTCAGCAGTCGCTGATGACTAACTACGAGGTCGGCGACCGGGTCAAGTTCGCTGGTGGACGGGGTGAGGTCTCCAAGATAGAGGAACGCCCGAATGGGAGCCACCTACTTCACGTATATACCAGTGAAGGTAAGCTCCAGAAGCTACCGAGTGGGCTTCCACATATCGAAAGGGTCGACTCGATCGTCGATCGCCTCACTGCCAAACAGATTGCCGACCCGATCCACCACGACCTTCGCGAGCGTGCTACCCGACTCGATCTCGCGTACCGATATGACCGATTCCTCTCGCTGACGAACAACCGGATTGAGATCGAGCCCTACCAGGTCAAGGCTGCCTACGAAATCCTGAATTCGTACGATCATCGGTACCTCATCGGCGACGAGGTCGGCCTCGGGAAGACTATCGAGGCAGGAATCGTCACAGAAGAACTCATCGCCCGTGGTCGAGCCGAACGTGTCCTCATTGTCGCCCCGGCACCTCTCACTGTTCAGTGGCAACAGGAGATGCGCGAGAAGTTCGACCGCAACTTCGTCATCTACGATCGCGACACGGTCAGGACACACCGGAAGTCACACCCAAACCAGAACGTTTGGCTCCAAGAGGATCTCATAATCACCTCGGTCGACTTCGCAAAGCAGGACGATGTGCTTGAGGCACTGAGGAATCTCGAAGAGGAATGGGACCTCGCCATATTCGACGAGGCGCACCATCTTACCGCCCGTCGATCAAGTGACGATTCGATCGAGCGAACTCAGCGCTACAAAGTCGGCGAAGCAGTTGCTCACAACACAGATGCTCTCTTGTTAATGACTGGCACACCACACAAGGGCAAGTCTGACCAGTTCTACTTCCTAACCGACCTACTGGATCCTTACCGCTTCAGTCATGAGTCAGATATCAACCCAGAGGCTCTCGAGGATTTGATGATCCGTCGTCTCAAGGACGATATGTACGAGACCGATGGGACGCGAATGTTCCCTGAAAAGAACATCGAAGCCCTTGGTGTCGAAATGTCCCAGGCTGAGCAGAAGTTGTACGATGGCGTTACAGAGTATATCCGGGAATACTACAACCTTGCTCAGGAGGAAGAGAATCAAGCCGTCGGCTTCACGATGGTGATCTACCAGAAGCGACTCGTCTCGAGTATCTATGCCATCCGCAAGTCGCTGGAAAACCGAATGCGAGCGATCCAAAGCGACGCTGTCGCCGAAGACCTCCCCGAAGATGTCCAGCAACTGATTCCGCGATATAGTACTGAGCCAGAAACATTGACTGATGCAGAGAGGACACGGGTCGAAGAGGAACTGGAAACAGTGACGCTCACCCAGAACCAGTCGCAAGTCCAAGCGGAACTGGATCGCGTCAAAGAGCTCTGGCAGCAGGCAAAACAAATCAAGACAGATCGGAAAGCACAGTTACTCAAGCAGTTCGTCGACCGAATTCTCGATGATGATCCTAAGGAGAAAATTCTCATTTTTACCGAATACACGGATACACTCGAATATCTTCGCGATGAGATCTTTGCCGGGTACGATGTGACACAAATATACGGCGATCTCGACCAAGCCCAGCGACGACGAGAGATGGCACGGTTCGAGGAGGAAGCCAACTTGATGCTTGCGACCGACGCAGCGCAGGAGGGTCTCAATCTACAGTTCGCTCACATCATGGTAAACTACGACTTGCCCTGGAACCCTACACGGATCGACCAGCGGATGGGTCGACTGCACCGGTACGGTCAGGAACACACTGTTGAGATTCGTAATCTGTTTTTCAAAAATACCCGCGAGAGTGAGATCCTCAAGCTCCTCGTAGAGAAGATGAACCAGATCGAATCCGACCTAGGTATGCGATCAGACGTCCTCGGTCGTGTCCTCGAAGACGTCGACCTCGATCAGACGATTATGACCGCAGTCGCTGAGGACCAGTCCCAGGACGAGGTAATCGCCGACATCGATCAAAAAATCAGAGAGCGAAAAGAGGCTCTTGAGACAGTCGAAAACGAACTGCTCATTCGTGATCGGTTTGATCTCTCTGATGAGGATGAGGAGATTCTTGATGTAATCGACCGAAGCCAGCACGGCGATGTGAGTGAGGACGATATCGAGATTCTCGTTCGGGAGTTCTTCGACGAGTTCGGAGGTGACATTCGAGGCGTGCGACCAGGACCCGCTCGGTCTGAAGGGGATATCTTCCAGCTTGAGGTGCCAAATGTGCTCTCTGGAGGCCAGGTCTCTAATCAGTACAAACAGGCCACCTTCACCCGAAAGGTGGCTCGCGAGCAGGACAACGTCGACTTCATTGCGTTGGACCACCCGCTTGTCCAATCGCTCATCGACTTCTGTCTTGAATCGGATCGAATCGGAGGTAATGTTGCTGTCAAGGTTGCAGCCGACAAGGAGCCTACACCAGGTATTTGCTTCACATACCGGCTTGGGTACGTCTCTGGTGCAGGGGATGCCATCACAGAGAAGCTAGCTCGGTTGTACGTCACTACAGATAGAGAGGTGACGAAAGAGATACCAGAGTACATCGACACCCTGTCTCCGAGTGAGGTAGACCAGTCACAGGAGCTCGATCAGCTGGCAACGATAGCTGAGGAGTTACACAGTGCTGCCGACATGAGAGCTTGGAATGAGGTCGAATCATTCGCTGAGGAAGCTCGCGAAGAGCGTGAGCGCGAAGTCAAAATCAAGCGAGAACATGCTGAGCGACACTTCCAAGAACAGATTGAGACTTGGGAAGAAAGACTTGAGCAGTACCGAGCTCAGGATGGGCCAAACAAGGACATGTCGGCACCAATTGGGAATGCAAAGCAGGAACTGGACTCTCTCCGTCGCAAACGAGAAGATGAGTTCTCTCGGTTAGAGGAGGAACGACATGTAACTCCAGAAGAACCGGATTTAGTCACGGCAACGTATATTGTCTCAGCAGAGTCTACATCCTAATCAGAATTTGTTTATTCAGAAGACCTCCTGTAACGGACCTGCTCGTTCAACGGTTTCGTGCGTATCTCGGACATCCTCGAAGCTCAAAAATTGGAGTGAGCTATGCTCAACCGGGCTCAGAACAGCTTCGAATGTTGGTCGAGTCATCTCTTTTCGAACTCGATCAGCATCCGACTCTGGTGCGACGATATACATGTCGACGGCGAAGTTGGGTACCCGGGTCACGAAATCAGTCATCCGTAGAATGCCGCTGTAAATACTCGTCGTACTTTCGACCTCGAACATCGCTACAATTGCATCTCCATCGAGCCAAATCACGTCGACATACTGAATGATCTTGGTTACGGCGTCGCTGAATCCAGGCAATACGAGTTCGTCGATACAACTCTCCCCCAAGGGTTCACCTTCGTACGTTCTATTCTTGTCATTGATTGCGACGTGAACATCGTAACCATGCTGCTGGCCCAATTGAACGAGGAACCACTGAATCTCCGTATGGATACGACCGTCATCTGCGCCGTTTTCCCTGTCTTCGTCATCAGTATCTGGACCAGATGGACCAGTAGTCGACTCGCCTGACCGAAGGTCTTGAAACGCTTCTTCGATAGAACTGTACTCAGTCAACAACGAGTTGATCGCTCGCTCCGAAACATGAACGAATCCTCGTGGATGCCAACCATCGTCATATCCTAAGATATCACCAAGTTCGTCTGGTGTGACCGAGATTGGTTCGTAATCAGAGATTGTATAGATGAGCGAGCTGTTGTCACTATCCCAGATTGCTTCGCCTAAAGAAGCGTCTTCAACAGTCGTTCCGACACGGCCTGACGCAAAGAACTCACCCTCTGAGTAGAACAAGATCAGTCGATCACATCGAGAACCTCACGACCTCCTCCAGTAGGTGCTGAATCTGTGTCTGCGGTGGCTGGATAGCCCTCAGCAAGACGGTGTTAGGGATTCTACCGGCATCTAGTCGCTGTCGGCGGCGATCAGCCGCCGACGCGACGGTGTTGCCACTCAGGAACGCTGCCCTGATCCGAGGGCAACTACCGGAAGAACCGGCTTTCGAGCGGTTGGTTCGCTGGAACAGCTCGACGAACACCGAGAGCTGTCCAGGCAGCACGGAGTACCATGTTACAGAACTCTACGAACGACCACTCCAAAAGGCGGCGCCCCCCGCGGCGGGGCGCCGCCACGTACATCCAGTGCAGATAGCGCCAGACGTTCTGTAACAGCAGGCTCACGACAAACAGTAACAGCCGAAATCCGGCGTCACGAGAGCTCGTAAGAGCGAGGCTCTTCCTAGCCAACCGGTAGGACGATTCGATGCCGAACCGCTTGCGGTAGTGTTCTCGGGCATCGCGTGGCGTTTCGATAAACGGCGCGTCAGCGGCGTAGCCGTGACGCGCCACCCCATGTTCGTCGTATCTACCTTGCTGGTAGACGCAATCGATGTACACAGGGAACGTCACCTTCCCAGCTAGCTCGTGTTCGATCACACGGC
>Ga0209946_1000389_pt1 | contig 18043 bp, 16 predicted proteins | sample SalPon2_A_H2O_MG_FD_185704 | JGI IMG/M metagenome (GOLD analysis project Ga0209946, IMG submission 185704) | Salt pond water microbial communities from South San Francisco under conditions of wetland restoration - Salt Pond MetaG R2_A_H2O_MG... | ecosystem: Environmental > Aquatic > Non-marine... | reverse complement strand
CGCGAATCCGACCGTCGCCCTCCGGCCGGAGCCGCACGGCCTCGCCGGAGTCCCGAGCGACGGTCTCCCGGAGCCGCGGGAGCTCGTATCGGAGCCGCGCCAGTTCGAGTTCGACGGCCGCCGCCCGCGAGTCGGCCGCGTCGCCGAACAGCTCCAGCGCGAGCCGCGGGCGGTCGACCACTGCGGTGCCGGTCGGCAGCAGGTCGCCGAGCGAGAAGGTCTGACCGGGCGAGAGGCCACCGTCGTAGATCACCGCGGCCGCGTCGGTCTCGGCCGCGAGCCGCATCAGGTCCTCGGCCGCGCCGCGACCGACCCCGTACGTCGGGTCCTCGCGGCGCCGCTGCGTTATCTCGCCGACGACGGCGTACCCGGCCGCGGCCGCCAGCGCTCGTATCTCGGTCGTGTCCGGTTCGTCTTCGGTGGACCGGGCGACGACGACCGCGGGGGTCGCGTCGGACGGGACGTCGGCCCGCTCGCCGCGTTCTCCGGTCTCGTTCGTCGTGGTGTCGTCTCGTGGCATGCGTCTGACCGCGTCGGCCCGCGCCGCGACCGGGCCGTCGGCGTCCCGCGAGGAACGGCCTCGGGAGCGTTTCGGTTTCCCTCGGCGATTCACGCATAAACGTTCACCGGAAATCCGGTGTGCGACCGCGTCAGGAGGGGCGGCCGCCGCGGCCGCGCGGCGCTCAGGGAACGCGCACGTCGTGTTCGAGCGTGCCGACGCCTTCGACCTCGATCTCGACGGTGTCGCCGTCGGCGAGCGCGCCCACGCCCTCCGGCGTCCCGGTCGCGATCACGTCGCCCGCCTCCAGCGTGAGGTAGGTCGTTATCTCCTCGATCAGGGTCGGCACGTCGAAGATCATGTGTCCGCGGTCGCTCGACTGCTTCGTCTCGCCGTTGACCCGAAGCTCGACGCTCGCGTCCGCGGGGACCTCGTCCGGCGTCGCCATGACGGGGCCGAGCGGCGCGGCGTTGTCGAACGCCTTGCCGCGCACCCAGTTCTGCTCGCGGTCCTGGTCGTCGCGGTTGGAGACGTCGTTCATGCAGGTGAACCCGGCGACGACATCCATCGCGTCGTCGGCGTCGACCGCCTTGCACTGCTCGCCGATCACGACCGCCAGCTCCGCCTCCCAGTCGATCCGGTCTTTCCCCTCGGGGACGGTGACCGTGTCGCCGTGGCTCGCCAGCGCGTTCGGGGCCTTTAAAAAGAGGAGCGGTCGGTCCGGGACCTCGCTCCCCAGCTCGGCCGCGTGATCGGCGTAGTTGCGGCCGATACAGACGATCTTCGTCGGCTCCGCCGGCGGGAGCACGTCGATGGCGGGGTCGTCGAGCGCGTACTCGTCGCCGCCGAAGGCGACGGTGTCGCTGTCGGGGTCGTAGGTCCCTTCGCGGATCGAGCCGGCCGGGTCGCGGAACCGTGCGTGGTGCATACGTCTGGCACCGGGCGGCCGCCCGATAAGCGTTCCCGGAGAGGCAATCGGCGCGGGGTTACGTCTCCCGGTCGGCGGGCTCCTCGTCGACGACCGAGCGGTCGTCGTGCGCGGACTCGTCGTCGGACGCCGACTCCCTCGCGGTCGACCGGTCGACGTCCGAGAGCGCGTCTGCGTCGGGTCGGTCGCCGAACAGTTCCGACCGCGCGCAGTCGACGCAGTAGTGATTACGGCCGACCGACCGCGTCCGGACGGGAACGCCGGCGACGACGGTCTCGTCGCGGCGCCGACGGACGAGCCCGCGGTCGAACGCCTCGCCGCAGACGACGCAGGGCTCGTCGACGGACTCCGGCGGGCGGATCACCCGGTGGTCGACCGTCCGCTGCCGACCGAACGTCGCGACCCCGTGTCGGCGCTGCAGGCGCCGCTGAACCGGCGGCGCCGCGCCGGCGCCGAGGAGGGCGATCGCGAGACCGACGAGCGCGAGCGGCGGGGAGGACGACGCGGTCGAGATAACGGCGATCCAGCCGCCGACGAGCAACAACAGCCCGCTCAGGAGGAACGCCGAGACCGTCTCCGTCCGTCGTCCGCGTTCGGAGCGCGACGGGGGGCGGACCGCCGTCGAGTCGCCGCGGACCAGTCGGCGGCGCTCGGCCAGCGTCGAGTAGTGCCACCAGCCGTACAGCAGGTTCCCGACGCCGCCGGTGAACAGGAGCAGAAGGAGGTGGACCCCCACGGACCCGATCCCCCTGTCGACGACGAGGACGCGGTCGCCGTCGTCTCGTTCGATCTCCCAGCCCGCGTCGAGGTGGTCCTGAACGCGGCGGCGAAAGGACCGTTTACTCTCTCCCTCGGCGTCCGTCCGTGAGGCGCCGCAGTTCGAGCAGAACCGGTCGTCGGAGTCGAGCCCCTCGCCGCAGTCCGCGCAGCGCCCTGGCCCAGACCGGCCGCGGAGATCGGCGCCGCAGCCGGGACAGAACCGCGCGTCGGCCGAGATCCGGCGACCGCATTCGCGACACGCGTCGGCGGGAGCGGGGCTCCCGATCCGTTCGGAGGGCATCGTCTCGGGGTTGGGCCGGGGCGGTGTTAGTTCCTCTCCCGGAGTCCGCCCGCACTGCGGCCCCTCGCGCTCTCACCGGCGACGGAGGCGGATCGAGACGTCGTTGCCGCCGAGGTCGTCGCTCTCGCCGAAGGCGAGTTCGCCGCCGAACGCCTCGACGGTGAGTTCGGTGAGCCAGAGCCCCAGCCCGCTCCCGTGGTACGTCGGAGTGATCGCGTCGCCGTCCCGGATCACGTCGCGCTCGTTGAGCGGGATCCGCGGCCCGTCGTCCTCGACGTGGAGGACCGCCCACTCCGCCGCGGCCGCGTCCGGCTCGTCGGGAGGCGCGTCGAGCCGAACGCGGACCCGCGGCGACGCGCTCGGGTTGTGCTCGATCGCGTTGTCGACGAGCCCGTCGATCGCGTACCGGAGCCGGTCGTCGGCCAGCACGGTCTCGCCCTCCCCGACGGTGACGTCGACGTCGGCGTTCGGCGATCGCGTGCGGTGCTCGTCGACGACCGCGCGGACCACCGCGCCGACGTCGATCTCGACGGTCTCGTCGGTCCTCCGCCGCAGGACCCGACGGATGTGACCGGCCTCCTCGGCGAGGCGTTCGAGCTCCCGGGCCGCGCGCTCGACGGTCGCGGCCGACTCGGCGGTCGCCGCGTCCGGCTCGTCCAGCCCCGCCAGCAGCCGCGTCGTGTGGCCGGCCACGACGTTCGCGTTGTTCCGGAGGTTGTGTCGGAGGATCCGGTTGAGCACCTTCAGTCGGCGCTCGTTTCGCGAGATCTCCGTCAGGTCGGTGTACACCGCGAAGCCGCCGGCCCCGGCGCCGTCCTCGTAGGGGATCCCGCGATACAGGAACTCTCGGAGGCCGGTGGCGGTCTCGCGGGTGACTTCCCGGTAGTTGACCTCGCCGGACGAGGTGTTCGCGTCCAGCCCCCGCGCCTCCTCCAGTTTCCAGTCGGGGACCACCCAGTCGTTGAGCGGTTGTCCGCGGATCTCGTCGGCGTCGTACCCGAAGACGTCCACGAACGAGCGGTTCACCGACGCGACGACGGGCTCTCCGTCGACGAGTTCGAACTCGACGACGGCGTCTTGCACGTGCTCGATGAGATGACGGTATCGGTCCGACTCGCTCCGTTCGTCGGCGCCACCGCCCGCTCCCTCACGTGCCATGTCGAGGCCCCATAAACACGGAGAGCCGTACACGTATCTCGCATGTAAGCGTGTTCTCGTGGGAAGATATTGCGATACGAGACAGAGAAAAAGATCGTCCGTTTGCAAAAAGTAAATATTATGAAACCGACTTCGGTCCGGATCGAGTCGCGCGTGACGGCGGTGTCGGTTTTTATTACGGCTCGCTGAGACTACGCGAACGTACCATGGAACTCACTTGGCACGGCCACTCGACGTGGCACGTCGTCGTCGACGACACGGAGCTACTGATCGATCCGTTCTTCGACAACCCGAAGACCGACGTCGACCCGGAGGAGCTCGACCCCGACTACCTCCTCTTGACCCACGGTCACAGCGACCACATCGCCGACGCCGACCGCTTCGAGGGCGCGACCGTGGTCGCCACCCCGGAGCTCACGGGGTACGTCCAGGACACGTTCGGCCACGAGCACACGATCCCGGCCGGCGGCATGAACATCGGCGGCACGGTCGAGTGCGGCGACGCGTGGGTCACGATGGTGCGCGCGGACCACTCGAACGGCATCGACAACGGGTACGGTACCTCCGCCGGGATGCCCGCCGGCTTCGTCATCGGTGACAAGAAGCCGACACAGGAGTCCGACCCCGACTGTACGACCTTCTACCACGCGGGCGACACCGGACTGATGTCCGAGATGGTCGACGTGATCGCGCCGTACCTCGAACCCGACGCCGCCGCCCTCCCCGTGGGCGACCACTTCACCATGGGGCCCGCGGGCGCCGGCATCGCCGCGGACTGGGTGGGCGCCGACGTGGTGTTCCCGATGCATTACGACACGTTCGGACCGATCGAGATAGAGACGCGGGAGTTCGTCAACGAGGTGAAGGCCGCGGGCGCCGCCGCCGAGCCCGTCGTCCTCGAGGGCGACGAGACGTACGTCGTGGAGTCCTAAGCGGCTCCCCCGCCGGTCCGCGTTTTCGCAGCGGCGGGCGTCGGCGCGAACTCGATTGATAGCAACCTTTAGGCCGCGGCGAGTCCTCTGTCATCGCGTATGTCTGACATCGAGACGTCCACGGTCTCCGAGGAAGGGTACGCCTGCACGAGCCAGGTCGGCGACTTCGACCTGCAGATCGACGCGACCGACGAGACGGGGCCGAACCCGAACGCCGCGCTCGTCGCGACGTACGCCTCCTGTTACCTCCCCGCCTTCCGCGTCGGCGGGAGCCAGCGCGGCGAGGAGGACCTCGGCAAGGTCCAGATCGACGCCAGCGCCGATCTCGACGACCACGACGACCTGGAAGCCATCGCCTTCGACGTGCACGTCGAGGCCGACCTCGACGACGAGGCGGCGGCGGACATCGCCGAGCGCGCCGAGGGTATCTGCCACGTCCACACCGCGCTCCGCGACGAGCTCCACGCCGACGTGAGCGTCTACCCCGGCGCGTTCTGAGGCCGCCCGCCCCGCCGACCGCTTTTTCCACTCCCACCCGCTCCAGCGGTGCGCTTACGGCCGGTCGACGCCGCGGAACTCGAAGCGAGCGCCGCCGGAGTCGCCTTCGGTCAGCGTCACCTCCCAGCCGTGGGCCTCGGCGATGCGCTCGACGATGGCCAGCCCGAACCCCGTGCCGGCATCGGAGGTCGTGTGGCCGCTCTCGAACACCTCCTCGCGCCGTTCCTCGGGGATCCCCGGACCGTCGTCGGCGACGTAGAAGCCGTCGTCGAGGTCGCCGACGACCACGTGACCGCCGCCGTGTTCCCCGGCGTTCCGGAAGAGGTTCTCCAGCAGCCGCTTGAGCCGACCGCGGTCCGCGAGCACTCGGTCCGTCGTCTCGAAGTCGACGTCGACGGCGCCCGCGTCCGTCTCGTCGTCGGAACCGCCGTCTTCGGCCCGTCCGAACGCGTCCGACTGCCGCCAGGCGGTCACCTCCCCGAGGGCAACCGGCTCCATCGGCCCCGCGTCTTCGCCCTGTCTGGCGAGCGTGAGGACGTCCGCGATGAGTCGGTCCATCTCGTCGACCGCCCGCTCACAGCGCTCGAAGTGGGACTCGTCGCCAGTCTCCTTGGCGAGCCGGAGGTACCCGGAGAGCACGTTGAGGGGGTTCCGGAGGTCGTGCGAGACGAGGTTCGCGAACTCCTGGAGCCGCTCGTTCTCGCGCTCGATCCGTCGCTCGTACGCCTTCCGCTCTGAGATGTCCCGACTGGTCGCGAGGAAGCGGTCCTCGCCGCGGACGTCGATCCGCCGGACGTGGACCTCGACGGGGAACGTCGTTCCGTCCGCCCGCTCGAACGTCGTCTCCAGCCGGACCGTCTCGTCGACCTCCGTCTCCTCCCACGCCTCGACCGCTTCGCGCGGGTCCAGCTCGCTGTCCACGTCCCACACGTTCATCCCGGTCAGCTCGTCCTGATCGTAGCCGAGCTCCGTCGCCATCGCCCGGTTCGCGTCGACGATCTCGCCCGTCTCGTCGTGGATGTCGATCATGTCGGGCGACCGCTCGTACAACGCCTCCAGCCGCGCCGTCGTCTGCTCGAGGCGCCGGCGGCGGCGCTGTCGCTCCGTCACGTCGCGGGAGATGCCCACCACGCCGTCGAACTCCCCGTCGATGACCAGGCGGTGCAGTCCGAAGTCGACGATGGCCGGCGACAGTCCGGGGAAATCGATCTCGATCGTTCCGGACACCGTCTCGCGGTCGCCCGCGACGAGCGCCGCGAACGGGTCGTCGTCGCGGGTCTCGCGGATCCGGTCTATCAGCAGGCTCTCTCGCCCGACGAGCGCCTCGCGGGGCGTCTCGTACACCTCCGCGATGCGGGCGTTGGCGAGGTCGAAGCGGGCGTCCGCGTCGTAGACGGCCACGGCGTCGGGCAGCTCGTCGAGGAGCCGCTGGTAGCGTTCGAGCTCGCGTTCGCGCTCCTTCTCCTCGGTCACGTCGATGTGGATCCCCACCGCCCGCGCCGGCTCGCCGTCCGCGTCGCGCTCGACGACGCGGCCGCGGTCACGGATCCACCGCCACTCGCCCGACTTCGCCCGCATCCGGTGATCGCACCGGTAGTACTCGGTCTCGCCGTCGAAGTGCGCCTCCAGCGCGGCCCACGCGTCGTCCATGTCGTCCGGGTGGACCCGGTCTTCCCACGCCGAGAGCTCGGAGGGGATCTCGGAGCGGTCGTACCCCAGCATCGCGGCCCACCGCTCGTCGAACCGGACCTCGTCGGTGCGGAGGTCCCAGTCCCAGACGCCGACGTCGGCCCCCTCGACCGCGAGGCGGAGCCGCTCGGAGAGCTCGCGGAGCTCCCGGTCCCGCGCCTTCTGCTCCGTCACGTCGAGGAAGTACACGGAGAGCCCCGTCTCCGACGGGTAGACGTTGACCGCGAGGTCGGCGTCGATCGCGTCCAGTCGGTACTCGAAGGAGCGCGGTTCGCACTCGTCCATCGCCGCCCGGAGCTCCGTCCCGAGCGTCGTTCCCTCGACGCCCGGATACAGCTCCCAGATCGACTCGCCGAGCAGGTCGGCGGCGTCGCGGTCGACCATCTCCGCGGCCCGCTCGTTGAGGTAGGTGAGGCGCCACCGCTCGTCGATCGCGCAGAACGCGTCCGACATTCGGTCGAGGTGCTCTTCCAGCCGTCGGTCGGTTCGGACCGCCGCCACGGCGTCGCCGATCCGCGACGCGAGCCGTTCGTACGGGTCGTCGCCGTGTTTCGTGAGGTACTCGTCGACGCCGGCGGCGACGGCCTCGCTCGCCACCCGCTCGGAGCCCGCTCCGGTGAACAGGACGAAGGGGAGGTCGCCGCACCGCTCCCGGACGGCGTTGAGCAGTTCGATCCCGTCGGTCCCGGGCATGTCGTAATCGCTGACGACGCAGTCGAACGCGCCCGACTCGGCCGCGTCGAGCGCCGCCGCCGGATCGCTCTCCGGCGTCGCGTCGAGCCGGTCGTCCCGCTCCTCGACGAGCGCCGCCGCGGTGTCGGCGAACCCCGGTTCGTCGTCGACGAGGAGGACGCGGATCGAGGACGGACGGGGCCCCGCGGGCGTGACCGGCATCGACCCGTCTGCCTCGCCGCCTGTCATCTAATAGTGTAAAGTTTATTCGACATGTTAACCGTTCCGACTTCGTCACCCGCTCGCGTACTCGACGACCGCGCTCGACGCGACGTAGCCGATGGCGGCGACGATGAGTCCGGCGACGAGCGCGACGGTGAACTCCCCGGCGACCGCGAACGCGGCGAGGAACCCGACCATGCCGGCGCCGTTCGCACACAGCAACCGAAGCGTCCGATAGGTCGGCTCGCGCGGTGACATAGCCGTGCTAAGCGAGGTCGGGGTAAAAAGCCCCGAGTCGGCCGTCGTCCGGGGGTCGTCCGGGGGTTTAGGGGGGATCGCGGGGCCACCGACCGCGTGTGCCACAGCGAGCGGCCTCCGGGGCGGACACGGCGAGCGCGCGGCCGCGTCCGCCCCGGCGACGACGCGGGCGGACGCGAGCGGCGCGGCGAACGCGATCCGGCCGGAGGCGAACGCGACGGACCGACGCCGCGGACGCCGCGGACGCGGCGAGCGCGCGCGGCGAGCGGCCCGTCCCGCCGGACGAGGCGGGGCGATTCCGCCGGTCCGACTCGCGCGGTCGGCGGAGTCGCAGTGGCGATCACCGCCCTCTCGGTGAGCGTCGGCCTACTCGCGGTGACCGCCGACCTACTCGCGGTGGGCGTCGGCGTCGCGACGCTCGCCGACCCGGTCGGCGTACCGCTCCGGCACGCCGGCACGGGGGCGACCGCTCTGACTCCGGCCACGCGGCCTCTCTGTCTCGCCCCGCCGACGCTCCCGACCCCGTCGCCCGCCGCCCTCGTCGGCCTCGCGTTCGGTGCGTCCTGGCCGGTGACGATCGGCGGGGCGCACTGCCTCGCGTGGGCGTTCGCCCGCCGGTGACCGCTGGATTAGCGGAGAGCGGGCGGCGCGCGACCGGGGACCGCAGAACGGTTTTACGCCCGCCGACGGTAGCGTGTCGCATGGTGATGAAAGAGTCCGACTCGGCGCTCGACCGCGGCGACGCGGCCCCCGACTTCGAACTGCCCGGCGTCGACGGCGAGACGCACGCCCTCGACTCGTTCGACGCGGACGCGCTGCTGGTGGTGTTCACCTGCAACCACTGCCCGTACGCGAAGGCGAAGTTCGACCTCCTCAACGACCTCGCGGCGGAGTACGACGACCTCGCCGTCGTCGGCATCAACCCGAACGACGCCGCGGAGTACCCCGACGACTCGTTCGAGGCGATGCGCGAGCGCGTCGCCGACGGGACCGTCGCCTACGACGCGTACCTCCGCGACGAGACGGGCGCGGTCGCCGAGGCGTACGGCGCCGTGTGCACGCCCGACCCGTTCCTGTTCGGTCGCGAGGACGGCGCGTGGCGGCTCGCCTACCACGGCCGCCTCGACGACGCGCTCAACCCCGACGACGAGCCGACCGAGTTCTACGTCCGCGAGGCCGTGGAGTCAGTGCTCGCCGGCGACGACGTGACCCTTCCGGACCGTCCCTCCCGGGGCTGTTCGATCAAGTGGCCGGAGGCGTGACGGGCGCGACGCCGGAGACGGGTTGAAAGGGATCCGGGTCGAACGGGGACGCATGGGAATGAAAGGCGACGGCGAGGCGGACCTCCACGAGATCGACCGGTTCGACGGCGGCGTCGGCTGGATCGCGTACCCCGACGAGACGATGGAACGCGCGAGCCACGCGGTCGCGGTGCCGAACGAGGAGACCGGGGCGGACGACGTCTGGGTGTTCGACCCGGTCGACGCGCCCGGCCTCGACGACCTGTTGGCCGACCTCGGGACGGTCGCCGGCGTCGTCGTCGGCCTCGACCGCCACAAGCGCGACAGCGCCGCGATCGCGACCCGCCACGACGTCTCGGTGTGGGTCCCCGAGTGGATGACCGGCGTCGCCGACGAACTCGACGCGCCGGTCGAGCGGTTCGGCGACCGACTGGCCGACACGGGGTTCGAGGCGTTCCGGATCCGCGACTCCTCGGTGCCGCCGTGGCAGGAGGCCGGCTTCTTCGACGGCGAGACGCTGATCGTCCCGGAGTCGCTCGGGTCCGCGTCGTACTTCCGCGGCGACCGCGAGCGGATCGGCGTCCACCCGATGCTGCGCCTGACGCCGCCGACGACGGCGCTCTCCGGGCTGAATCCGGACCGCGTGCTGGTCGGGCACGGCGTTGGCGTCCACGACGGCGCGGCCGTCGCGGTCGAGGACGCGCTCTCGAACTCCCGCAGCAAGGCGCCGGGGCTCTACGCGAAGACGCTCCGGTCCGCCATCGGCATCTGAGCGCGTGATCCACGTCACCCGCGACCTGCTGACGGTGCTGCTCGACCGCGCCGCCGAGCGCGACCCCGGGGAGACGAACCTCCGGCTGTCGGCCACCCGCGCGGGCGACTTCGAGAGCGACACCGGCCTCGACCCCGAGACGCCCGTGTTGACGCACTTCACCCCGGACGTGGCGGGGTCGGTGAACGCGGTGTTCGGCGTCGACCTCGGCACGCCGGCCGGTCACGGGGGCGCGCGGTTCCTCTCGCACCCGGACGGGTTCCTCGGCGTGTCGAAGACGGACGACCTCGCCGCGGTCGTGCTGGTCGCCGTCCCGCCGTACGACGACGACGGCGTCGCCGCGTTCGACCGCTCCGGAAACGGGATCGAACTCGCGGTCCTCGACGCGGCCCCGCCGGAGGAGTCGCTCCCGGAGTGAGTCGTCGCGGCGGCGCAGGCGAGCACCGGGTTTAAAAAGCAGCGGGCGAGTATACCGCTACGATGGCAGCACGTCCACCCGGCGGCGGCACCTCAGAGCCCGACGCGATCGAGTTCGGAATCGCCGTGCTCGACGAGCGCGTCGAGGAGGCCGGCGTCTCGTTCCCGGCGACCGGCGACGAGATCGTCGCGGCGCTCGACGACGGCGAGATCCCGTACGACGCCAAGGGGCGGACGATCTCGATCTCCGAGGCGCTCGAACAGGTGCCGCAGACCCGGTTCGAAAACGAGACCGAGTTCCTCGACGCGCTGTACCCGGTGTTCGACCGGCGGCGGCGCGAGGGCGGCGGCTTCTTCGCGAGGCTACGCGACGCGCTTCCCTTTTAAAACCGTCAGACTACCGCCGGCGCGCCCCCGGTCTCAGGGCTGTGGAGACTGACCGACTTCCGCTTCCTCCTCGTCGTTCCCCGTCTCGAGGCGCTCGATGACGTCGTTGATCAGGACGACGTCGCCGACGGCGCGGACCCAGCGGTAGGGGAGGATGACGCCGGTGTTTCGGTCGACGCGCCCGGCGAACAGCTCGTGGTTGAGCTCCGCGAGCGCGAGCCCGGTCACCGACCGGGCGTCGAGGTCGAGCCGCACGTCCTCGATCTCGCCGACGAAGACGCCGTTGTTCGAGTACACCTCACGACCGACGAGCGACGTGATCTCCTGTGGAGCCGCGTTCATATCAGAAACCGTCACGAGCGCGCGTATTAAGCGTTCGTTGTCGAACGACGTCTGTCAGACGAGAGCGGCGGTCGGCGCCGGGGCAGGTCGCCGCCGACCCCGCCCTCGCTCCCGCGTCACTCCCGCGGCGCGACCAGTTCGACGGGGTGCATCGGCGCGTCGCCGAGCAGGGCGTCGATCTGTTCGGTGCACGAGGTGCCGGCGGCGACGACGGTGCGGTCGGTGTCGCCGAACTGCTCCCGTATCGGCTCCCCCACGTCCATGCTCAGGTCGTAGTAGTCCTCCTTGTAGCCGAACGAGCCGGCCATCCCGCAGCACTCGGTGTCGGAGACGCGCACATCGTAGCCGAGCGCCTCCATCACGGCGGTCGCGTGCTCGCCGACGCCGATCGTCCGCGCCTGACAGTGCGGGTGGTAGGCGACGCGCTTCCCGGCCGCCACCGGACCGGTCCCCTCTGTCGGCGCGCGCAGCGCGGCCGGGTCGCCGCCGTTCTCCAGCAGGCCGAAGACGTACTCCATCACGTCGTAGCTGGCCGCCGCGAGCCGCTCGTGGGAGGCCTCGGGGAGGAACTTCTCGTACTCGCTCCGGAACATCGCGAGGTCGCTCGGCTCGATCACGACGACGTCGCGGTCCGCGTCGACGTGGCTCGCGAGCCCGGCGTACACGTCCTCGGCGGCCGACTCGGCCGTCGCGATCATCCCCTGCGAGAGCGGCGGGCGGCCGCTCCCCGGCAGGTCGGGAACCAGCACGTGGACGCCGAGCGCCTCCAGCGCGCGCACGGCCGCCTTCCCCCGGTCGACGTCGACGTAGTTCGTCGCCGTGTCGGGGTAGAGCACCGCCTCGCGTTCGGCCTCATCTCGCGGGACCCGCGCGCCGCCGCGGGCCGCGAACCAGTCGACGAGGGACTCGCTCGCGAACGCGGGGAGGTCGCGTCTGCGATCGATTCCGGCGACGCGCTCGGTGATCGCGCGCACCGGCCCCACGTCCGTGAGCCGGTTGGCGATCGGCGCGGTCCGGCTCCCCCACTTCGCCAGCGTCTCGTAGTTGCCGACGATGCGGGTGGAGAGGTCGAGCCCGCCCGGCTCCTCGTCTGGCGAGAGCTCCTCGAACAGCCAGTCCGTCTGGCTCGGGTCGGCCTCGCCGCGGTTGATCCGGTCGCGGACGACCGTGTTGATCCACGGGATGTCGATCCCGACCGGACACGCCGGGACGCACCGCGAACAGCCCGTACAGAGGTCGTTGAACTCGGCCGCGGTGTCGAGCCCCTCGATGCCCGCCTCCCAGCCGGTGGCGATGCCGCCGGAGTACGTCTCGCCGCCGAACGCGTGGCCGCCGACGCTCTGGAAGTTCCCGCAGGCGTTCGAGCAGGCGGAGCACCGGATGCAGTACAGCGTCTCCTTCAGCTGTTCGTCGTCGCGCATCACCAGCCGGCCGTTGTCGATGAGGACGAGGTGGAAGTCGCGGTCGTCCTCCGAGCCGTCGGCGAGCGGCTCCGCGTCGTTCTCGAAGTCGGGGACCGGCGAGCCGACGGGCGGGGTCAGCGTGGAGATGTACGAGGTCACGTCCTGCCCAGTTCCGGAGCGCCCGATCAGCTCGACGAACGGGGCGAAGTCCTCGACGGTCGGCACGAGCTTCTCGACGCCGGCCACGGCGACGTGGGTGTCCGTCGCGGTCACCGTCTTCCGGGCGTTGCCCTCGCTGGTGACGAGGAGCATGGTGCCGGAGTCGGCCGCGATGAAGTTCGCTCCCGTCATCCCCACGTCGGCGTCCTCGACCAGTTCTCCGAGCCGCTCGCGGGCGAACATCGTGAGCTCCTCCGCGGTCTCCGGCGGGTCCTCGGGGTCGAACCGCTCCGCGAACAGCTCCGCGATCGACTCGCGGGACTTGTGGATCGCCGGCGCGACGATGTGCGAGGGGGCCTCGTCCGCGAGCTGGAGCACCCACTCGCCGAGGTCCGTCTCGACCACCTCGACGCCCTCGGCCTCGAGCGCCTCGTTCACCTCTATCTCCTCGGAGGTCATCGACTTCGACTTCACGAGCCTGTCCGCGTCGCGCTCCTCGGCGGTCAGCTCCGTGATGTACCGGTTCGCGTCGGCCGCGTCGTCGGCGACGTAGACGGTCCCGCCGTTGGCCTCGACGGTCGCCTTCACCCGCTCGATGAGCTCCGGGAGCCGCGCGATGGCGTCCTCTTTGATCTCGCGGGCGTCGTCTTTCAGCTCCTCGTAGTCGTCGAGCCGCCCCGTCGACTCGTAGCGCCCCTCGTTGAAGCCGCGGGTGTTCTCGGCGACCGCGTCGCCCTCGGTCGCCAGCAGCTCGCGGATCCGGTCGGCCGTCGCCGCGTCGCTACTCATCGGCGGTCACCTCCGGCTCGGACGCCGCCTCGTCGTCCGCCTCGTCCGCGCCCTCCTCGCGCAACAGCACCACGTGCACCTCCTTCGGCCCGTGCGCGCCGTGGACGAGGCCGCCCATGTCGGCGGTGGCGCTCGGCCCGGTCGCAAACACGACGTCCACCGACTCGTCGCGCGCTCGGGGGCCGAGCCACTCGAACGCGTCCGGCATGTCCGGGACGAGGTCGGCCTCGCGGAGGACGACGACGTGGCGGTCCACGAAGAGGCTCACCGGCTCCGTCCCCGCGGCGTCGGCCTCGACGGCGACGCTCCCGTACTCGGCGACTCCGATCGACGCGTCGGTGACGCCGGTGTGGGCCGCGCGGAGTTCCGCCGTGGTCGGATCGGTCTCGACGCGGTCCGGGAGCGCGAGGCCCGCGTCGCCCGACTCGTCGCGGCCGTCGGAGAGCGCGACGCCGACCGCCGGGTCGCCGGCGGCCTCGTCGATCAGCGTCGCGCACGCGCTCTCGGGCCCTTCGGAGACTGTCACGCCGAGGGAGTCGAGTCGGCGCTTGAACGTGGAGCGATCGGCGACTGACATACCTCATCATTCAAATGAATATATATGTGTGTTGTGCTGGCTCCCGGGCCGTGGCGATCCTCGGCGTGGTCAGGGGATTTTTGATGGTTCGACCGTGAGGAACTCTCATGGCAACCAACACGCCCGACCCGGACCCGAGGGAGGGGGGAGACTTCGACTACACCGGGGGCGCCGTCGAGCGTCCGGACCTCGTGGACGCGCTCGACCGGCGCGTCGAGGGGGAGGTGCGGTTCGATGACTACTCCAAGCGGCTCTACGCGACCGACGCCTCGGCGTACGAGGTCACGCCGATCGGCGTGGTGAAGCCCGCGTCGACCGCGGACGTGGCGGCGGTTCAGGAGTACTGTTTCAAGGAAGGGGTCCCGGTGCTGCCGCGCGGCGGCGGGACGTCGCTCGCGGGGCAGACGGTCAACGAGGCGGTCGTCCTGGACCTCACCGACTCCATGGACGCCGTCGTCTCGACCGACTCGGACGCGAAGCGCGCCCGCGTGCAGGCCGGCGCGTACGTCGGCGACCTCAACGCGGCGGTCGAGCCGCACGGCCTGAAGTTCGCCCCCGACCCGGCGTGGCGCGACAAGTCCGCGGTCGGCGGCGCGATCGGGAACAACTCCACCGGTTCGCACTCGCTGAAGTACGGGAAGACGGACCACTACGTCGAGGAGGCGGAGGTCGTGCTCGCGGACGGGACGGTGACCACGCTCGGCGAGGTCGCGGTCGACGACCTCCGCGAGTCGGCCGACCCCGACGCGGACGGTCTGCTTCCCCGGATCCACGCCGAGGTCGTCAGAATCCTCGACGAGGACGCCGACGCGATCGACGACCGCTACCCCGAGCTGAAGCGCAACGTCTCCGGGTACAACCTCGACCGGCTCCTCGCCGAGCACCGCGGCGAGTACGGCGAGGCGGGCGTCGTCAACCTCGCCCGGCTCATGGCCGGGAGCGAGGGGACGCTGGCGACGGTCACCGAGGCGACCGTCTCGCTCGTCGACATCCCCGACACGAAGGCCGTCGCGCTCCTGACGTACGACGACCTCCTCGACGCGATGGAGGACGTGGCGCCCATCCTCGACCACGACCCCGCCGCCGTCGAGGTGATGGACGACGTGCTCCTCGGCCTCGCCGCCGACACGCCCGAGTTCGAGGACGTCGTGGGGATGCTGCCCGACGGGACCGACTCCGTGCTCCTCGTCGAGTTCTACGCCGAGAGCGACGCCGAGGGGAAACAGAAGGTGGCCGACCTCGTCGCGGACCGTGTCGGCGCGACCGACGACCTGCCCCGCCCCGAGACGGAGGCGGAACCGAGCGACGCCGCCGCCGACGTGACGAGCCAGCCCCGCCGCGCGGTCGACGCGATGGAGGCGCACGACCCCGAGGAGCGCGACCGGTTCTGGAAGATGCGGAAGTCGGGGCTCCCGATCCTCCTGTCGCGCACCACCGACGAGAAGCACATCTCGTTCATCGAGGACTGCGCCATCCCGCCGGAGCACCTCCCCGAGTACACCCGCGAGTTCCAGGAGATCCTGGAGGACAACGACACCTTCGCGACGTTCTACGCGCACGCCGGCCCCGGCGTGCTCCACATCCGCCCGCTGATCAACACGAAGGACGTCGACGACGTCGAGGCGATGGTCGACATCGCCGACCGCGTCACCGACGCCGTGGTCCGCCTCGGCGGGTCCGTCTCCGGCGAGCACGGCGACGGTCGCGCCCGGACCCAGTGGAACCGGAAGCTGTACGGCGACTCGCTCTACGAGTCGTTCCGCGACCTGAAGACCGCCTTCGACCCCGACTGGCTCCTCAACCCCGGCAACGTCTGCGGCGACTTCGACATGAGCGAGAACCTCCGGTTCGATTCGGAGTACGAGTACGACGCCGGCTTCGACCCCGCGATGGAGTGGGCCGTCGACAACGGGATGCAGGGGATGGTCGAGCTCTGCCACGGCTGCGGCGGCTGCCGCGGGCCGCAGGAGACGACCGGCGGCGTGATGTGCCCGACCTACCGCGCCTCCGAGGAGGAGATCCAGGCCACCCGCGGCCGGGCGAACATGCTCCGCGGCGCCATCAGCGGCGAACTGCCGGACGACCCCACCGACGACGAGTTCGTCACCGAGGTGATGGACCTCTGCGTGGGGTGTAAGGGCTGTAAGAAGGACTGCCCGAGCGGCGTCGACATGGCGAAGCTCAAGGCGGAGGTCGAGCACGCCCACCACGAGGAGCACGGGATCGACCTGCGCACCCGCCTCCTCGGGAACTTCGAGCGGCTGGCGCCGCTCGGCTCGAAGCTCGCCCCCCTCTCGAACATTCCCGGGAAGCTCCCCGGCGCGGGCCTCCTCGCCGAGAAGGTCCTCGGCATCGCGAAGGAGCGCGACCTCCCGACGTTCCGCTCGGAGAGCCTGACCGACTGGTTCGAGGCCCGCGGCGGCGCCGGCGTCCCGCGCGCCGAGGCCGACCGCGACGTCCTCCTCTTCCCCGACGTCTACACCACCTACACGAACCCCGGCGCGGGGAAGGCCGCCGTCCGGGTGTTGGAGGCCGCGAACTGTCACGTCCGGATTCCCGACGTCGACGGCAGCGGGCGGCCGCCGCACTCGAAGGGGATGCTCGACGAGTCGCGCGCGGCGGCCGAAGACGCCGTGGAGACCCTCGCGCCCGACGCTCGGGACGGCTGGGACGTGGTCGTCGTGGAGCCGACCGACGCCGTCATGCTCCAGAGCGACTACCACGACCTGCTCGACGGCGACGCCAGCGACGTGCCCGACGCCGACGTGGCGGCGGTCTCCGAGAACACCTACGGGGTCATGGAGTACGTCGACGCGCACCGGCTCGACGAGGCGCTCGCCCTCGACGCGCCGACCGAGTCGCTCACCTACCACGGGCACTGCCACCAGAAGGCGACGAAGAAGGACCACCACGCGGTCGGCGTGCTCCGTCGGGCCGGCTACGGCGTCGACCCGCTCGACTCGTCCTGTTGCGGGATGGCGGGCTCGTTCGGCTACGAGGCCGAGCACTACTCGATGAGCAAGGCGATCGGGCGGATCCTCTTCGACCAGGTCGAGGAGAGCGACGGCGACGAGGTGATCGCCCCGGGCGCCTCCTGCCGGACGCAGCTGAAGGAGCGCGACGGCGCGGCGCCGGAGCCGCCGCACCCGGTGGAGAAGCTCGCGGCCGCGCTGGCGTAGCGCTCAGTCGCCGCGACCCGTCTCGATCCGGTCGCGCTCCCGCTCGTTCCGCCGCGATAACACCCTTTTAAGCCCCTTTCCGGGGCCGCCCTCGATCGGCCAGCCCTTCGTGCGCCACGACGGGGGCTCGGGCGAGAACGACGCGCAGGAGCCGGAACACTCGCGCGCGGTGGGGACTCGCCCCTTCGCCGCGCAGTACGGGACGAGCGCTCGGCCCTCCTGACGCAGTTCGAAGTGGCGGCAGTCCGGTCGCATGGTGTCGTGGAACGAGCGCCACCCCTTCCCGTAGGCGCGCTCGGCGATCTCGAGGCGGAGCGTTTCGGTCTCGGGGTCGCGGCGCTCCCGCTCCGACGGGGCCAGGTGGCTCGGGTGCCACGCCACGCTCGCCGCGTCGCCGTGGGCGCCCGCGGAGAAGTCGGTCGCGAGGATGCCCGCCTCCACCGGCATCTCGCGCAGGAGCGCCGGTTCGACGCGCTCGCCCGTCGTCTCGGTCGCGAGCCACGCCTCGTCCGCCAACCCGGTCTCGACGTCGTGCGAGAGCTGGTCGGCGAGTCGGTCGGCCGCCGAGCGGTCCAGGTCCGGCTTGTTCTCGATCGCGACGATCCGCTCGACCCAGTCCGGGTACGGGCGCACGCGACGGAGCTGTATCCGGTTGTTCCGGCGGCGCTTCTCGATCAGGTCCCGACCCGCCGCGCGGTGGACCGCCTGCCGGACGTAGCGCCACGGGTAGCCGGGGTGCGGGAGCGCGTCGCGGTACCACGCCCACTCCGCGGGCGCGTGGCGGACGACGTGGAGGAGGTCGGAGTCGATGGGCCGCTCGCCGAACGCGCGCCGGGCCGCGAACGCGTCGGGATCGACCTC
>Ga0209946_1000388_pt1 | contig 18060 bp, 16 predicted proteins | sample SalPon2_A_H2O_MG_FD_185704 | JGI IMG/M metagenome (GOLD analysis project Ga0209946, IMG submission 185704) | Salt pond water microbial communities from South San Francisco under conditions of wetland restoration - Salt Pond MetaG R2_A_H2O_MG... | ecosystem: Environmental > Aquatic > Non-marine... | reverse complement strand
AGGGTGAGACCTGGCGGGACGGGTCGTTGCCGGTGAACTGCTCGGGCGGGCTCAAAGCGAAGGGCCATCCCGTGGGAGCGACCGGCGCGAGCCAGGTCGTGGAGATGACGCGACTCCTCCGAGGCGACCACCCTAACAGCGACTACGTCGCCGACGCCGCGACAGGGGTCACACACAGCGCCGGTGGCACTGTCGCCAGCACCACGGTCCACGTCCTGGAGGTGGCACGATGAGTCAGGGCGAGGCCCCAGCGCGGACCCACGACGAATTTTGCAGGGCCATCGAGACGGGCGACCCCTTCTATCTCGTGTGTCCCGACGGCCACGGCTCGGTCCCACCGCGCCGCGTGTGCCCCCAGTGTGGTGCCGAGCCACTGACCACCCGGCCGCTTCCGGATACCGGACGCGTACAAGCCGCCACAGTCGTACACGTGGCCACCGCTGCCTTTGCGGATAGCGTTCCCTATGTCACCGCCATCGCCGACTTCGGGCCCGTCACCCTCACGGGGATCGTCACAGAGACGAGCCCAGACGCCGTCGAGCACGGGACGGCGGTGACCGTCGGCATCGAGCGGACCGACGAACGCCAGCGCCCCACGCTCGTCTTCGAGCCACAGTAACCGATCAGCGGCCGGGTCCTGCAGTGTGCTCCGATCCGGCAGCTCCGCTGTGCGATGGCGACGACTGTCGCCCGCTGGCTGCAGCCACGTTCAAGTAGACCGGCCCCGTCCATTGCAGACATGCAACGCAAAGTCCTGGGCGCGAGCCCGACAGTCGCACAGTCGGCGTTCGTCTCGGAGATGGCGTATCTGGTCGGCGATGTCCACGTGGGCGACCGGTCGAGCCTGTGGCCGTTCGTCTGTCTCCGGGGTGACCGCGAAGCGGTCGTTGTGGGGAGGGAGACGAACGTCCAGGAGTTCTCGATGCTGCATGGGGCGACACTCGGCGACGGCGTCACCGTGGGTCACAACGTCGTCATCGACTACGCGACGGTCGAGGACGGCGCGCTGGTCGGGATGTCGAGCACGCTGCAGCAAGGGGCCCGCGTCGAGTCGGGCAGCATCGTCGCCCCCGGCTGTGTCGTCACCGAAGACCAGACCGTCCCGGCGGACCACGTGGCCTACGGCGTGCCGGCGTCGACACAGCCGCTCGACGAGGCCCAGCAGGCCGAAATCGAGCGCGTCCACGAGCTCTACGTCGACCACGCGGCGACCTACAAGGAAGCCGGGCTGGAGTAGGGCGGGCGACGCTCTGGGGGAGAAGAATTAAGCGGCTCTCCGTCCACATTTGAGCCTGTAGGCCCATGGCTAGCGAGACACTTACAGACACAGACAAAATAGTCCACGAACCGACCCAGTCGGCCGTCGAGTCGACCAACGTCTGGTCGTTCATGCAGACCCACGACATCGACGACTACGACGAACTCATCGAGCGCACGACGACCGACCTCGACGGGGTTCCGGCGTCCGGGGTCGACTGGTTCTGGGACGAACTCGTCGACTACCTCGACATCGAATTCTACGAGGACTACGACACCGTCCGGGACAACAAGACGCGACGCGTCTCGACGGCGAACGGTGAAACCGTGTACGACGGACCGCAGTTCACCGACTGGTACCCCGGTGGCAGCATCAACCTCGCGCACAACGTCCTCGACAGGCACGCAGCGGTCGACAGCGACCGGCGCAACACGGTGGCCTGTCTCTGGGAGGGTGAGGACGGAGCGACGCGCGACATCACGTATCACGAACTCCACCGCCAATCGAACAAGGTGGCCAACGCGCTCGCGGACCGCGGCGTCGAACAGGGCGACACCGTCGCGCTGTACATGCCGATGGTGCCGGAGGTCATCTCGATTCTCTACGGCTGTTTCAAGGTAGGTGCCATCGCGGTCCCCGTCTTCTCGGGCTTTGGCGTTGACGCGACCGCGACGCGAATCGAGGACTCCGAGAGCAGCGTCGTCTTCACCGCTGACGGCTTCTATCGGCGGGGCAGCGAGGTGACGCTCAAAGACACACTCGACGACGCCGTCGACCAGGCCGCGACCGACGTGAACTCGGTGGTCGTCTACGAGCGCACCGGGACCGAGGTGCCCTGGACGGCCGAGCGCGACGAGACGTGGGACGACGCCGTCGGGGTGCAGTCGGACGAGTTCGAAACGGTCGAACTCGACTCGAGCGACCCGTCGATGTTGCTCTACTCCTCGGGCACGACCGGGAAACCGAAGGGGATCGTCCACACGCACGCCGGCGTGCAGCTGCAGTGTGCGAAGGAACTACATTTCGGGTTCGACGTCAAGCCGGGCGACCGGTTCTTCTGGGTCAGCGACATCGGCTGGATGATGGGCCCGTGGACGCTCATCGGGAACCACACGTTTGGCGGGACCATCTTCATGTACGAGGGGGCACCGGACCACCCAGAGCCCGACCGGTTCTGGGAGATGATCGACCGCCACGGACTCACCCACTTCGGCATCTCGCCGACGGCGATTCGCGCGCTGCGCAAACAGGGCGACGAGTGGGTCGACGAACACGACCTCTCCAGCCTTCGCATCCTGGGGTCGACCGGCGAGCCCTGGGACCCCGAGAGCTGGCAGTGGTTCTACGAGCAGGTGGGCGGCGGCGAGTGCCCCATCATCAACATCTCGGGGGGCACGGAGATCTGTGGCTGCTTCCTCATGCCGATGCCCACCCAGCCGCTCAAACCGTGCTCGCTCGGCGGGCCCGGCCTGGGCATGGACATCGACATCGTCGACGGCGACGGGGAGTCCATCGCCGACACCAACGAACGCGGCTATCTCGTGGCACGGGACTCCTGTCCGTCGATGACCCGGTCGCTCTGGAGCGGCGACGAGCGCTACATAGAGGAGTACTGGTCGACGTGGGACGACGTCTGGGACCACGGCGACTGGGCACAAAAGGACGAAGACGGGTTCTGGTTCCTCCACGGGCGGGCCGACGACGCGCTGAACATCGCCGGCCGGAAAGTCGGCCCCGCGGAGGTCGAAGGGGCGGCGATGGACCACGACAGCGTCAATCAGGCCGCCGCCGTCGGCGTCCCCGACGACACGACCGGGACGGCGGTCGCGCTCTATCTCGTCACCGAGGACGGCGTCGACGAGTCGGACGACCTGCGCGGTGAGGTCCGCGAACTGGTCGGCGAGGAACTGGGCAAGCCGTTCCGGCCCCGCGAGGTGCGCTTCGTCGACGAGTTCCCGGTTACACAGTCCGGGAAGATCGTCCGACGCGCGATCCAGGCCCGCCACACCGGCGAGGACATCGGCGATCTGTCGAGCGTCGAGAACCCTGGCTCGCTCGACGCTATCGACGAAGCTCGGTAGTCACTCCGGAACCGACACCGCTTCTGGTCGATCTCTGGCAGAAAACGAAGAATGAGTGCCCGCAGCGTCCGATCGACGCCGTCCGGGCAGGTAATGGCTGGGGTCTGGTGGGGTGGGATGTGCTCCTTAGTGCACGATGGTCACCGGGCAGGGCGCGCTCAGCGTGACCTGCTGTGCGGTCGACCCGAAGATGGCCTTCCCCGCCGGCGAGCGCCTGCGGCCGCCGACGACGACCTGGTCGATGTCGTGGTCGTCGAGGTAGTCGATTATCTCGCCGGACGGTGACCCGTCGACGATAACGGTCTTGATGTCGCCGTCGTGGTCGATATCCGCACGGAGCTCCTCGAAGAGCGCCTCGGCGTCCTGCTGAGCCTTGGCGTACCAGCCTTCGGCCTGTTTCCGCCCGCCTCGTTCCGGGTTCGTGAGCGATTCGCTGTACTCGATGACGTGCAGCAAGACGAGTTCGTCCTCGGAATGGGCCTCGCTGGCGTGGTGGAGCGCCGCTCTCGCCTGTGGCGACTCGTCGACTGGAATCAGGATCCGTCGTGGCATGCGTCTTACTCTGAGCGGTCCGCGTAGGGTGTGATACCTGCCTCCTCGATGCGGCGCTCGAAGCGCTCTCGCCGCGCACGGCGCTCGTCCTCGGCCATCCGGTCGGCGGTCCATATCTCCCCACTGGTCACTTGGTGGACCTCGACGTCGGAGACGTCGGGCAGTTCACCCACGCGCTCGCAGATCTCGTCGTCGATGTCGAGGAAGTAGGTGCACCGCTGGGAGGTCAACAGGAGGTGGACGGTGACCGTCCCCGAGGAATCGTCCCACTCGATGTCGTCGACGAGGCCGAGGTCGACGATGTTGACGGGGTTGTCGCTCATACAGCTACAGGGGTCGAGTACCGCTTCGAGTCTGGCCTTCACCTCGGTTTTTACCTCGCTCTGGAACTCCGTGGTCGGAAGGACGTGGTCGGTGGCTTCGGTGCTCATACGTACTTCACACGCTCCTTCGAGGCCCCCTCGGTCGGCTCCTCGTAGGTCGACCACGGCGGCGCTGGGTACTCCCCAGTTTCTTTCAGCTCCTGAATCTTCTGGTCCCACTTGTCGCCCTTGATGTCTTTCTTGACCTGTTCCGGGTCCTTGCCCATCAGGCGAAGCTTGTTCTTGCCCAGAATCTTCTCTTTGTCTTCCTGAGTGACTTCGGGGTAATCCTCGCCGGCACGGAGGTCTTCCGGCATCTCGAAGTTCCAGATGGCGTCGATGGCGGGCTGTGGGTGCAGCGCCGTCGCGCCACTGGAGAAGACGATGCGGTCGGGGCCGGCCCAGTACAGCATCTCGCCCAGGCTGCGGGCGAACTTCTTCGGGCGACTACAGGCCATGTGGGCCGTGTTCTCGATGTTCGCGTAGACGTTGTCGTGACTGGCCATCGCGAAGACGGTCTCCTCGAGGAACGAGAAGCCGGCGTGGATGACCTCGAAGTTGAGTTCGGGGAAGGCAAGCGCGGCCTCCTCGACGTCGTCGATACGGAAGTACTTCACCGGCGCCGTCGCGAAGGGGATGAACTTGTGGATGCCGACGGTCCCGATGTCGAGGTCGGCGGCCTTCTCGAGTACCGGCCGGACCGTATCCTCGTTCAGTTGCAACGAGAGGTCCCGCCCGTTCTGGTAGCGTGACGGGTACAGCTTGATGCCGTCGACGTCCTTCTTCTTCGCGTAGTACTCGACCTGCTCGACGGCGTCGTCTTCGAGCGGATTGATGTCCACGATCATCCCCATACGGTTGGGATTGCGGTCGCGAAGCTCGAACCCTTTTTCCCGGGAGACGTAGCCGTCTTTGAAGTAGTCGTCGAGCGGGAGCGAGTGATACACCGAGTAGTCGATCTGGCTCTCCAGGAAGAGCAGCCGTTCGAGCTCCTCGGGCTGGTGGTTCCGGTAGAAGATTTCCTCCGGGAACACGTACTCCTCCGGCATCAACTGCTCGCCGAGCTCGTATGTCTCATCGTCCCACCGCTGGGCGTGCGGGTGTAGGTGATTATCGTCTGCGTGGTTGAAGCAGTGTGACACTGCGTCTACAACCAGCTCGCCGTTCTCTAGCATACGAGTTGTTCTTCAAATCTATGACTATTAAACGTTTGGAATATGCTGAACCGATATGTCGGTCGGGACGTAGCCGGCCACGTCCACGGCAGCGAGTGGCCAGTGTCCGCCACGGGATTTCGTCGCTACGCAAACCCCTGTCCTCGCTGCGTCGTGCTATCTATCCGAGATGTTGAGACAGACGTTCTTGATCTGCGTGTAGTTGTGGATGGCCTGCGTGCCGTTCTCACGGCCGATACCACTGTCTTTGAAGCCGCCGAAGGGCGTCTCGTTGCCGCCGGCGAACCACTCGTTGACGTAGATCTGACCGGCGTCGACATCCCGAGCGAACCGGTGGGCCTTCCCCATGTCGGTGGTGATGACGCCCGCGACGAGCCCGTAGTCCACGTCGTTCGACCGTTGGATGGCCTCGGCTTCGTCGGCGAACGTGCTCACGGTCAGCACCGGCCCGAAGACTTCCTCCTGGAGAATCCGGGCGTCCTGTGGGACGTCCGCGAACACCGTCGGTTCGACGTAGTACCCCTCGCGGTCGAGCACGTGGCCGCCGGTCACCGGTGCACCCACCTCTTCGCGACCGATGTCGAAGTACTCGGCGACCTTCTCCATGTGTGACGCGGAGGCGAGCGGTCCGACGTCGTGGTCGTCGACGCCGGGGCCGATGGTGAGCTCCTCGACGGCGGCCACGAGTTTGTCGACGTAGGCGCCGCTCACGTCGTCGTGGACGATGACGCGCGAGGAGGCCGAACAGACCTGCCCGGTGTTCGTCGCGAAGATACCCTTGATAGTCTCCTCGACGGCGACGTCGAGATCACCGTCCTCGTAGACGACCAGCGGGCTCTTGCCGCCGAGTTCGAGGTGGGGTTCGGTCAGGTTGTCAATGGCGGCTTTCCCCACCGCGCGCCCTGTGACAGTCGACCCGGTGAAGGTGATGGTCCCGATGTCAGGGTGGCCCGAGAGCGTGGCACCCGCAGGGTCGCCTTCGCCGGGCACGACGTTGACGGCGGCCTCGGGAACGCCGTTCTCGTGGAGTAACTTACTGAGTTCGAGCGCCCCGATAGGCGTCTCCTCGGCCGGCTTGACGACGGCTGCGTTCCCGGCGGCGAGCGCCGGTGCGACGCTTCGTGCGAAGAGATAGGCCGGGACGTTCCACGGGACGATATGGCCCGTGACGCCCAGCGGCTCCCGGATCGTGTAATCCACGTGGTCGTCGTCGAGCGGGATGCTCTCGCCCTCGACCTTGTCGGCGAGACCGCCGTAGTACTCGAAGTGGCGGGCACACCGCTCGATCTGGCCGATTGCCTCGGAGAGGGGCTTCCCGTTCTCCAGTGTCTCGATTCGGGCGAAGCGCTCTTTCTCGTCGCGGATGGCCCGGGCCACGTCGTTCAGAATCCGGCATCGCTTAGCCGGGGTGTACCTGCTCCACGTCTCGAACCCCTCCTGTGCCACGTCGACGGCCTCGTTGACGTCTCCCTCCGTCGCCGCCGCGACGCTGGTGAGTCGGTCGCCCGTCGCCGGGTCGAACACGTCGATGGTCTCGCCCGAGGACGCGTCCCGCTCCATGCCGCCTATCAGCACGCCGTACTGGTCGGCGATAGCCGTCTGCTGGTCGGTCTGCATTATGTCTAAACCACTTTCCCGAACGTGCATAATTCTTTGTGTCGGACAACGGCTACAGGTCGAGTTGCTCGACCGACTCGACGTCGAACTTCCGAATATCTCGCTCCGTGGTCAGATACTCCGTGATCTCGTCCTCGAACGCCTGGACGTGCTCGGAGTGCAAGTGGTCCTCGAACCCCGCCTCGTCCTCGTACACCTCCCGGAAGTGGATCACAGTCGGGTCGAGGACGTCGACGGCAGCCTGATAGGAGACGACGCCGCTGTCCTGTCGAGAGGTCTCGACGAGCGATTCGAGCATCTCCAGAACGCGCTCACGACGCGCTGGCTCGACGTGCATGGTCGCATGGAGTACGAGCATTACAGCGTATGCGTCGCCCGTGAGCTATTAGAGTGTACTGGTAGCGTGTGTTATGGCCGCCGTCCCGTCTGTAGGGCTCGATGAGTCCCTCCGCGTGGTCGCCGTCGTCGCCGGGCAAAGCCTCGGAACCGCGGTCGCGCGGGCCGCTCAGCGAACCGTTCGAGCCGGCGATGGACCGCTCGCAAGCGGCGACTCCCGATGCAAATGTCAGGATTAATCATAAATACTTATTCGCTCCCCCTGGGTACTGTCAGCCCGTTATGACAGCGCGATTCGACGGTCAGTCAGTACTGGTCACGGGCGCCGCCTCGGGGAACGGGCGTGCAATCGCTCGCAAGTTCGCCGAGGAGGGTGCCGGTGTCACCGTCAGTGACATCCAGGAGGAACCACGCATGGGCGGTGACCCGACGCACGAAGTCATCGCGGAGATGGGTCGTGAGGTGCAGTTCGTCGAATGTGACGTCAGCGACCCCGAAGACCTCCACGCCGCCGTCGAGGCCCACGTCGAGACCTTCGGGTCGCTGGACGTCATGGTGAACAACGCCGGCATCGACCGCCAGATGCCGATTCTCGAAGCGGAGCCGGACGACTACGATATGCTCATGGACATCAACCTCCGGGGCGTCTACTTCGGCTGTCAGGCCGCTATCGACGTCATGGCGGACCAAGACGAGGGCGGCGCTATCGTCAACATGTCGTCTATCGCTGGCATCAGCGCCGTGGACAACTCGTCGCTCTACTGTACCTCGAAGGGCGGCGTGACGAACCTGACCAGACAGCTCGCGCTGGAACACGGCGAGAACGGTATCCGCGTCAACGCGATCAATCCCGGCGTCATCGAGACAGCGATGACCCTGGAAGACGGCGACACCATCGATGGACTCCTCGCGGAGACTCCGCTCGGCCGAGCCGGACAGCCCGAGGAGGTCGCCGACGGCGTGTTGTTCTTGGCCAGCGACGACGCCTCGTTCGTCACGGGTCACAACCTCGTGCTGGACGGTGGCTTCACCGTCTAAACGCCGGCGTTTTCTCACACAGACCAGCAACTGGCGGCGTAGCGACCGGTGTGAGCGGTGGGCAGAGGGGGGCTCCAGGTCAGATTGTTGGCTCGGCCAGTGACGTCAGTCCGTGCAGAGGGACCGATTGAGACAGCAACAGCGCACGACACCGAGGAAAGAGTGAACGCCTCGACCGCAAACCCGGATTATTTCACGACGTCTATCTTGTCGCGGTCGATAGACAGCGCGACGGCCGCGACCACCACGAGACCGAGGACGATCTCCTGGACGAACGAGTCGATAGCGAGCAGGTTCATCCCGTTGTTCAGCACCGCGATGACGAGCACGCCGAGGATGGTCCGGTGCGGGCCACCGACACCGCCGGTCAGTGCCGTCCCGCCCATGACGATCGCAGCGATACTCGGCAGCATGAGCCCGCTCCCGATGTTCGGCGAGGCCGACGAGATCCGCAGCGTCAGCAGGACGCCCGCGACGCCACAGAGCAACCCCGACAGCATGAACGGGTAGATCTTGTACCGGTCGACCTTCGCGCCGGCGAGTTCGACGACGCGTTCGTTCTCACCCAGCGCGAAGCAGTACCGTCCGAACTTCGTGCGGAAGGCCAGGACGATCGTCCCGACGTAGATCAGCAGACCCCAGAGCACGAGGTTTGGGATGCCAAAGACCGTGCCAGTCGCGATCGATCGGATGGAGTCGTTGCGGAACGTGATCGTCGACCCGCCGGTGATGATTTTCCCCACACCGGCCATCACTGATAACGTCCCGAGTGTGACGAGGAACGACGGGACCTTGAGCTTCGTGAACACCAGCCCGTTGAACAGGCCTGCGAGCATCCCGACGCCGATGGCGATCGGAATCGCCAGCAGTCCGAGGCCGAACTCGGCGATGAGGACGACGGTGACGACGCCGGTCAGCAGGACGACGGACTCGACCGAGAGGTCGATACTCTGCTGGAGGATGGGGAAGGTCCCCGCGAGCGCGACCAACAGCAGGGTCACGGCGTTTTTCGCGACGTTGTCTAGCAGGTTCCCTTGGGTGAAAAAGCGCTCCGTCGTCAGGGTGAAGATGACCATCAGGCCAAACAGCATGACGAACGGACCGAGGTCTTGAATCCAATCCTGAAGGGTACGCTGCTCCCGCTGGGCTGTAATCCAGTCGCTGACACTGCTTGTACTCATGATTATATCATCTCCTGTATCAAGTCTTCTTCCGTCGGTTTGTTCCCGGGTGAGGCCTCAAACGGCTCGGCGACGAACTGCCCGTTAGCCATCACGCCGATGCGGTTCGACATCCCGATGACCTCCGGCAGTTCGTCGCCGATAAAGACGATCGACACGCCCTGGTCGGTCAGCTCCCGGCACAGTCGATACACCTCCTCTTTCGCACCGACGTCGATGCCCCGCGTGACGTTGTCCATCACGAGGATGGGCGTGTCCTGTGCAAGCCACCGGGCGATGACCACTTTCTGCTGGTTCCCGCCGCTCAGCCCGTGGACGAGCGCGTTCGGACCCGGCGTCTTGATCGAGAGCTCGTCGATGGCGTTCATCGTCGCCTCCTGTTCGGCGTCGAGGTCCAGGGCCGGCATGCGACCGTTCATATCGCGAATCATCGCGAGTGACGTGTTCACAAGCACTGACTGGTACAGGAGGAGCCCCTCTGACTTCCGGTCTTTCGGGATGTAGCCGACGCCGGCGTCGACCATGTCCGAGACGGACGGATTGTTGAGCTCGGTCCCCATGACACTTATTGAACCTTGAGTCATCTCTAGGTCTCCTGCCAGCAGGCGACCGAATCGCTGCTTGCCCGACCCTTCGACGCCGACGATACCGAATATCTCGCCTTCGCGAAGCGAGAACGACACTGGGCCCACGGCGTCTTCGTGGGCGACGTTGTCGACCGCCATCGCGACCTCACCCAGCTGGCCCGCTCGGCGCTGGTCCGGCACGCGATAGTACTCGTCGGCCGTCTCTCGACCGACCATCGCCTGCTGGAGCGAGTCGGTCGTCGCGTCTTCGACGTTGGTCATACCGACCTGCTCGCCGTCTTTCAGCACATAAATCCGGTCGGATATCTCGAGCACTTCGTCGAGCTCGTGGGAGACGAACACGAAGGTCGCCCTGTCCCGCAGGTCGTTGACGAGGTCGAACAGCAACTCCCGGCCGCTCTCTTCCAGCCCGGCGGTGGGCTCGTCGAGGAGGATGACCGGGTTGTCGGATTTCTGGGAGACGTGGAACGCTTTCGCGATCTCCAGCATCTGCCGCTCGTTGAACGTGTAGTCCCTGACGTGGTCGTTGACGTCGATGTTGATACCGAGGTCGTCCACGAACGCCTGGGCCTCTTTCCGCATCGTCTCCTTCTCGAGCACCCCAAGCCGCTCTTTCTCGCGGCCGAGATAGAGGTTCTCGTAGCCCCGGAGCGTCGTGATCACGTCCTGTTCCTGATGCACCAGGGAGACACCGTAGTTGGCTGCTTCACGGGGGTTCGTGAACGTGACCGGTTCACCGTCAACGTAGAGCTGGCCGCCGTCCGCTTGGAGCACCCCCGTGAGGATATTCAAGAGCGTGCTCTTCCCGGCCCCGTTCTCCCCGACGAGCCCGATGACCTCGCCCCGGTTGGCCTCCAGTGAGACGCCGTCGAGCGCCTGGACGTGCCGAAACGACTTCGAGATGCCTTCGACGCGGAAGCTACTCACGTCACCGGCGGTGGCGTCGGCCGTTGGGTCCGCTGTGTCGGTGTATGTCTCTGATGACATTGTGCTCGCTCGGAGTTACCTCAGCGGGTTCGTCTGGAACTGGTCCTCGTAGAGCTGGGTGATTTCTTCCTGCTGTGCACTATCCGTATAGACGTCGGGGAGCGAGTAGCCCGATGGCTTGTCCCCGTCGGCCCAGTCGAGGACTTCCTTCATGTCCGCTAAGTTCATCGGCGCCATATCGATCTGTGGGTCCCACGCGTCCTCACCGGCTTCGACGACGGACATCTTCTTCCAGTCGTACGGGGTCTCGCCGGAGAAGATTGCGTCGTTGTAGTCGGCGGCGTCGACGACGGGCAGTCGGTCGATGGCGTCCTGCCACTCACCCGGGTTCTTGGCACAGACCGGCGCGTTGAACGACATCATCTTCTCGGCCGGACTGAGGGTGTGGCCGTTGATGTAGTCGTGACACTTCGCGACGGACCAGCCGGCCTGCCACGGTCCCATCCCGGAAACGGTACCGGTCATGCGGTCGTTTGCGATGGCCGCGAGGCCCGGTTCGCTGGCGTCGATACCGACGACAGGCACGTCGATGTCGTTCTCTTCGAGGATGGTGAGTCCACCCAGCGCAACGGCGTCGTTCTGTCCGAAGAACCCGTCGATGTCGTCACCGAACTCGGACACCTTGTCGCTCATGACATCCCGGGCATCCGAGCGGATGAAGTTACCCGGCTGGCGCGACCCGGCCATCTCGATATCGGGGTACTCCTCCAGCGCCAGGTCCACGCCCTTGTTCCGGCCGATGTTCGGCGCGGTCCCGCGGTTCCCCTCGATGTGGACGAACGTCCCGCTGCCGCCCATCGCTTCGAAGAGCATCTTCGCGCCACTGTAGGCGTGATTGACGAAGTGCGGCGTAAAGAACGTCACGTACTCCTCGCCGGCGTCCTGTGGAACGAACCAGTCAGCGATTGTCACCGCGAGGACGCCCGGAACGCCGCTGCTGGCCAGTGTCTCCGCCAGCGTGATCGCGGCGGCGTTCGTGTACGTCTGCCCGGCGATGAAGTCCACGTTGTTCGACACCGCCGTGTCGAACTGCTGTTGCTGTGTCGAGACTTCCCCGTTGTTAGTCTGGACGTTTGTCTCGTAGCCCAACGCTTCGGCCGCCTCCAAGTAGCCTTTCTCCCAGCTCAGCCAGTACGAGTTGTTTCGGTTAGCGATCGAGCCCATCGAAGTCAACGAGCCGTCGCCCGATCCGTCACCGGACGAACCGCCACACCCGGCGAGCGAGCCGAGCGCGGCTAGACCAGCTGTACCGGCGAGCCGATTCATAAACGACCGTCTACTGTCTGGGGGCTGCCTGCCTGACATACACACTCATTTCAGACAGTTCCTATATATATGTTTTGTTCATGGAGGTTCATCTAGTCCCATTTACCGGCGTGTGCACCGCTCAGCACCCGATATTTGTGGAGTATTGTACGGTGGCTGGCCTATCGTATCGGTTCCGCCCGTCAGTACATCACTTTGCCAGCGGACACGTTGATGTCTTGGCCGGTGATTCGCTCGGAGTGCTCGGAACAGAGGTACCCAACGAGGCCGGCGACGTCCTCGCGCTGTACCAACTCGCCGCGAGCGGCTTCACGCTCGACGTTGCCACGAACCTCCTCGTAGCTCTGGCCGGTCTCTTCCGCCTGGCGCTCGAACACCTTTTTGATGCGCGGACCGTCGACGGAGCCCGGACAGACCGCGTTGACATTGATGTTCTCTTCCCCGACCTCGGCAGCGAGAGTTCGCGTGAACCCGATGACACCCATCTTGCTCGTCGCGTAGGGAGTCCGGTTCGGCAGTGGTCGTTTCCCCGTAACCGACGCGATATTCACGATCCGCCCGAACGACTCCGTTTTCATGTGCGGCAGAACTTCCCGACACATCTGGAACGGGCCCTTGAGGTTGACTGCGAGTGTCTGTTCCCAGTCCTCGGCAGAGACGTCCTCACATGGCGCTGTCGGCCCCGCGATGCCGGCGTTGTTGACCAAGCATTCGACGGAGCCGAACTCGTCGAGCACCCATCCGACCGTCTCCTCGACGCTCTGGCTCGAAGCGACGTCCGTTTCGACGAGGTCACAGCGCTGGCCGGTCTCCTCGACCAGTTCCTTCGTCTCGGCCATCTCCTCGCTGTCGAGGTCGGCGACGACTACCGAGGCTCCCCGGCGAGCGAGTTCTATACAGATCGATTGTCCGATACCGCGGGCGCCACCGGTGACGATTGCGGTACTCTCAGGACGCATGTCTCTGAAGAGTTATACCTGATATATAAATTTTTGCGTGCTATGCCGTGACAGGTGGGCGCCGGACTCGGTCGACGGGGCAAACGTACCGGACAGGTCGGCCGTAGCGTGCGGTCGGCGGATCACACACCACCCTCTCACGAGTCGACCCGCCGAAACACCCAAAACGCGATCTCACCACAAACCCTAAATATTCGTTCCGAGTCGGTTTCGACTATGCCTTACAGCGGGTACGCCGACTACTTCGAGAAGAAGCTGATAATCAGCGTGGCAACCACCGGCGGCCACCACGGCAAAGACGCCAATCCGAATCTCCCGGAACAACCTGTCGAGGTCGCACAGGATCTGGCAGCGTGTGAGGAAGCCGGGGCCTCTATCGTCCACCTCCACGCCAGAGACGAGAACGGCGAGAAGACGAAGTCTGTCGAGCGATATCAAGAGCTCCTCGATACCATCGACGAGTACTGCGACGATATGATCGTCAACTTCACCACGGGTGGTGGGGGCATCTTCTCCCGCGAGGACCGCATAGCGCCGGTGCTGGAGACCGACCCGGGCCCCGAGATGGCGACTATGGACCTCGGGCCGATGAACTTCGGACAAACCCGGACGGCCGTGAACACACGTGAGCAAAACGAGGAGTACGCACAGCGACTACGGGATGCGGGCGTGAAACCCGAACTGGAGGTGTTCAACCCCGGCCACTACCCCGAGATGGAGCATCTCATCGACGAAGGACTCCTCGAAACCCCCTACTGGTGTACACTCATTCTCGGGATGCAGACAGGCACCCCGGCTCATCCGCGCAACCTGGTTAATCTCGTGGACAACCTGCCCGAGCCCGCCGAGTGGCAGGCTCTCGCAGTCGGTCGCCACCAGTTGCCCCTCACGACGATGGCCATCACCATGGGTGGACACGTCCGAGTCGGGATGGAGGACAACATCTATTACGGCAAGGGTGAACTCGCCGAGAGCAACGCGCAGTTCGTCGAACGCACAGCTCGTATCGCCGATGAGCTGAACCGCCCCATCGCCGACACCGACGAGGCCCGCGAGATGCTTGGGCTCTGATCGCGCGACCATCCCTCATTTTTTGATGACGCCGTCGGTGAGCTGTGGTGCTGCGCACCGAGTCCATAACGATTTATCGTCGGCAAATTCCCGTCTCGCGAATCCAGTTCTCGTGCTCCCTGCCGCGTAGTATATTTAGAGCTGATCTTCGCGCATATATAGTAGTATATGGACATACATGCGGCTAATTGTGGCATGTTGCGAAGGAATCGACTGGACGGTTCTCTATCCACGTCTGAGGAATTTTATATATAGGTGCCGTTATTCGGCCTGTACAGGCCGCTCCGGACACTGGACGCGACTCCAGGCGATTCAACGTCGGATTCGGCTTTCTCGAATATATGTATAATGCACTATAATGAACTATCCGTCCCCAAGCAATGGATTTTATATACAGGGGTGCCCTGTGCCTGTGCATGGCCAACAACACTCAGGCACGGACCCTGCAGACGACGAAGACAACGCTGAGGGTCGTCCGGGCGCTGGAGGAGCATGGACCGGTGCGGGTGACCGAACTCGCCGACCGACTCGATATGGCGTCGAGCACGATTCACAGTCACCTCGCCACGCTGGCCGAGGAGGAATTCGTGGCGAAAGACGGCGACTTCTACCGACTGAGTCTGGAGTTCCTGCGACTCGGAACCCACGTCCGGTACCTCCGTGACGAACACCAGGTCATCGAGTCGTACACCAAACAGCTGGCCGACGAGACGGACTGCCGGGCTGTCTTCCTCGTCGAGGAACACGGGCGTGGCGTCTACCTCTACACGCACTCCGGGAAGCATGCCGTCTGGAACTACTCGACGGTCGGCAAGCAGGTGCCGCTGCACGTCTCGGCGAGCGGGAAGTCGATCCTCGCGTCGCTGCCGCGCCAACGGGTCAACGAAATCATCGAGCGACACGGGCTCGCGCCTGAGACCGACCAGTCGATCACCGACCGTGACGAACTGCTCGAGGAACTCGACGAGATTCAAGAGCGCGGCTTCGCGCTCAACCACGAGGAACAACTCGACGGCATCAAGGCGGTCGGCGTTTCGGTCACTGGTCCCGACGACCGGGTTATCGGCTCGTTCAGTGTTGCAAGCCCTGCAAAGCGCATGGACGACGAGTGGTTCGGGACCGAACTCCCGAACAAAGTGTTGGGCATCGCCAACGAGTTCGAACTCGAGATCTCGATGCCGTGAGGGAGCGATAACTGGGGACTCACACCGGAACGCCTGGTGGGGACCCCTCATCTGGCCCTCCGATCGCCCCGTCGAAGCCCATCTGTGTGACCCGACAGTATGGGACACCACCATGTCCGTCCCAAACATCGGTCTAATTCCCTCGCTGCCGTGTGTGGGACACCACTATGTCCGTCCCAAATCTGGGTCGACGATGCGATCCCCGCAGCGACCACAAACTTTAGTACCGCCGCCGGAAGGTATTACTCGTTGATGCCATCGACACACTGCTGTAAAGTCGACCGCGTTCGCGATACGCACGCCCTGTCCCCACCAGCGCGTTTCGAAGGTGATCTCGACTCGTATCTCGTCGCCAGATGGACCGGAGAAGGCGAGCTGGAATCGGCCGGCCTCCGCACGCTCTCGGAGTGGTTCAACAAGCAGGTGCTCAAGACGATTTACCGCAACCACGGCCGGTCCGATTCGACAGTCCGACTCGATTCGGACTACCAGGTGTTACAGGGGAGCGACATCCCGGACCACGAACGGGCCGAACTCAGCTCGGAACTGGCCGACGACGGTATCGATACAGAGACCACAGTGAAGCAGTTCATCGGCAAGAGCACGCTGTCGCGACACCTGAAAGAGTGTCTCGATGCAGCCAAGGAGACCCCCACAGCGGAGACGGAGTGGGAGATCGACCGGGTGCGCGTCGCGACCAACACGTACCGCTCACATCTGGCGTCGGCGCTGCAGTCACTCGGCAACAAAGACCGGATCAGTGGCGTCGATGCGGCAGCGTTGCAGGTCCAGTCGTACCTCTCCTGTCCGGAGTGTCCGACCCGTGTCTCCGTCGAACAGGCGTACGAGCAGGGGTACGTCTGTGCCGATCATCATGGCGACTGACCGTGCCCGGAGACGACCCGCTACTTGCCGACCGATTTAAGTCAAAGCTAGCCTCCAATAAAATACATCTGGAAGTCTGAGATTTCAAACGTGGCTGGGATTTGCGACGGCCAGCCGACCGTTGAGCCCGGAATCAACGCGTGCAGGCGAGCAACTGGAACTGCTCATCGCCCGAGACGGTCTGAGATATCCGTCGATGCACTCTCCGAAAGTGAGGTCGAGCTAATCGCACTCATCGCGACGCTCGCCGGCTACGAGGCGTTCGGTGTCGCCGAGCAGGTCCTTTGTATCCTCCTCGATGACCTTGGCGGACGACCAGGGAGCATATCCACACTCTCGTGGACTATTACAGTGCCAGGGCGGACTACCTCGTCACGACCGCGTACCTGGAGGCTGGCGAGTTCGATGGCCACGTGCTCTCACCGGACGACTGGGACGTTGTAGTACTTTAGCCGAGCGAGTGCGCGGTGTTTCGTTAAGCGTGAAAAGTGAGTCGGAAGAATTTCTTGGTGCTCTATCCCAGAAATCGCCCGCCTCAGCGGTCATAGAGACTGGATAGATTTGGATTTGTAGAGCGTGAGCGAACACCAGAGCGCGCGATAACGCTCGGTATTCAGATGCACTTGGCAGAACTATCACTTTCAAATACAATATTTAGTTTTGATAAGTTGGGTATCTAGAGTTCTTGAAAAGCCGTCCATGACTGGGTACAGAAGGCCGATTTACAGCCCGTCAGCAGCAAAGCGCCGAATCAGATCGCGGGTGACGAAACCGTGATTCGAAGTACCGACCAGCAGTTCTGACTGTACGCCGCCGTGAATCCACAGACAAGCGAGATTCTCCATCTGCGGCTGTTTTCGAACACTATGACCGTTCTCACAGAAATCTTTCTCAAAGAACTGCGGCAAAAGCACGATGTCAGAACCGCCATATTTCTGCTAGATGGCGTGAAACATCTCCAAGCTGGGCTTCAACGTGCCGGGCTTCGATTTCAGACAGAACGCCACGGAAATCAGAACGCAGTCGATCGAATCTTCGGAGAAGTAAACCGCTGAAACGTAGCTTCTTCAAACTGCTCCAGCCACGTCGAACCGAGCACAGCTGAAAATTGGCTTCAGAGCTTCACTCGCTGGAATAGCACTCCAGACTAAATACGACCCCAGTAGTCGGATACCGGACGTTTTTGCAATATGTTCACGACCAGCGTAATTCCGTGATGGCAGGATATTTCGGTTATCGTCTTTTTGAACGATGGATCGTAGTCGTCTCATTTTCGATCTCAGTTCCATGAAATCTGCGACCCCGGATATGATAGGATAGTTACTTAAAAATACTACTATCAAATTTATGGGGTTTATTCATTTCCGAAGTCCCGGCGCAGACACACCTGATAACCCACCTCCCCTGTCCAACATGTACATGTTTACCCTGAGAAGGATTTCGGCACTCTCTCATAGGTTGCCCCAGAGCTAACAGTAGGACAATGCAGACGCCAGGGTGTTCTCTGAGGGACGGTCTCCG
>Ga0209946_1000387_pt1 | contig 18077 bp, 20 predicted proteins | sample SalPon2_A_H2O_MG_FD_185704 | JGI IMG/M metagenome (GOLD analysis project Ga0209946, IMG submission 185704) | Salt pond water microbial communities from South San Francisco under conditions of wetland restoration - Salt Pond MetaG R2_A_H2O_MG... | ecosystem: Environmental > Aquatic > Non-marine... | reverse complement strand
TCGCTCGGTGATCCCGCCACAAGTCCGCGAGGTCGTTCGCCATCGACTCGTCGAAGATACCGGCGGATGCCGCCTCCCGATGCACACCCGGATGCGTACCGGGCAAGTCTGTCGGCCCCATCGTCCCGCGTTCGAGCAGTCGGAACTCGACTGTCCGTTCCATCGCAACAAAGGACGCCTCGATGATGAGCATATAGTAGCCCTGTTCTTGCAGTGCTTCCGCACCGGCAAGCAGTCGACATGCCTTCCGGAGTTGGAGTAACGCCGCGTCGGACACATCGAGCCCCGTTTCGATGTCGGTCGGACGCCGGTCGAAGGCAGCCTGTGCGTCGTCGAGAAGTTGTTCGATACGCGTGCTACTCATCTGCGAACACCGCCTTGCGAATTGACTGGAGTCGCTCGCTCCCGACTACGGTGATACCCTCCTCGAATATCTCGCGGAGCTTCGACCCTGCTCGGCGGGCACTGTCGACGGACTCGACGTACGGTTCGAACGCGAACCGGTCGCCCCCGAAGCGCTCCTCGGAGAGGTCACTCACCACGTCAGTCACGAGTCGACGGGCGCTCGTCCGGTCGCCTTCGACGACGACGAACAGGTCGATGTCGCTCCGTCTGTCGGCCTCGCCGCGGGCGACGCTGCCGAAGACGACGATGCCGACGAGTTCCTTGATGTCGTCACTGGCGTCGAATTTGTCCTGAACCCGCTCGATGAACGCCCGAACCGGGTCGTGAAACTCGGGCTGTTCGATAGTCAGTATCGGGTCGTCCTTCTGTAGTCGCTCGGGGTTGATGGAGACGTAGTTACGCTGTGGCGTCTCGCGGACGCGGACGACACCGAGGCTGTCGAGCAGGTTTACCGCTCGCCAGACCGTCGAGCGGGCGGCACCCGTCGCGTCGACGAGTTCGGGAATCGAGAACTCCGTCTCGTGGGCGTCCACCAGAAGACCGAGTATCTCGTCGGCCGCACTGAGGCGGAACACGTCGGTTTCGGTGCCAACGTCGATACAGACCGTGGCTTGGCGTTTTGTTAGCTCGGACACTGTCCGAGTATATGCAACGAAATATAAAATAGGTTGTGCTGCTACCAGCTGACTGTCGTCAAACTCTGTCCGGGACAAGAATCAGCGTTCCACAGGTCCGGCAACAAACGAGTTTTCACTGGGGGTTGTCTACGACACGATGGTGGCGATGACGAACAGTTACCCCCACTGAGCCCTATTTTCTATTAATAGATTGTCGAGCGGGTGGACCGCAGAGTATTCTCACTGACAACTGATAGGGTGTTTTGAAATCCTTGATCCGTGGTATGGTTGAGGAGTCATGCTGAAGACATAGCGCACGTTGAACAGGGAGGCTCATTGACACAGCTTCTATCAGGTGGATCAACCGTTCGAAAGCGGACTCGGGAAATAAAGGATGTGTGTGTATTTACCGCCACTTTTCTCATTCTCAGCTAATAATTACAGTCTGATCGAAGCCTATCGGTTCCGACCGGCTAAGTTCGTTCCTTCCAAGTGTCAGGTACCGTGCAATCGTATATTATTTCGGGTCTGTCAGGAAGCGGCGAAACTACGGCCAAAGAATATGCGAAGCGGTTAGGATATGAAACAGTCTCTGTTGGCGACACCGTGCGACAGGCGTATCACGATCAGCACTGGAGCGAGTCAGTCGGCGAATTCGTGCAGCGAATCCACGAAGAGCGCGGACGGGCAGCGTTCGTCCAGGAGGCGATCACGGAACTGGACCAACGACTGGCCCGGCACGATGACGCCCCTGCTGGCGTCGTCATCGAAGGAATTCAGTCAAACACGTCGGTCAAGGCCGTCCGTGACCGGTTTGGACCGACGCCGGTCGTGTGGATCCAGGCGCCCTTGTCGCTTCGTCTCCGGCGATGCAGGCGGCGCGACGAGAGTCACACGTCGGCCGGCCTTCTGTACCGTGATCTTCCGGAATTGAACAGTGGAATGGCAGACCTCGCGGCACCACTTGGTCACGACTACCACGTCCTCAACGACGGCTTGCACCGGACCTTCAAGCGACGCCTCGCTGCCGTCTTTGAGTAATTCGGGTGGATTGACTACTGTTGCAGGCTGAAGGATACCCATTAAGAAACAGTCCGGTCGCTGCGTCTCAGAGATTTCCCACCCCTCGGCACCCCAAATCAACGGAATACTACGGGCGTACACCTATAGTAACAATTGAAACGATTTACACACCGACCGCACTGCCGTCGTGCGGTCGGGTGTGCATTGATTTTCAATGGCTACTATAGCTCTGTTTAAATGCTGAAGAAGTATCTCGCGTTTTGTTGTCATAACGGTCTGTGTTCAACACAGAACACTCGACAGCTCCCGGGACGGTCTGTGAACGCGGTGAGTCAGCCGGCACAAGCGGTGACGGTATCTCAATTGACAAGTGGTTTTCTCCGGGAAGGTCTGTGCAGAGAAGCGGAAACCTGAGCAGAACGAGTGTCCACCTCACTCTTCGGGATATTTGATACAGCATTTCACGTATCCGAGCCGTAAGGGCAAACATTATGATGTTTTAGGCGAACCTAAAACACAGGAGCGAACGGAGCCTCGCAGGTTCAGCGACGAAAGGGCTGGTCTGCGACGGAAACCACCGACGACTACCGTATGGGCAGGACGGTGGGACGTTCAATCCAAGAGACAGGACAATGGTCGGGACGACACTCAACGAGATCAGAACACACATCGAGATGCTGGCCAGCGATGGCGGTGTATACACCGTCCGGTGTGGCCGTACGGGTGAGCGGCCGGTGCCGGTCTCCGGACTCCGTTTCGAGGGGCGAGCGACCGCCAACAAGGCTGCCAGAGCCACAGAGCAGTATAGAGCGGCCCTCCGACGATACGACCCGCAATTACCGTACTACGACCTGATCGTTTGCGAGGACACGGGAGGTCTGGCTTCGGCTGCCGAATCAGGAGGGCTCTCAGCACCCAGTTCGCGGAACCCATCCGTCGAGCGTCTCTCCGAATCTATCTCCACCAGGAGTGAATTGAACCAACGACAGCAGGTCAAGTTCTGTCACAGCACCGCGGCAGCCGTCTTCGAGGCACTATCTGACGACGGGTACGACGATACCGAGGCCGCGATCATGGGAGCATACTTCGACCACGCAGAGACAATCTCCGACCCTAACGGCCTCTGTCTCCGCTTGCTGGAAAGCATGGCGACGGAACTCGATAGCCGGCTACCCCCCGAGGAGCAGGCGGCAGTTCTCGCGTCCGCCGCTACCCGACGGTCGCCCCCGGAGACCACAGACCGACCAGTTGCAGCCACGCTGTCTGTGCTCGAAGACAGTGGCCTTCTGGGTGGATATGCGCAGTCCCCGTGGTCAGTCGGACTCCGAGACGGGACGAGGTCCATCGTCGCACAGATATCAGCGTACGCGCTGGTCCCAAGGGACGGTCGGCTCCCGGTACTACCGATTGTGCTCGAACTGTATCGCCACCAGCCGAAGTGGCAACCTACGTCGTTACGGGTCGGGGATGTCGACGACGGTTGGCAACTCACCCTCACGATGGCGACGGAAGCAGCGCCAAGCGGGCTCACAACTGCACGAATAGAATCATAATGATGTCCTCACACACCCGCATCCACGACGCACTCACACGCGTCCAGACAGAGCAGGACTCCGTCGACGCGAAACGCGATGCTATCGACCGATTCATCAACCGCGTCGGAGACTGCTCACCAGTGCCGAATCCGGCGCCTGCGACGGGCGCCACAGCAACTGTGGGACCCGTGTCACAGCGGAGCCAGGGAACCACAGATCAGTGCGGGGTCGTCCGGCAGGCGTTCGTGGAGACGATCCAACCACACAGTCTCGACGATGTCGATCATCAGGAGTCGTTGCACGAAACTATCCGGGCCGAGCTATCGCAATCGATCGCAGTCGCATTGGCCCCGACGACGAAAGCGACATTTTCACCCGAACTGAAACAAATAGTGCTCACCAAGAGCTATGTTCGTCGAGCGGCAGCCGAAAACCTGCGCCGAGCTCTCGGGCGAGAGGCCTCGGAGTTGGCGGACGCCCGTGACATCGTCGACGATATCACCGAGTGGATAGCTACCGCCGACGAGACGCCGCTGACCCAGCTCAGCTTTGAGGAACTACGAGCAAGACACGAGACACTGGCGAGGTATCGGTCACAGTGTGTGGAGATTGAAGGTCGCCGACAGGAGTTCCTGGACGGCGCCACGAGCCACGGCGAAACTGTCGGCGTCAGTCACAGTAAGTTGGTTGAGTACGCGTATCAAGACTTCCCGGTCGATCGGCCTGTGTTGGCCACGATTACACGACTCGACGAGACCTGCGGGGAGTGTCAGCGAATCGTTCGACAACATATAGTCCGGAGGGTCTGAACGATGGGAAAGAGGCCCCGACAGAAACGCGCTCACTTATGAGTACGGGTGTACGCAGCAATATCCGACATCGACGAAACGCGAATTCAAGAATCGATATCAAACCAACAGGATGCTGATGAGTCCTGCACACCGGATACCAACGAACGAGAATGATACAGACTATTGATTGCGTCTTGAATTATGGGGCCGAAGCAGATCTTCTGCGCTCCCGACCGTAATTCGATAATAGACGAATTTTTCAGCGTCGAAAGTCAACAAAACAATGGTGGCGATGACGAGCAGTTACCCCTGCTGAGCCCTATTTTCTATCAATAGATTCTTCGAGGGACAGCGGAGGTGCTACTTACGGAGACACTCGTGGCCCTGCGAGGACCGGCCGACGACGAAAGCGTGGACCTCTTGGGCCAGGGCGTACATCGTCTCGGCACGCTCCGCCGCCGCGAGTCCATCCTGATAGTACGTCTTCGCTCGGTGGTCGCGCCACAGGTCAGCGAGGTCGTCGGCCATCGATTCGTCGAAGATACCAGCCGAAGCCGCCTCACGATACACACCTGGGTGCGTCCCGGGCAGGTCCGTTGGCTCCATTGTTCCGCGTTCGAGTAATCGGAACTCGACCGTTCGCTCCATCGCAACAAAGGATGCCTCTATAACGAGCGTGTAGTAGCCCTGTTCTTGCAGCGCTTCCGCGCCGGCAAGCAGTCGGCACGCCTTCCGGAGCTGGAGCAGAGCGGCGTCGGACACGTCGAGCCCCGTTTCGATGTCGGTCGGACGCCGGTCGAACGCGGCCTGTGCGTCGTCGAGGAGCTGTTCGATACGGGTGCTACTCATCGGCGAACACCGCCTTACGAATCGACTGAAGCCGCTCGCTTCCAACCACGGTGATGCCTTCCTCAAATATCTCCCGAAGCTTCGACCCCGCTCGGGTCGCGCTATCGACGGACTCGACGTACGGTTCGAACGCGAACCGGTCGCCGTCAAAACGTTCCTCGGAGAGGTTACTAACCACATCGGTAACCAGTCGACGTGCGCTCGTTCGGTCACCGTCGACGACGACGAACAGGTCGATGTCGCTCCGTCTGTCGGCCTCGCCACGGGCGACGCTGCCGAAGACGACGATGCCGATGAGCCCGTTGATGTCGTCACTCTCGTCGAACACATCCCGAACACGCTCGACAAACGTACGAATCGGGTGGTGGAACGCGGGCTGTTCGATAGCCAGTACCGGGTCGTCTTTCTGGAGACGCTCGGGGTCGATAGAGACGTAGTTACGCTGTGGCGTCTCGCGGACGCGAACGACGCCGAGGCTATCGAGTAGGTCGACGGCTCGCCAGACAGTAGAGCGGGCGGCCCCGGTCGCGTCGACGAGCTCGGGAATCGAAAACTCCGTCTCGTGTGCGTCCACTAAAAGACCGAGTATCTCGTCGGCTGCACTGAGACGGAACACGTCGGTCTCAGTGCCGACATCGATACAGACCGTAATTTGTTGTTTCGTTAGCTCGGACACTGTCCGAGTATATGCAACGAGGGATAAAGTAGATTATGCCGGTGTCAAATAGCTGCCGTCAAACTACTGAGTGGAACGAGAATCTGCGTTTCACACGTCCGTCAAGAAACGAGTTTTTCACGAAAGGCAGTCTACTCTCTGACGGTGGCGATGGCGAGCAGTTACCCCCGCTGAGCCCCAGTTTCTATTAATTGATTAGCGAGCAGGTTTGACGACTTACGACAATCTATATCACTCGTCTTCGAGTGCGTCGTAGATATCCGCGTGGCGGCGTCCATCGAGTTTCCCCATTTCGAGGGCAATTTTACGGCGTTCCTTGTCACTCTCGGCAGCCTGATACCGCTCGTACAACTGGCGGACCTCGTCGTCGACTGTCGTCGAGGAATCGGTGCTGGACGCCATTGCTCTACTAGATATACTCGGTGTGCTCGTTTATCAGTTGCGACCGGCACACCCCCGGAAGTAGATAACTGCAGTGTCTATGTCGACCGCCGCTTCGTCAGTTGCGAATCGGTGCAAGAGCGCACGAATTTCATCACCGTAGTCAAACGCGTAGCCGTTCAGCATATAGAAGACGACCACCGTTCGGAGTGCTGTTCGCTTGTTCCCGTCGACAAACGGATGCTCCGCGACAAGCAGTCGCATCAGATGGACCGCTTTCTCGTGGATCGTCTCAGGGACCTCACCGAAGAACCCCTCAGAAATGTACTGCAGCGCGGACCCAATCGCGTCTTCTGACCGAACCCCTGGCTCAGTGGATTCTCCTTCTGCCACGATTTGGTCGTGGAGACCGAGAATGAGTTCGACAGGGGGATACGCGATGTCGTCCGTCACACACTCGGCTTGTTCACCCTCCTCGTTAACCGTTTCTCAACTGTCCGAGGGGAGCCGCTCTATTCATTATTCGTTCGCGTCACTACAGAACATAGCAAGAGAACGTTGGTCGGGCTTATCTCGCTACTCTCAATCACGACGCGGTAATGGACGAATTTTTCAGCGGTGACGGTATACCTGGTACTGGTGGCAATGACGAGCAGTTACCCCCGCTGAGCCCCTTGTGACGATGAGTTAAACCGAGCCACCACACCGACGACATTGAGCGGTGCCGCTGTGGTCGGGATACTCACCGGGTAGCTACCAGATACAGCGGCGCCGATAGAGTGATATGTCAATTGTCCTAATGACAGGGTATGCCACACGAGACAGACGCACTGGTCGTCGGCGGCGGTGCCACCGGCGCTGGGATCGCTCGCGACCTCGCCTTGCGCGGGGTCGACGTGACACTCGTCGAGCGGGGCGGCATCGGCAGCGGGACCTCCGGCCGCTCCCACGGGCTGCTCCACAGCGGCGCTCGCTACGCCGAAGCGGACCGTGTGGGTGCCGAGGAGTGTCTGGAAGAGAACGAGATCCTCCGGGACATCGCCGGCGCGTGCATCCGCGACACCGGCGGGCTGTTCGTCCAGCTCGAGGCGGACGACGCGGAGTACTTCGAGGAGAAACAGGCCGCCTGTGAGGAGATCGGTATCCCGACCGAGACGCTCGACGGCGACGAGGCCCGCGAACGGGTCCCGAACCTCAGCGAGGAGACCGTGCGGGCGATGACCGTACCCGACGCGGTCATCTACCCCTCGCGGCTCTGTGCGGCCAACGCGGCAGACGCCCGCGACCACGGCGCGACAGTCCACACGCACGCGCCCGTCGAGGGCATCAATCGTGACGGCGAGACCGTCGCCACCGTCGAAGTCGGCGGGTCGGTCGACGACACCATCGAGGCAGACTACGTCGTCAACGCCACCGGCGCGTGGGCGGGGAAACTGGCCGAGATGGCCGGCCTCGAAGTCGAGATGCAGCCCAACCGTGGCGTGATGATCTCCGTCGAGTACGACGACCTCGGCCCGGTGTTGAATCGGTGTCGGGACCCCGACGACGGCGATATCGTCGTTCCCCACGAGGGCGAGGTGGTGCTGGGGACGACGAGCGTCGACGTCGACGACCCCGACGACTACGAGACCGACCAGGTCGAAAAGGACCGGACGCGGACGGAGTGTGGGGCAATGCTCCCGCCCGTCGAGGACGCCGCCGAAGTCCGGACCTGGTGGGGTATCAGACCGCTGTTCGCCCCCGACGAGCAGGCCCGCGGGGGGCGAGGCATCTCGCGCGGGTTCTTCTTGCTGGACCACGCCGACGACGGCGTCGAGAACATGGCCAGCATCGTCGGCGGGAAGCTGACCACCTACCGGCAGATGGCGGCGGCGGCGGCCGACCTGGTTTGTGAGGAACTGGGCGTCGACGCCGAGTCGACGACCGCCGACGAGCGCCTGCCCCACGTCGACCGTCCGGAGAAACTGGACGAGGTCGTCGCAGAGTTCGACGGGCAGGGACCGACCGACGAGGACGTCGTCGGCGCAGAGTGAGGTCGTAGTCACCAACCGGCTGGTCGCGGTGCCCGCATCGACGGCCCGCGATACTGATATGTGAGCCGCCAAGCGCCGTTGTACCCACCGGAAAGCCTTTCATCGCGATGTTTGAAATACATGACAACGGGAGAGACATTCATTCGTGAGTATATTCGCCGCGCCGTCGGCACCGGTCGGCCCCTCCCGTTCGGAGCACCCATGACACGCATCACCGATATCACACTGCGACGCGTACTGGATTCGAGAGGTAACACGACCGTCGAGGCGGACGTCTCGACGACGAGCGGCGGTTTCGGCCGCGCAGCGGCCCCAAGCGGGGCGTCGACGGGCGAACACGAGGCTATCGAACTGGACGCCGCCGACGCCATCGAGCGGGCCGAGGAAGAAGCGCTACCCCGACTGGAAAGCGAGGTCGACGCGGAGGACCAGCGGGCGGTCGACGCCGCGCTCCGCGAGGCAGACGGGACGGAGAACTTCTCGGAGATCGGCGCCAACGCGGCCGTCGCAATCAGCATGGCCGCGGCCAAGGCCGGCGCCGACAGCGTCGGTATTCCGCTGTACCGCCATCTCGGGGGCACCTTCCGCGGACAGGAGACGCCGACGCCGCTTGGCAACGTCATCGGCGGGGGTGAACACGCGGCAGAGGCGACCAACATCCAGGAGTTCCTCTCGGCGCCGGTCGGCGCGCCGAGCGTCGAGGACGCCGTCCTCGCCAACGCGGCGGTCCACGCCGAGATCAAGGAACTGCTCCAGGCCGAGGGCGTCCCGACGAACAAGGGCGACGAGGGGGCGTGGGCGCCGCCCATCGGCGACGCGAAAGCGTTCGACATCGTCGACGAGGCGACCACGGCCGTCGCCGAGGAGCTGGGCTTCGAGATCGGCTTCGGGCTGGACATGGCCGCCGCGGAACTGTACGAGAGCGGCGACTACGTCTACGACGACGGGGTGAAAACGACCGAAGAGCAGATCGAATACGTCGCGGAGATGGTCCGCGAGTACAATCTGGTGTACGTCGAGGACCCGCTCGACGAGAACGCCTTCGAGGCGTGGGCCGACCTCACCGACGAGGTCGGTTCGGAGACGATGATCTGTGGGGACGACCTCTACGTGACCAACGTCTCGCGCCTGCAGGAGGGGATCGACCTGGGCTCCTCGAACAGCATCCTGATCAAGCCCAACCAGATCGGGACGCTGACCGACGCCGTCGACGCGATCGAACTCGGTGCCGACCACGGTATCGACTCGGTCGTCTCCCATCGCAGCGGCGAGACCGAGGACACCACCATCGCCCACGTCGCGGTCGGCACCGCCGCGCCGTTTATCAAGACCGGGACAGTGGGCGGCGAGCGGACCGCGAAACTGAACGAGCTACTGCGTATCGAGGGGCAGGCCTGAGATGCGATCGGCGAAAATCGTCTGCACCATCGGTCCGGCCTCGGATTCGGTGGAGACGCTGACCGGGCTGGCCGAGGCGGGGATGGCCGTCGCCCGGATGAACGCGAGCCACGGGACGCCGGAACACCGCCGGACCGTCATCGACCGGGTAAGGCAGGTCGACGAGAACACCGAGGCCCCGGTCGCGGTGATGCACGACCTGCCCGGCCCCGAAGTCAGAACCGCGCCACTGGACGAGCCTATCCAGCTGGAGGCCGGATCGACGGTCCGGTTCGTCGTGGGAAGCGAGGCGACACCCGAGGAGATCGGTCTCTCACACGACATCACCGCGGTCGAGCCGGGCGACCGGATCCTGCTCGACGACGCCCGCCTCGCGGCGACCGTCGAGGCGGTCGACGGCGAGGCGATCACGGCGACCGTCGGGACGGGCGGGAAACTCGGCGGCCGCAAGGGCGTCATCGTTCCGGGCGTCGAACTGGGACTGCCCACTATCACCGAGAAAGACCGGACGGAGCTGGAGGTCGCCGCCGAGAAGGGGGTCGACTTCGTGGCGGCTTCGTTCGTGCGGGACGGCGATTTCGTCCGCGAGATAGAACAGACCCTGTCCGATCTCGGGGCCGAGATTCCGATCATCGCCAAGATCGAGCGCGACATCGCCGTCGACAACGTCGACTCGATCATCGACGCCGCCTACGGCGTGATGGTCGCAAGGGGCGATCTGGGCGTCGAGCTCCCGCTCGAAGACGTCCCGATGATACAGAAGCGCATCATCCGCAAGTGCAACGAGGCCGGGGTCCCGGTCATCACCGCCACGGAGATGCTGGACTCGATGACGACGGCCCGCCGACCCACGCGCGCAGAGGCCTCGGACGTGGCCAACGCCGTCCTCGACGGCACCGACGCCGTGATGCTCTCTGGCGAGACGGCGATGGGCGAGCACCCGGTCCGGGTCGTCGAGACGATGGCCAACATCGTCCAGGACGTCGAGAGCGCGCCGGAGTACCGCGAGACGGTCGAACAGCGGGTGCCCGACGCCGACGAGTCCCGGGCCGACGCGCTGGCCCGCTCGGCGCGGTTCCTGGCGCGGGACATCGGTGCGGACGCTATCGTCGCCGCCAGCGAGTCGGGCTATACGGCGCTGAAAGCCGCGAAGTTCCGGCCGTCGATTCCCGTCGTCGCCTCGACGCCCAACGAGACCGTCCGCCGTCGGTTGACGCTCAGTTGGGGTATCACCCCGGCGACAGCCCCCTACACGGCGGAGGGAGCGGGCGCCGTCATCCAGAGCGCCGTCCAGTCGGCCCTGGAGACGCCGGCGGCCGAGAGCGGCGACACGATGGTCGTCCTCTCGGGGATGATGACCGAACTCGAGGGGGTCAACAGCTCGAACATGCTCAAGATACACGTCGCCTCGGAGACCGTCGGCCGCGGGGAGTCGATAGTTCCGGGGCTCGTCTCCGGACCGTTCCACCGGGTCGGCGACGGGAACCTGGACGACGTGCCCGAGGGGGCGATACTCAGCGTCCCCAGACACTTCGACGGTGAGTTCACCGGCGACACCGGTCGGATAGCCGGCATCGTCGATGCCCACGAAGGCAAAACGAACTACGCGGCGGTTGTCGCCCGGGAACTGTCGATTCCGATGGTCTCGGGCGCAACCGTCTCGGACGACGCCAGCGAGGGCGACATGGTGACGCTGGACGCCGAGCGGGGCGTCATCTACGACGACGCGATACAGAGCCACAGTCAGCGGTAGCCCGACTGCGGGTCCGGCGTCGGAGTCGTTATTTTTCGGTGATATGCTCGGCCACGTCGAGCATTCGACTGGAGAAGCCGTACTCGTTGTCGTACCACGTCAGTATCTTGGTCATCCCGCCGACCACGTTCGTCTGGTCGAGATCGACGTACGTCGAGAAGGGGAGCCCGACGATGTCCGAAGAGACGACCGCTTCGTCGGTGTAGCCCAGGACGCCTTCGAGGTCGCCGTCGGCCGCCTCGCGGAAGGCCGCGTTGATGTCGCCCTCGGTGACGTCTTCTTCGAGGTTGACGAGCAGTTCGGTGATCGAGCCCGCCGGTACCGGGACGCGGATAGCCATCCCGTCGAGCTTGCCTTCGAGCTGCGGGAGGACTTCGGTGACCGCCTTCGCGGCGCCGGTACTCGTGGGAATGATGTTCTCGGCGGCGGCGCGGCGCCGGCGGGGTTTCCCGCTCGGGCCGTCGACGAGGTTCTGGGAGCCGGTGTAGGCGTGGACGGTGGTGAGCTGTCCGGTCTCGATCCCGAACTGTTCGTCGAGTACGTCCACCACCGGCGTAATGGAGTTCGTCGTACAGGAGGCGTTCGAGACGATCTCCTCGCCGTCGTACTCGTCGTGGTTGACGCCGTAGACGATCTGTTTCACTGGCTCGTCGCCCTTCGGTGGGGCGGAGATGAGCACCTTGTCTGCGCCCGCCTCGAGGTACTGGCTGGCGTCGTCGCGCGTGCGGAAGATGCCCGTACACTCGAAGGCGACATCGACCTCGTGTTCCTCCCAGGGGAGCTCGGCCGGCGAGGTCTCGCCGTACAGCGGCGCGGAAAAGTCGGCGTCCTCGACGACCAGTTCGCCGTCGCTGAGTTCGACGCCGTCGAGGGTCCCCATCACCGTGTCGTATTTGGCGAGATAGGCGATCTCCTCGTTGTCCATGACGTCGTTGATGCCGACGATCTCGACGCGGTCGTCGTGGAGCGCCGCGCGGAAGACGGTGCGACCGATGCGACCGAAGCCGTTGAGTCCGATGCGTACTACCTCGTTGCCTGTAGACTGCATGATATGACTATAAAGCTAAATGTCCATAGCTGTTTGGATGTGTTAGCAGGTGGCAAGTAGCGAGCCCCTCGTTCGGCGTCCACTGCTTTCGAGGACGGGCTGAAATTTCAGGTTTCGAACGCGCTAGTGCGAGTGGATAGACTCCCCGACGGCGTCGTCGGCGGCGTCGGCCAGTGCCTCGGGGAACGTCGGATGGGCGTGAGCTGTCCCCCGGATGTCGTCGACGGTGGCGTCGAGTTCGAGCGCCAGCGTCGCCTCGGCGATGGTGTCCGATGCGCGGGCACCGACGACCTGCGCGCCCAGCAGCGCCCCGTCCGGGGCCGCGACCACCTTCACGTAGCCCGCCGGTTTGTTCGCCGAGAGCGCCCGGCCGGACGAGGACATGGGGACCCGACCGACCAGCACGTCGTCGTACTGCTCGCGGGCCTCGGCCTCGCTCTGGCCGACCACCGCGACCTCCGGGTCGGTGTACATCACCGACGGGAGGTAGTCGGTGCCGAGCGCGGCGTCGTCACCGGCCGCGGCCGCAGCGGCGACCTTCCCCTCCTCGTAGGCGACGTGGGCCAGGAAGGGATCGCCCGCAGCGTCACCGACAGCGAAGATGCGCTCGTCCGTCGTCCGTAGCTGGTCGTCCGTCGCGATGTACCCTTTCTCGGTCAGTTCCACGTCCGTGTTCTCCAGGTCGAGACGGTCGCGGGCCGCCGTCGTGTCCCGGCCCGCCGCGACGATGACGTAGTCGGCCGAGAGCCGTCGCTCCGCGCCGTCGTGGTCGACGAGAAGCACTGGCCGACCCTCGTCATCGTACTCCAGGCCGGTGGCCATGGCGTTCGTGTAGATGCCGTCGGTGTACATCTCGCTGGTCTCCTGTATCGTGTCGACGATCTCTTCCTCGAACATCCCCAGAACGCGGTCGCGGGCCTCGACGACCCTGACCGAGGAGCCGAACTTGGCGAACTTCGTGACGGCCTCCATCCCGATGTACCCCCCGCCGACGACGATGAGCTCGTCGGGCACCGCGTCGAGCTGGAGCACATCGCGCGAGGAGATGACGCGGTCGTTGTCGAACCCGAGCCCCGGGAGTTCGAGCGGTTCGGAGCCGGTCGCGACGACCGCCTTCTCGAAGTGCACGGTCCGCTCGCCGCGAGACCCCTCGACGACGGCTGTCGAGGAATCGCGAAACCGAGCCGTCCCACCGAGGAGTCGCACGTCGTGGTCGTCCAGCCCCGCACGGATGTTGTCGGTCAGTTGCTCGATGACGTCGTTCTTCCAGGCCTGTACGGCGTCGAAGTCCACCGACACCTCGCCGGTCTCGATGCCGATCTCGTTCCAGTGCTCGATGTCTTTCTGGAAGCCGGCGGCGTGGATGAGCGACTTCGCCGGGATACAGCCGTGATTGATACAGACGCCGCCGACCGCCTCGCGCTCGACCAGCGCGACGTCGAGCCCCCGCTGGGCGCCGCGAATCGCTGCCGTATACCCGCCCGGACCGGCCCCGATAACGAGAAGTTCCGTCGTGAGTTCGCTGTCAGTCTGACCCATAATATCGATAACATGTTCGCGGACATTATGATTTGGGACTGTCGAAAACAGTCAGTCTGTCCGACATTTTAAGTTCGTGTCAGTCGTGTGTTGGCTCATGTCACGGCACCAGCGCGGGCGTCGAACGCGGCGGACAGACAGCACAGCCGACCGGACGGTAGCGCCCCCATGAGGACCGAAAACGGGCTTCGGCGGGCACTCGAAGCCGGCGAGACGGTTTTCGGTGCGGCCGCCGCGACCTACTCGCCCACGGTCGTCGAGATACTGGGAGACGTCGGCCTGGACTACGTCTGGATCGATCTCGAACACGGCGGCCCCAGCCCCTACGACAGCACCGCACTGGCGGAGTTGACCCGGGCCGCCGAAGCCGGCGGCATCGAACTGCTCGTTCGGTTGCCAAAGCCCGAGCCCGCGCTCGTCCGGAAAGTGTTGGACGCCGGGGTGCGGACCGTCCTGCTGCCACGCATCGAGACCGCCGAGCAGCTCCGTCCGGCAGTCGAGGCCGCCTACTTCGCCTACGACGGCGACGTGGGCGACCGCGGTGTGGGTGTGGGCCGCTCCGGCAAGTGGGCCGGCTACGTCGATAGCTTCATCGGCGGCGAGGACGGCGAGGTGCTGGTCGGGACGATGATCGAGAACCAGACCGCCGTCGACAACCTCGAAGAGATCCTCTCGATCCCCCGGCTGGGCTTTGCCTTCGTCGGTCCGGCCGACCTCTCGATGTCGCTGTCGGGCGGTGAACCACTGTCGGACACGGACGAGGCCGTCGAGGCGGCCGTCGACCGCACGCTGAACGCCTGCCTCGACGCGGCGGTGCCCATCGGTCGGATCTGCAACGACCCGATGGCGGCCCAAAACGCGATCGACGCGGGCTATCAACTCGTCCGCATCGGCGGCGACGGCGGCGCGATCCGGGAGGTCCTTGGCAGTCGGCTGGCCGAGTTGCGCTGAGCCGGCCGACCCCCGCAGTTCGCGTGGAGAACCCCCGGACGCCGACTGATCTCGGCGGTGGTCCGTCGCTAGCGAAACACTCCTCTATAGCGTATTGAGCGCCCCGACCGCGACCAGTCCGTTCAGAACGGCGCGTCCGGGCCCTCGTCGCTTGTCCCGTCGGTACCCGACCCGTCCGCGGCCGCCGTGTCACCGTCCTCGAACTGGCCGTCCCAGCCCGTCAACCCCGGCTCGAAGCTCTCGACGCGGCCGTCGAACCCCTCGTAGGAGGCGATGAGTCGGGCGGCCTGCACACTGGATTGGCCCTTCGGACAGACCGTGACAACCCGCTCGGTGTCCTCGAAGCGCTCGACGCTGTCGACCAGTGACGGGAGGGGGAGGTTCTCGCTCCCGGGGATGTGGCCTCGCCGGAACGCCGCCGGCGAGCGGATGTCGACTATCGTCGCGTCCTCGGCGTCCAGTAGCTCGCGCATCTCCTCGTTTCCGATTTCGCCGTCCATGGGCGAGGCGTAGCGGCCGAAAGAGTAAATCAGCACCGACCCTCGGCCTGCGCGAGCAACAATGGCGTCAGCGCGTTCTCCATCACCTCGCCGTCGGTGGCCCGTGCCCGCGAGAGCGCGTCGGCCGCCGGCACCCGGACCGTTTCGATGGCCTCGCCGTCGTCCATGGCGGTCTCGCCCGGTGTCAGTCCGTCGGCGACGAAGACGTGGCGGTGATAGCGGAGCCACCCCGAAGGAACGTACGACTCGAGGTGTGTCAGCGAGTCGGCGCTGTAGCCGGTCTCCTCGCGGAGTTCGCGGCGGGCCGCCTCTCGCGGTGGTTCGCCCGCGTCGACGCCGCCGGTCGGGAGTTCCAGCGTCGTCGTCTTATGCCGGGGACGGTACTGCTCGACGAAGAGCACGTCCCCGTCGTCGACGGCGACGATGGTCGCCGCGTCGGCGGGGTCGAGCCAGTAGTAGTCGGCGCGCTCGCCGGACGGGCGCTCGACGACGTCCCGACCGGCAGTAAAGAATGGCGTCTCCCAGGTGACGGCCGTCTCGTGGACCGGCCACGCGGGGTCGTCGGTGGTCCACGGCGCCCCGGGGCCCGTTCCGGGGGGATACCCTTCGTTCGACGCGGCGTCGTGGTCCTCGCTGTCTGCCGCCGCGCCCTCGTCTTCCCCCTCGTCCGCCGGCCCGGTCACAGCAGGTCCTCGGCCTGTGCCAGCAGAATCCCCTCGATAGTGGCGTCGTTGGCTGGTTCGCGACGGGCGACGTCGAGGGCGTCCTCGATGGGGACCGTCGTCACCGAGAGGAACTCGTTGTCGTCGAGGTCCTGCTCGGTGGGCGTGAGGCCCTCGGCGAAGACGATGCCCCGACGGTGGCGCAACACGCCGGTCGAACAGTCGAACGACTCCAGCAGGGAGACGCCCGAAGGTTCGAAGCCGGTCTCCTCGCGGAGTTCCCGGGCGCCGGCGGTCGTGTAGGACTCGCCGTCCTCGACGATACCGGCGGGGAGTTCCAGACACTGCTGGCGGATGGTCGGGCGGTACTGGTCGACGAAGACCAGTTCGTCGCCGGTGCGGGCGACGACGACGACGGCGTCGGGCAACTCGGCCCAGTAGTAGTCCTTTTCGGAGCCGTCGGGCTGGCGCACGCGGTCGTAGCCGCCGGTGTACCAGCCGGTCTCGTACTCGGCGACGCTGTCGATAACGGGCCACTCGTGGGTCGGGTCGCGGCTCATGGCGTCTGTGTCACCGCCAGCCGGTAAACGGTTCCGTCCTGCTGGACGCGCACCCCGTCGCCGTCGACCGCCGCGTCGTACTGCTGGACGAGCGAGTCGTACTCGTCAAACGGCGAGTGGGTAAACGCACCCTTGACGCCGACCGGACCCCGGTAGTACGGCTCGGACTGGCCCGCGCTATCGGCCGTCGCGTTGGCCAGTGCGGCCGTCGTATAGGGGTAGCGCCGCTCGGAGAGATCGGCGGCGACGACGCTCCCGTTCGCTGCCGTGGCCGTCGCGGCGGTGGCAGTCCCGCCGGGCGTCGCGAGCCCACCGCTGCCCGTCGCGTTCGCGGTGCCGTTACCGACCTCGCCGACGGGCGTCGCTGTCATGTAGTAGGGGTCGCCGGTCCGGAGGTAGCTCGGCAGCGCACCCAGCGCCAACAACAAGACGACGATGATCCCCATCGCCAGCAGGAAGTTCCGGGTGACCCGGCGCATCAGACGACCTCGCCGTAGATGCGGCCGAAGGCCTGCCGACGGAGAGTGCCGACGGCGGCGTCCCGTTCGGACTGGTAGGTCGCGGCGACGGCTGTCTCCGCGAACTCCGGCGCGTGCCAGACGACGTTTTCGACGTTGTCCGAGCCGATGACCTCGACCTCGCAGTCGGTGTCGGCGCGCCACTCGTCGAACTCGTCACGGCTGCCGACAGTCACCGACAGCGACTCCGCGAACAGCACGTCCCGGGCCGTCTCGACGACCTCGCCGGTGACGCGCTCGCGGTACTCCGCTGCGTCGAGGCCCATCGCCTTGGCGACTTCCTTGACGACGACCTGTGCAGTCGACCCAAGCGACTCGTAGCGGTCACGCGCCGCGGCGGCTGTCGTCGGCGAGAACTGCCCCTCGGTCTCCATATCCGGTCGTAGGTACTCGCCGGATTACTGGGTTTCGTCTTCCGCGTCGGCCCCGTCTGTCCCCACACCGGTGTCTCCCTCGTCGTCCGCCGCCTCGGCGTCGCCGCCGTCGAGCATCTCCTTTGTCAGTTCGCGGGCCTCCGCCAGCACTGCGGCGTCGTCGTCGCTCATCGACGCCGCGCCGCGGTGGCTGTCGGCCCCCGCCGGCAGGTCCTCGGTGTGGTCGTGACCGCCCGTCCCGCTCTCCTCGAACACCTGCGGGAACTCCCGCTGCTCGGCGTGGTCGACGACTCGCTCGGCCAGTTCCGCCTCGCCGAACTGGCCCCACTCGGGGAACCGGTCGTCCAGCCACGCCTCGTGGTCGTCGCCGCCGGTCAGCGCGGTGAAAGCGAGGTGGTTCGCGAGGTGTGCGGCGTCGGCCTGTGGGTCCGAACACACTGGACAGGCGTATCCCATCGTACCTG
>Ga0209946_1000383_pt1 | contig 18154 bp, 20 predicted proteins | sample SalPon2_A_H2O_MG_FD_185704 | JGI IMG/M metagenome (GOLD analysis project Ga0209946, IMG submission 185704) | Salt pond water microbial communities from South San Francisco under conditions of wetland restoration - Salt Pond MetaG R2_A_H2O_MG... | ecosystem: Environmental > Aquatic > Non-marine... | reverse complement strand
AATCATTATGGGTGTGATTACACTGGTTATCGATGCTGATACAAACGCGGACCCCGATTCGTGGACCCCAGATGACTGGATCGTCTATCGAGATGACTTCGAGTCACTGATGGACGACATTGGGATGGATCGAGATACACTCTGGACTGTTCGGAAGATCGTCCATCACAATACGGACTTCTTTGATACCGGACTCAACGTCGGGTCTGATTGATACGTATTATTCGCATTTCCATTACGATTGTCATAGCATATGGTATCTATCGATGAACCAGTGTTGAACGATGATGGCACCGTTGTCTGTCACGAGTGCGACGAAACATTTTCTCGACCAGGCTATCACTGGTCGCATGGGAGTTGTCCGCATCCCGAGTTGCCCCCTGATATGGCTCGGCTTGTTCGCGGACTGATGCTTGGTGATGGGACACTGAGACGCCACACGAGCAATCCATTTGTACAGACGTACATGATCAACGATCAGTTCCTCGAATGGCTTGACAACGAACTGGCGTGGCTTACGACCGGTGTCTCGTTGTATCGGACGGCCGATCGTGGGGCCGAACTGAGCCGGAATAATGGTGACCCAAGCGCGGATGCCAGTGACTATCACGATGTGTACGTGATGCAAACCAGAACGATGCCCCAATTTAGCGAGTACGAGTCCTGGTATGATGGGGGGAATGGGAAACGATTTGCCGACGACTTGACGCTCACTCCGATCGATATGAAGGTCTGGTTCGCGTGTGACGGGTCATTGAACTGGGATCGCAGGTATCCGAATGCCAGTCCGTATGCGACATTGGGCGCGAGTGCTGAACTGGAATCGCCGGCTGCTGTGTGTTCGATGTTCGAACGGAGCACGTTCCCACACGAACCGCGGATTGACTCGAATATGATCCGGTTCTCTGTCGATGAGACAGTCGATCTGCTTGAATGGATGGGCGATGCTCCGCCTGGCTTCGAGTACAAGTGGGCGCTCGATAGTCTCGAACAGTATGAGGACTTGAAGCGGGCTGCACTCGGAGACGATTGAGGGCGATTGGTTTAAAATAACTTCCATTACCGATTATATAGAAACGGCCTTTTCGGGCGGTACAAAAGCTGTTCCTGTAAAATACGCTCAGAGTAATTATGGTATCCGAGAACCCTCTTCCTGAACGATGTGGCGCAACGGTCTATGATCGAGCCGGGCTCGAAGTGCATGACGACACAGCCGACACGGTGTACACGACTGAAGATGATGTTGAATCGGTCATCATTGAGAGAGGCGATGTGCGGGAGCATGAGCCCGCTCAATACTGTGACCTTGTCGGACACCTCAAGTCAGGCTTCGATGTCACAGCAGTTATTCTGAAGCGATCTGAGGCATCTGATGGTGGAGACGATGATTCGACTGTCGAAGTGCCAATCGAAGACGATGATCCGTACGTCACACACGCGTACACAGATCACCAGGGATACTGTGAACGGTATCCGATGGACAGTGGTCGGTGTTGGGTGCATGGTGGATCTGCTGGAGCCCCAGAAGGCAACACGAATGGGATGACACACGGGCTTCGTGCGCAACGATCGAACTACTACGAACAACTCGATGACGAGGCCAAAGCGTTTGTCGAGCAACTGGCCGAGTCATGGATTGACAACGCACCCTTCGATGACGACAACTTTGCCAAAGTAAATGAGGTGTATCGGATTGCGATCGATCAACACCGACTTTGGCACGCGCATGATGAACTGGAAAAGGGTCTGATTACGGAGCAAGTGATCGGTCAGGATGAGGAGGGACGCCCGATCGAAGTTGATGACGAAAATCCGGCTAATCTGGCGTACGATCGGCTCGATAGAACAACGAATTCTAAATTAAAGGAGCTGGGATGCTTAGATGACCCAGATTCGCAACAAGCCGAAGCGACGGAGTCCCTTGCAGATAAGTTCAGCGATCTTTCATAATACAATGCCACACATTCATGAGTTTAGCAGCGGATACTACTTGATCAACGGGCTGTTTGTTGTCGAAACTGACTCGGTCTCGGTGCCAAAGATACACGATCGACTGTATGCACAAATACAGGAGGACTACTATGACCAAGCACCAGTTCCGATTCTGTTCCGACATACAGCCGGTAACAGCCATTTCCGCGTCGAACCGTCTGGCAGTATCGGGCCAGAAATCATGCAAGTGCCGACGGATATCGTTGACACGTTCGAGTCCGATGCGACCGTTGGGACGGACCAGTTTTTGATTTCAAAACCGAGCTACTCGGAGACGATCGTCACGATGTCTTCGATGCAAATTAGCACGCTTGGGGCCACACAGTGAATTCCAATTCCAATAACATCGGGGTGTCGAAGGAAGTTGGGGATGCGTTATCCGAATTTGCAACCCCATTCCATGCGATGAAGAGTGCTGAACTCGATGTCCAGTTCGCAGCCGATCCGTCCTATGGGCTCTCGAAGGAGGGCTATGCCTGGTATTCGAACGGTGTGCTCTTCGATGAGACACACTTTTCCGAGTCGTCTGGATCGATCGATGTCGAGACGGGCGCAAACAGTGATGATATTGCTCGAATTCGGTCGTCGTATCCAGGACAGTATATCTCGCATACGCTTGCTGAACCAGGGCTTGGTCTGATTATTCCGTCCGAACACCTCGAATACGATTCGAATAATCACGTGTCGCTGACACATGGGGAGATATCAGCCGAGTTAGTCGAGTGGGATAAGGAGACACAGTCCGGAATCAATGCACTCGGATTATCCTTTGAGACTGACGGTGTATACGTGCAAATCAGGCGCAACAATGAAAATGTTGCATTCGTGCATCAGTCAGACTGGAACATCGATCCAATGGATGGGACTGGACCGAGTGGTCGCGTATTCACACCTGAAACTGGTTATATCTATAATTTCCCCTTCACTTGGTACAATCAAGGGGCGCTCTATATAATGATCAACGATGCTGAAGTTGGTCGAAATATCGTCGTCCATCGGGAAAAGATCGAGGGCTCGCCATCGCTTGGCACACCGAATATGCCTCTGCAAGTGTCAGTGGAGAATCAAGGTACTGCTGACCCACTTGGTGCCCGTGTTGGTGGCATGCAGTTCTCGACGTACGGATCTGGGCGCGAGCCACGACAGAGTCGGACGACTGAGGAGTCTCGGACGACTGGTGGATCGTACATTTCAGAGACAGTGACTACGACTGATAATGCAACCGATCCGTTTGCGAATGCAGGATCGCCATTGGTTGCTGTCCGACGAGATATGAGTAATCTGAAATCACGGGCATCACTGTCTGTTACTATCGAAGACCTGTTTGTTGATGTTGATCAGGATGTGTGGCTGTTTGTCTTTGATGAGTACAATGCTGAATCAGCACTAACAGGACAAAACTTTACGAAGCCAGTATCGAAGAATGCAACAGATGAGAGTCGGCTCGAAACCGATACCGTGGCAACTGATTACACGCCATCTAACGAATCAGTATTGCGTGGCATGTCGTACGTCTCTGCTGGAAAAAAGGAGATAGATGTTTTGACAGGCGATACGCGGAGTCGGTTGCCACTTGAATCGACGGCTGTTGTCACAGCAGCACTGGCTGATGGGTCAAATAGCACCGATGCACAACCGTTTCTGTTGACAGTTCGGGAAGGATTCTAAATCGTATATGTCAGATGACTTGACTGATTACGAGTATTTGCGGGATAATCCGTCCGCATTTATCGAAAATGTGATAGGAATCGAGCCGTTCGAGTACCAAAAACGGTTCCTTGATAGCGATAGTGACCGAAAGGTCTTCGTTGCTGGTCGACAGGTCGGTAAGTCCCGAACAGCATCCTGGATGGCTTTGCACCACGCAGTCACGCATCCGGGCTCACTCGTTCTGGTCACGGCCGATGCGCTCCGTCAGTCATCGGAACTGTTCAGCCAGTTGCAGTCCGAAATCAACAATTCCGGACTGGCCGACGAACAGTGGGGCATCGAGCGAAGTACACAAACGGAGATCGAGTTCGAACACGACAGTCGCATTAAAGTTGTCCCAACTGGGCGAAACGGGAACAAGATCCGTGGGTTCACAGCCGATCTGATCATTATTGACGAGGCAGCCTTCGTTGAGGATTCGATCTTCAAGGAGGTCATCGAACCCATGACACTCGTTTCGAAGGGGACAATCGTGCTTTCTTCGACGCCATACGGGGCTTCAGGCTACTTCTATGACAAGGCCCAGGAATCCGAACTGTCGGACAGTCCGTGGGAGAAAGTACAGGTCTCTTCGTACAATAACCCGAAGATCGATGAAGATGATATCGAAGAACTCAAGAAAGGGAAGACACGGAACCAGATCAAACAGGAGATCCTGGGCGAGTTCGTTCCGACCGGTGATCAGTTCTTCACGAACCCGCTCATCAAATCCTGCCTCAACGACGATGTCAAGCGTGGTGTGACACAGTATGCGACTGAGTCACAACAGCAGGAAGTCGATCCGAACGCTCGACTCTACTTGGGGGCTGACCTTGGGGCCGAGGGGACCGATCAGACGATACTCTCGATGATCGATGAATACGGCAATATCTTCTCGGTCGAAAAGCACGACTTTGGTGTCTATGAGGCCCGAAAGCGCATTCAGCAACTCGATAATCACTACAACTTCGAGCAAATCAATATCGATCGGGGTGGCGTTGGGGAAGGACCAGTGGCTGAGTTGCGAAACAAAATCGGCAACAAGGTGAACGCGGTCTATCTGTCGACACAGAAGAAGCAATCAGTCTATCAGACGATGAAGGCCGAGATGGAAGCCGGAAACGTCCACTTGCCGGCCGACGAGGACATTCGGCTCCAACTCGAAAAGCTCGGCTACAAGAAGACCAAGTCGGGCAACCTGTCGATCCACGCAAAGAGCGGATTCCACGACGATATCCCGGATTCACTTGCCCTGGCAGTCTGGGCGCTCCCTGAAACCGGTGGCACTGGATCGATGGGTGCACAGGGCATGACTGAATTGAAGACGATCGGCCAGGTCAAATCGGAGAACGGGCAACGAGGCTACTCGTTTGGTGAAGACGATGGCGAGATGTCCCGAGACGAGGACCTGAATCAAGTACACGTTGGCAGCAATCGACTTCGATACAACTAACAATGGATGGCATTACACGACCGGACTGGGTGAACCGAAACTACGACTTTGCTATCGCAGCGGAGTCAACACAACCTCGACTCGAATGGCAGTTGCAAAACGAAGATGGCTCGTATCCCGATCTGACAAACGCGACCGTTCAGTTTGTACTGACAGAGCCCGAGTCCGGTGACACAGTTGTTGAGTCCGATGCGGTTGTCACTGATGCCGAATCAGGAAAGGTCGCATACGAGTGGGATGCGTCTGATACAAGCGATGCTGGTGTGTATAATGGGGAATTTGTTGTCCAATACCAAACTGGGACTGAAACGTTCCCTACGACACAGTATATCACGGTTTCAATTGAACCATAGCCCCTGGTTTAAAAGAACCCCCATTACGAGATATATGAGACGAAGTAATGGGCCGATTTGATAATTTACGCCAGTCGATTGCGGAACTCATTGATGGCTCCAGAGATGAGGAGCCGGAACCTGAAGGCTATCAGGGTGAAGAGCGATCGTCTGGCCTCATTCGTGGCGGAGCACTCGAACACGATCCGCCCCGAGACGATCTTAACTTTTATCGCAAGCTCTACGAGAATGTCGGCCCGATCAAATCGGCAATCGATAACTTTTCTTCGGAAGTCGTTGAGCCCGGCTGGTATATCACCTGTGACAACGAAGAGACAGCAGAGCAACTCACTGAGTACTTCCGAAACGTCGCAATTATCAATACGGAAACGGACGTGAATGCCTCACGACTGATCGAGTCAATGGTCCGCGAACGGGAGATCAAGGGCACGGTATTCCTTGAGAAAGTCACGGATAGTGAAAACCGAAACCAGGCCCTGTATCCGTTGCAGAACGATACGATTACAATCTACACGAAGCCTGGGAAGGCCATGCTTCCGGCACCAGATGACTCGGAAGCTGAGGCCTTCAATCCGGATATCGATCAGTCCCGAGATCAACCCCCGCTCACTGATGATGGTGAAATGGGGGCCTACGTACAGTTCGATGAACTGAAGCCCCAATGGGCACAGACGAACGAGGTCGTGTACACACGCGACCAGGTCATCAAATGGACCCGAGACGCCGAGATCGGGGAGCCACGAGGCACGTCTCGGATCGCATCGAGTGCCCGTCGTGCCGAAGGACTGCTCGAAAAGTTGCAGGACAACGACGATGCTGTCAAGTTCAAAGCGTGGCCCCAGATCATCTTTCAGTTGGGCGACGAAGACAACCCGTGGAATGAAGAGGAAGTGCAGAACTTTATCTCGGCCTACGAGGATGGTCAGATCAGTCCCGGAATGATGCAAGCAGTGGCCGGCGACGTGAGCGTCGAGGAGTTTGCCGGCGACACGGCTGACATTCAGGACACACTCAACTTCGACATTTCAATGATCATGTCCGGCCTTCCTGGTCCGGTGTATGCAACTGGCGGGTTCGCCCAGAACGTCGCGCCGGCTGTGGCCCAATCCCAGCAGCGGACGTTCATTAAAGAAGTGAAGAAGACTCGTCGGGAAGTCGAGCAACTGTTCACACCGTACCTCCGCGATGTCGCAACAGATTATGGCCTCGATGGGGCCGATAGCGTGGAACTCCATCTGGGCCGACCGAACGGCGAAGTGGCACCCGAAGACGTTGAAGGCAGCATCATTCGCTACACAAGTGAAGCCACGAATGGGGAGCAAGAGCAGCCCATTACGGCTATCAGCAGCGATGATATCGTCACTGATCCGGATGACGTTGAAGAAGAACGACAAGCAGAATCTGACGCTAACTCAAGCTCATCGAGTGCAGAAAACACTGGCACTGTGTCAGTTGATAACTCCTTTCGCGTCACTACAGAACCCGGAACCGCGGAATTGGCTGGAACAGTCGGAGAACTGAGTGATCCGCGACTCGTGAGCACGCGTGATATCGAATCCGATCTATCCGACTTGCTCTACGAGGAACTCGTGAACGTCCGTGAGCAGCTTGTGAGCGTGTTCGAGGACACGGCCGACCGATCACTCCGCAACAGTGACGAACTCGATGGAGCGATCGCTCGGGCCGTCTCTGAGGCCACTGGTGACGCTCGCATTGATCCGCGCTCCCGAGACCACTTCGAGCGAGCTATCGAAGCAACACTCGATACACTGTCGCAACCAAATCATTCGCCACAGATCGAACTCGATATGGGTGCCCGGCATCGACAGCGGGCTCGATTCCTGTCCGATGCAATGGCCGACTCGTTCGAGAACGTGGTCGGTGATATGGACGAATTTGCGCGTGTTAACACGACGCAAGCTGTCCAACACGATGAGTCGCCGGCCGTCGTCGGTGAACGATTGGCCGAGTCCTTTGACAACGACGATCTTCGAGAGCGGGCCGATGTAATGGCTCGGATCGAGATCATGAGTGGCGTCAATGCCCTCAAAATGGCCGAATACGATCGGCACGACGAGATCATTGGTGTCGAACTGATCAATCCCTGTAATCCGAACACAACGCCGTTGTGCAAGGAGTTGACCTGTGACGATGGTGATGGATCAGTGGCCCTGTTCGATGCCGATCAGACGCTTGGTGAACAGTTCCAAGCTGATGTGCCGGATGACATGCTCTTCGATGGCTTCGATCCGTTGCCAACCGTTCCCCCGTTCCACTTTAACTGCCGGACAGAAATCGTTCCGGTCACACAACTTGACGCTGATTCAGCATGAAACGCGCACGATACGTCGCACAACTACAGTCGCTTGAAGAGGGACAGTGGGTCGAATACGATGATGGGCAGTACGGGACCATCGTGGCTGCTATGTCCGGCCCGATGGAGTGGCCGACTGGTGACGACAAAACGGAGACAGTTGGTTCTGAAGGTGATGATGTCTATGTTGTGGCACGAGTTAGCGGTGGCTCAAAGCCATATACCGCAGATGAAATTACGGCCGTAGATCGGGAGACCGTTATCGGAGACGAAAACGAGATGCCCGATAATCCTGAAGAAGACCTCGATGATGCTGAAATGGCAGCCAGTTATAAAATGCTCAACGATGGGCGTGTTGCTGAACTGCATCACAAATCCGTATCGGAATTGCTCAACGTACCCGGTGTTGATGATCCGGGAGTTGGCTTTGACAATTGGCCCCCGAGTTGGCGTAAATCAGACAAACCGGCTCGCTTGATCGCATTGGACGCGTGGACACAAATGGGGGCGACTTGGAGAGGATGTATGTCAGAAATCGGCTCTCGACGCCTGTGCAGCAGCTTCAAGGACGAAATCTTAGGCACCGAAAGATGGAGAAACCGATTCTAAGGTAGTCTAAGATAATTCAATGTCGCTGACGAATTGTGGTCAATCAATCCGGTCTATATTACCGACGATGTCTGCTCAGAAAACTGATACCGATTTCCGATCGAAGGAGACAGTGCAGATCAACTACGCACCCGAGTTTGGTGTTGCCGAGGACTCACTCGCACACGATGGTCGCTATGTGCCAGACGATATGCTCCCGTTTACAATCGACCACTGTAACGGGACGCGATTCGACTTAGATGGCACGTCCTGTGAGTTGCTCGGCGATCTGGGCGGACATGCGGTGTATAGACGGAACCGATCGAAGTCCACGATCCGAACGATGGACTGGGAGGACTTCGTGCTTGCGTACGAACGCGGTCGAATTACAATCAACAACTAACTATGGTTAATTATCCGACAAAGACAGTCAGCCTTGCTGAAGGCGAATCCGAGACGCTCTACTTCGATGGGCATCCGCGACACGATGCCGTTCGAGTAGACGCGACCGGTGACAACGAATGTACAGTGACGTTTCGTGTAGCAAAAGACGACGATCCTGAAAATATTACCCCGGCCGATGAGTCGGTCGTAGAAGAGGATGTATTCAATCCGACTGCTGGTAACTATGGTGGGGCCGGAACAACGGCTCTTGGTCGAACGGCAATTGTTGAGATTGAGGTGACTGGTGCCACTGGAAACAGTGTGGACTTTGAAGCCAGGACCCACCCGGCCTCCGATCCGGCCGAAAACGGGCACGGGTTCGCGTACAGCGACACCTACCGATCGACGGCGAACTAATTGATCTATGAGTGACGCAGCGACTCGGAGTGTTTCGCAGGCCGGCGTCGGTACTGCTGAACTGAACTCCGAATTGGATTCCGATGGCAAGTACACGATTAGTGGGATTGCCCTCGGTGCTGGCGATGTAACAGTCGGCAACAGTGGTATCAAAAAGCAGTGGCCGGCTGCTGAACTGAAGCAAGCTGCGTCGTCGTTGCAAGGCAAACCGCTCGTCCGCGATCACCAGAACAACAGCGACGGTCGTGTCGGAACCGTCACGAAGGCCTTCTACGATGAGGGCGTTGGGGTCCGATACGAAGCCGAGATCGCTTCACACTACGAACAGTTGGCCAAAGACGTTGCTGCTGGCATTCAGGAAGTAAGTGCCAGAGCATACCACGACCCGGTCGAGGAACTCGAAGAGACCGAGTCCGGTGCGAAGCGTGTCACATCGATCCTCTTCGACAATCTGTCGGTCGTCTCGCAAGGGGCCTCACCGTCGAACACAGCGGAGATCGGTGGCCTCGACACGTCGGGCGCTGTTGCTATGGCAGCCGGGCCGAAATCTGGTGCTGTCGCAACGCTCGAATCTGGTGTCGAACGATCGACGGCCCAACTCGCTGAATACAGCAAGGGCGACTGGGTCAAAGGCGATTCGTCCGGTGGTACCTGGCACGGCAAAGTGCGCGGGATGAAATCCGACGGTTGCTATTCCGACGAGATCGACGGTGATCAGGAAATTTGTGCTGGTGATAGCACGGTCTATCTGATCGAGAACTACGATCCAGAATCGGGCGAATTCACGGATACGATGGTGGCCCACAAGGAAGACTCGATTTCGATGTGGGACCACGATGAAAACCGATTCAAGGCTGCGATCGATGCCGAAGCAGCCGAGCTTGAAGGCGACGAGGAGGATCTCGATTCGGTCTACAGTGAGTGGTCCGAGCACGTCAACATGTCGGCCAGTGATCTCGAACGATGGGCCGATCATCCGTGTGCAAATAAGGCCTCTGTCGATCCGGAAGCGGTTATCGATCGCAATATGCACCTACTCGACACGAACAAGTCCGAGTGGGGATCGGACGAGATCGAGGATGCGAAACGGACGATCTCGTTCATCAGCCGGATGTCCGACGAAGAGAACGAGCCCGATGATCCCAGAGATGGACCGTCGGGGTGCCCGAGCAAGTGGGCCATTAGCCTGCTCAACTGGGCGTACAATCCGTTCGATTCGATTCCGGATGTGCCGGACGAAATGGCAGAAGAAAACGGTCTTGCACGACGCACAGACGATTCAGACATGACAAACATGCCCGATCGAACCGACATGCCGAAGTCGATGATGGGCGATGCGCCCGAGTGGGACGAAGGCGACCTGGTTCGATGGCAGGTCGAGCCGGATCTCTTCGGAAAGATCGTCCACGTTGACGAGGCAAAGAACATCGTGATGGTCGAGATTATGGGCCTCGATGATGGCTCGATGGAGTCGACTGGCTTCACCATCACGGCCGGCTATTCCGATATCAAGCCGATGCAGACGCTCATGTCGAAAGCCGATATGAGCATGCACGAGGACGAGATGGCACAGTATGCTGACCGACACGACGCTGAATTGGCAACCATCAACGGCCTCGATATCAATGGGACCGTAATGTGGGATGGTAACATGGGCACCATTGCTGGCTTCGAAACCGACGATGGCACGCTCATGGTCGAAATCGATGCCATCGACAAAGAAGATGGCCAGTTCACTAAGACTGGCGACACGATGCAGAAGCCACTACACGAGGTCGAGTCAATGTCAGCCAGCGCCGTTCGAACCGGATCGACGGCCGAGTTGGAAGCCACATGGCACACGCCTGAGTATGACGGCACGGACGCCGACAGTGAATGGGACAAGCCGGCCATGTCCGACTTTGACACGGACAACATGTCCGAGATCGATGATCACTTCATTGTCTCGAAAACCGGCGAGTGGCCTCCGGAAAACTACGGCGATCTGGCCCTGCCAGTTGTGTTCCCGAACGGGGACCTGAGTCTCGACGGACTCGACTCGGCCCACCAGATGGCTGGCCAAGTGGACGGCATTTCCGACGACATGGCCGACGAGTTGCAGTCGAAGATCAACGCGTGGGCTGAAGACGAATTCGATGAACCGGTTGCCGGGGAATCGATGGCTGCGACATCGCAGCCGAACTTGCAGGTTGCATCACTGGACAATGACGCCCGAACTGGGTCGAGTACGGTGGGCAACACTTCTGATACAACCGATATCACTACAATGACAGACACTATCGAATATGATGCGCTCACGGACGAGGAGATCGAAGAGATGTCCGAGCCCGTAGTCATCGAACAGGACGACGTGGAATCGCTTCGAAGCAAGGCCGAGGATGCCGACGAACTCGCATCCCGGCTCGAAGACGTGAACAGTTCGATTGACGAACTGGCCGAGAATCAGGAGAAACTCGACAGCGTTGACGAGGACGCCCTGGACGAGTTGCAGGCCCACGAGGAGCCGGTTGTGCTCGGTACGGACGAGTACGAGGAACTGAACGGGCTCGTGGACGAGATCGGCACCGTCTTTGCGGACGAACTGGCCGAGTACAGTCCGTTCGAAAGCGAGGAGCTTCAGGACCGATTCACGCCCCTCGAACTCCGCGACAAGGTGACTGAGCACGACGAGGCCTCGGTCACTGGCGAACTCGGTGCGACCGAGACTGACCCCGAACCCGACGGTGGCTCGGTTTCGAAAGAGGAACTCTCGGAGGGCGAACCGTCCGAGATGTCCGAAGAGGAACTTCGAGAGGCAGTTGCGGAGCACCTCGAAGACGGCAAGATGCACCGACAGGCCGAGAAGATTCGATCGGGCGAGATCGGGCTTGCCGAAATGGGCATCGACGTTGAGACGGTGCTCGACTAACTGACAACTAATTTTACTACAATACAATGACACTGCAAGGTGGCGACCGAGAATTCGGTCACGGCGATCAGGTTACAGTTGTAAACGACAGTGGCGGGACGCTTGCCGGTGGGACGCCGGTCAAGGTTACTGGCCGAGCAGCGACGGGTGACCACGTTACGGTTGAGCCGTCCACGAATGGTGACGATTCTGACGGCATCCTTGCCGATGCAGCCGGCGATGGTGAAGCGATCCAGATGGTTTCGCACGGACTTGTGTGGGCAATTGTTGATGGCGATGTCTCCGCATCTGCTACTGTTGGCGAAACAGGCGACGGTGTCCTTGGGACTGGTGAAAGCGACTATACAGTCTACGAAGCCAACCGTACTGATAAAGATGGGAGCAACGTGGCCCTCATCCGCTACGAGAACTGATACACAGTAACATTATATTACAATGACAGACGAAATTGACATTTCCGAGATGAGTGCGGAGGAACTGGCAGTGAAGGTCGGGGACATCGATGATTTCCGACTGACGCACCCGATTCTCCGCGACCGAGTCGAAGAGATCACCCAGGAGAACCTGGTCTGGCGACAGGCCTTCCGCGACTACGACGCGACTGGGATCAACTCCAACACAGTCCAGTTCCCGGTGCCGGACGACGAGATCGGCAACCCGGATGTCGTGGCAGAGGGTGCTGAGTTCCCGCGTGAGCAGGAGACCTACAGCAAGGAGTCCCTCACCTTCTCGAAGTACGGCTTCGAGATTGCTCTCACACACGAGGCCACTGAAGACGCCATGATCGACGTGGTCCGAGACCAGGTCGACCGTCAGGCCCGACAGATGTCGGAGGAAATGAACCGACAGGCCTTCCAGGTTATTGCGAACAATAACCGTGGCACGATCGAGGGGGACTCGGACGGCGTGTTCACGTACGACGACGTGCTTTCGGGCCGTCGTCCGCTCATGCAGGACAACTTCGATCCGGATCTGCTCATCGCTGATCTGGACGCAGCCCACGACCTGCTTCAGGACGGCAACTTCCTCGAAGCGACTGAGGAACAGTCGGACATGCGTCGTGCCGGACAGATCGGCGAGATTGCTGGCTTTGACGTGATTCAGGCCGACGATGACTTCGATATCACTGGAACGGCCGGTGGTAATTCGGACAATCCCGGCGCGGTGATGGTTGACACGGACTTCTACGGCTACGAGGGCGAGCGAGAGCCCATCACGTCCGAGGAGTACCGAGAGGATCGGACGCAGACCGATGTCTACCGTGTCTACACACGCATGGGCTGGCTGGCGATCGACCCCAAGGCGTGCGCAGTGATCGAAGGGTAAGCGAATCCACGTTTTAGCGACGGAGCGCATCATTGACCGTCGCACTCATTCATGTCCGTCGAAACAGAATACGAACCGGTGTACGTCGACCTGGACGACATTCCGTTGTCCGGACCCGACGACTACGCGGTCGAAGAAAAACGGAAGGCACTGTTCCACGCAGAGTCATCGATGGAACTCGACGTGAACAACGGCGATCCGGTCAAACCGGAGAACCTATCTAACTCGCATCGATCGGCCGTGATGAATCTGGCAACACACGTGCTGACCCATGCAGCCGAAGAGCCGTCCGATGTGACGATCGGTGACATGCAAGACGGAGGCGGGACGATCACCGAATACTCGTCCCGGTATCTGGAGGAATACCAGCGAATTGTCAAAGCACTTCGTGAGAGCGGGTCCGGTGGCCATGGGAACTTTGCTATCGCAGTCAATACCGACGATGATCGGTACGAGGACACCTACGATACTGGTGCACCGAGTGACTTTACACCGGCTGATTACGAGGACCATCCGAACTACTAATCATGAGTTGGAAAGATGGCTTCGAAGAACTGGCTGATGAACTCAAACGAGAAGCGGAACGCTTCGAACGTGAAGCACGCCGTGATCCAGAGACAGGCCAGTTCCAAAGTCGTGCCGATGCATACGGTGACGACTTTAAGCCATTACAGCGAATTCAAATCGGAGTTGACAAGGCACTTGATTTGGACATTATCCCGGATGCAAAACGAAAAGCAAGCTCGTATGTGACAGCAGAAGCGGTCGAGTCAATCCAGGGCTACAGTCTGTCGTGGAACGAGCACTACTTCGGTGCCACACACGAACTAATCAAGTACCACGAGTATGGAACTGGGCCGAAAGCTCGTGACCAAACGAAGGCCACGATCAATGCACCAAGCCGATCTGGCTATATCATTCCATTCGAGGGCTATCCAGTTCAAACTGAATACGGTGTCTATGGTCCAGAAAATTTCCCCGCTGCACTAGAACAACTCGGTGCCAGTTTCCAGTACTCAGTGCATCCTGGTGTCGAAGACCAACGATTCATGTACAGGGCACTAATGCACAATATCGAAGCAATAGAAAACCGTATTACCGAAGAATTCGAGAAGTTCTGAAACTAACACAACATGGTCCGACCTGATACCGTTTGCAAGAGCATTGTACGGGCGCTCAAAGAGTCGGAGAGGCTTCCGGACGAAACGACGTACTCGGTCTATGAGATCGATGCTGACGGCGGACAATCGAACCTCAGACCGCCCATCGTTGAAGTAACAACGACGGGCGCAATGGTCTACGACGAGCACAACACGGATCTGGTCGACTACGCGACCGATGGGTCGGACAACGCAATCGGTTATATCTACGAGTCGGAGTTCGAGATGCCAATTGCAATCGATCTGTGGACGGCCGAAGGTGGGCACTACGATCCGTACGAACTCGGGGAAGCAGTCCGATACGCATTGTATCGGTATGACGACAAACACGTTGGCGACCCGCTTCCGGACCCAGACGATCCATCAGTGCCACAGGACGAGATCACGCAGTTTTTCATGGGCGATGGCAACGTCCGAAACGATCTGTCAATGACTCCAGCACTCCGTCGCTGGCGTCAAGACGGAACAGTATGGTTCTATGAAACCATCAACACAGCCGAAGAATATGGTGCGCTCCCATACGTGGCGTCAATCGTCGGTCCAAACGAGGACGACGTATTACAATAGATAACTATGGCAAGTACAACAACATACGGCGACTTTCCTGGCGTAAAGATCACGACCGCTGGTGGGGCCATCACAGGCGTTGCTATCGGTCGAGAACAGAAGGTAGTATTGATTGGTGACGGTAATCCTGGGGCAACGGATACCGTCGATCCGAACACACTGACACAGATCGATTCCAGCCTCGACGCAGAACGCAAGTTCGGGGCCGATACCGAACTGGCGAATGGCATGCAGGAAGCCCGAGGCAACGGTGCTAACATCAGTTTCCTCTACGGGGTGATGTTGGACGAGATCAGTGTCACTGACGAAGACCTGGGCGGTGTGTCGGGCACACTCGCTAATGCGCCGATTGTCGAGGATACAGATGAGATCACGATTACGGGCGATGTGTCCGGAGAGTACACGGTCGTCTTCAAGTACGATAGCCCGCCGACGAATGAGGGAACAGCGGGCGAGGCGTATGTCAATCCGATTACGGGCGCTGTCGAAATAGAAGACGATGGCGATGCGACATACACCGTCGACTATACGCACTACGACTACGAGTCAGCCCTTGCTGAAGCAGCGACGGCCATCGGTGACGAGGAAACCGGGCTTATCGTTCCGATCGAAGAGAGCGGGGCGATCGCAACTGACCTCTCGGCCGAAGTGAACGGCCTTCGTGGCGAATACAAGCTGGCGATGGGTGTTACCGCAGCCGAGCCCAATGCCAACCAAGAGGGGCGCGAGATGCCCGACTATAACACGGCTAACTATGCGGATTCCATCAACAATGATGCCGTGTTCCTCCACGCACCGGCTCGCAAGGAGCTATCGACCGAAACCATTACCCCGGCGCTGGCCGGATACATGGCTGGCGCTGCCCTCGGACCCGGTGGCTCGATCTACAACGACAACCTGACGACTGATAACCTTGACGATCGGCTCTCGAAGACGGAAGCAAACGAGCTTCGAGACGCAAACGTCATTCCGATTCGACAGCCACCGCAGGGCGGGTCGATTACGATCGGTGACAACACGTCCACCTCTGACGAGACCGATTGGATTCGAGACTACTGGCGTCGTCGGATTGTCGATCAGACGATCCTGATTGCCAAGACAGTCGGTGACTCGGCCATTGGCCAGATCAACGACGAACGGACTCGTGACACAGTCGAGGACACAATCCGATCCGAACTGAAGGGTCTAAACGATGATCGACTGATCACCAACGAGTACTTCGTTGAAGTGTATCAGGTCAGTTCAGACGAAATCGGCATCGATCTCGGTGTCACACCGCAGGGCATTGCCAAGCGAATCGATGTCTCTATCACAATTAACACATAACTAATATATGGTTGCACCAGATCACACAAGTCGTATTACTGGACAAGAGGCCATTATCAAGGCCGGCGATCAGGAGATTGCCGTCACAAACGTCTCGTTCAGTATCGACCCACAGTCGACCGATGTACAGACCGATCAGTCAATGAAGCCCACACTCGTAACGACTGGCCTTCGATACTCCGGCTCGTTCGAGTACGACGGGGGCCAGGATGTCATTCGAAACCTCATGTTCTATAGTGCGGGTGAGAGTGACTATCACGAGGCTGGCGAACCGAAGCGAGTGACCATGACAGTCAAAGAGGAGGCTCCCGAAGAGGGGGCAGCCGGCGGGTTCCCCCGCACTTGGACGCTCGAAGAAGTGCAGGTAACTGGCCTCAGTCGTGACGTACCGTCCGACGATGTTGCCTCGTCATCGTGGGACTTCGATTGTGAGGACGCATACGTGTCCTCTGGTGGCGTAACCGGCGCTTCGAGTCGGTAACCACGCCAACGCGGTTTTGCTGTTACAGTCGCTCCACCTTTTCATCGGGCATGTGCCCGGCTCCTACTTTTCACCCGAATCAAGTGATTCATTATGACACAAGTTGACGCAATGGAATTCTACAAGCGCGTGACCGAGAGTACCAACGACATCAGTGAGTACACCCTGACCCACGATAGTGGGGCACAGATGGATGTTGAACTACACGTCGTCAATCGGAAAGTACTCCTTGACGAGATCAATCGGCTTCCCGAAGAAATGTTGCAGACACTATCGGAGGCCGAGGATGAGGACGAAGCCCAGGAAATGGCTGAGGAGCGCAACATGCTCTCCAATGTCAACGGCGACACGATCCTCGCCTTCGAGAACATCTGTGTCGAGTCGATGGCGCACGAAGAGTTGACACGACACAACTTTGAGGAGATCGTGGCCGAGCTTGATTTCGAAACACTGTTCGAAATCGGGTCCGAGATCATCGAAATGTCCTTCGAAGAGACCGGCTCCATCAAAGATTTTCAGAAGGTGGACTCGGACAAGAACTCCTAACGCTCCATCAGGCCGGATACAAGTTCACGGTTGAACACGAATCCGAATGCCCGAGATGCGATGGCAGCGGGTCCGAGTCAATTGGCCTATCAGCCAGCGTCTATGGGCGTGAATTCGAGATCAACGGTGTGCTCGACAAAACGTGCGAACGGTGCGACGGAAACGGTACGATTGTCGAGCGACGTGACGCCAGACTCGAAGAGCTAAGTGATGCCCAAGTGAAAACACTCCTGCACGCGGATATCTACCGCGAATCGGGCGGAGACGAAGGTCGAAAGCAACAGCAAAAAGCAAAACGAATGCAGAAACAAGCCCAGTCTGGTGCCCAACCATCCGGGACACCGACGAATGTGGCTGGACGAAGCGCACTCAATCGTACCCCATAAGACACCCTACTGTTCCACATAATTCATGGTTGACTTTTCCGTACTTGGCGATGTTACAATCAGTAGCAATGCCGGCGAAGTTGGTGAGCGAATAGAGAACGGTATCGACGGTGCAGCCCGATCGTTCGAAAAGGCTGCTGAAACAGCCGGGAACGCTGAAGGTGCGACAGAAGACCTGGCCAAAGCATTCGCCGGCACCTTTGGCTCGGCCGAAAATATGGAAGAGTCACTCCGTGGCGTCGAAGACGAATTAGAAGACGTTCG
>Ga0209946_1000379_pt1 | contig 18214 bp, 15 predicted proteins | sample SalPon2_A_H2O_MG_FD_185704 | JGI IMG/M metagenome (GOLD analysis project Ga0209946, IMG submission 185704) | Salt pond water microbial communities from South San Francisco under conditions of wetland restoration - Salt Pond MetaG R2_A_H2O_MG... | ecosystem: Environmental > Aquatic > Non-marine... | reverse complement strand
ACGAACCGCCCGACCGTCCCCGTCGTCGTCTCGCCGACGACGACGAGGTCGTAGTACGGCGACTGCTCGATTATCGCGTCCGCCGCCCGTTGGTCTTCGACGAGCCACCGGTCCGAGCGCTCGAAGCCGTCGAGTCGGTCGCACGCGGCCGAGAGCAGGTCCTCACCGGTTGCCGGGCTGTCACCGCCCCCCGATTCGTCGCCGCTCGTCGCGGTGCCGGCCGTCGCTTCGCCGGCGCTGTCGGCCGCGGCGTCTCCGCCCCGAGAGCCGGAGCCGTCGCTCTCGGGTGTCGGTGCGTCCTCGGGGACGACGTGGAACAGATCGAGCCACGCGTCGGTCGTCTCGGCGACCGCCCGAGCGAGGTCGACCGCTGCGCCCGAGTGCGGTCCCGGACCGACCGCGACGAGGATCGACGCGACCCGGTCCCCTCGACCGAACCGATCTACCCCCTCGATCCGAGCGTGCGTCGCGGCGGCAGCGGTCGCTTCCCCGATAGCCCGTTCGACGATCGATTCGCCGGGGTCCGGGGCCGTACCGGCCGTTTCGACGGCCGCGTCGTCAGCGGTTCCGCCGTCGGCGTCGCGCCCGTTCATGGGCGAGATGTCTGACGCGCGTCGGATAAATCCAGGCGGTCCGCTCGCTCGTCACTCCCGGAAGAACGCCTCGTCCTCGAACGGCTCCGTCTCGCCTTCGACGGCCACGACATCGAGCGCGGTGACTTCGGCACCGACGCCCAATATCCCCGCGAGGCTCGGCTCCGTCCGTCCCTCGTCTCCCGATATCAGCTCCTTGATGTAGAGCCCGCCCGCGCCGTGGATCTCCACGGTCGCGTGGCGGGCGTCGTCCGGCTCTGCGCTCGCCCCGTACACGTCGCGCTCCCGAGTGAGCCCCGCGCGCCGGTGGTCGACCCGGTTCGGTGTGTACTGCTCGACCGTCGTCCCCTCCAGCCGATCGACCGCGTCGGCGAGGGCGTCGCCGTCGACATCGGCGTCGAAGGCGACCTCAGCCCGGTAGCGTTTCGAGGCGTCGTGTTCTTTCACGCGCTCGACCATGTCGTACGTCGCGAGCGTGAGTCCCTCGACCTCGACGGCTCCGTCGGCGAACGCGTTGATGTCCGACTGGAGCCGATCGGTCTCGACGCGTCGGCGGCGCGGCTCCGCCACCTCGATCACGAACGGCCGGCCCGTTCCCAGCATGAGCGCGTCGACGTCCTCGCGTCCCGCGCCGTGGAACGTCGCATCCGTCCCGTCCATCACGTCCTCGACGACCGGCGCTGTGTACTCCTCGACGCTGTCGTCGTAGAGGTACCCCGACCCGCCGCAGTGGTCACACGGGTCCGCGCCCTGCCGACCGGAGCCGTTACACTCCCGACACGGCCACTCGGTCTGCGGGATGTCGCGCTCCAGTTTCCGGTACCGACCGTAGACGAACGCGGAGTTCACCTTCGCGTCGACCGCGTCCTCGGCCAGATCGATCGTGAACTGCACGTCGGGGCGGTCGAACGAAACCTCCGTGTCGGTGAGACGACCCACGCGCTTGCCGACCTCGCGGTTGTACTCCGATTTGAACGGCTCGCCTGCGTCGGCGTCGACTCCGGCCTCCTCGCGGAGCAGCGCCTCGTTCTCCTCGATCAGCGGCGGCGTCCGCGTGCCGACGTTGTACGTCTCGAACTCGGCGTCGCCGACCGCGTCGGTCGCGCGTTCGGCCCACGCGTCGAACTCGCCACACCGCCCTTCACAGACCCAGCAGTCGGCCGTCTCCACCGGCTCGTAGTCCTCGTCGTCGCGCAGCGCCAGCGCGGTGCGCAGCGCCGACCCCCGCTCGGCGTTCGACAGCCCGAAGCTCCGCTCAGCGACGAGCCGGCCGAGGCAGGCGTCACAGACCGGGCCGGTGTCGGCCGCTCGCGCCGCGACGTCGAGTACGTCCATACGAACCCCAGCGTCCCACTCGATAACTGTCTTACGGGCTTCGACCGACTGACCGTGCGGACGATGCGCCTCCCTCCCGACCGCACGACCCTCGTCGCGACGGCCGGGACCGACAGTGTGGAAGTTAAGAGGGTCGATGACGTGGTGGCGGCTGTGACCGAGCCGTCGACGCGCACGGAGACGGTCGAACTCGGCGTGGAGCTTCTCGCACACCTCGAACACGAGGAGCTGTCGCTTCCGGAGGCCATAGACCGGATCGAGACGGTGACCACGAGCCCCGCGCTCACCAGAGAGATACTCGACACCGCCGAGAAACGCGGCGTCATCGACCGCGACGGCGCGCGCCTCCGCGTCGAGCGCGGCGGCACCCACGTAAACTACGAGACGCAGGTGGTGACGCGGGACGGATCTTTCGAGTGCCGACGCTGCGGATCGGGGCTCACCACCGGCCACTTCGTGCGATTAGACGCCGGCGAACTCGGACCGTTCGGCTCCTCGTGTATCCGGAAGGTGACGGGACGTGAGGCGTCGGCCGACGGGCAGTGAGTCGACGACGGGGCAAAAAAGCGCCTCCGGGAAGTCGCGCGGCGTCGAGAACGTCGATCTCGCCCAGCTACGACGGCGACATCTGGATGTTGAGGCTCTTCTGGACGAGCTGTGTGAACGCCATCGAACACAGGAAATACCAGAGGATCCACATCTGGATCGGGCCGACGATCCCCGAGTCCCACGTGACGGTGCCGGCGATCGGGACGATCATCTCCTGGGCGGCGACCGCCGGATACGCGGGGTCCGAGCCGCGGTAGCCGATCACCCAGAACATCCAGAGGAACGCCGGGATAGTGAGGAACATGATCCACACCATCGGACGGAACTGCTCTTTAAACATACCGAGCTGGTCGCCCATCGCGTCCATCTGTTCTTCTTGGATGGCATCGAGTTCGGCCTGATCGTCGCGCTCTTTCGCGTCCTTGCGCCGTTCTTGGATCTCTTTCATCCGGTCTTGGTACGCGCTCATTTTATCCATATCCATGAGCCCCGCGCGCAACAGCGTGGAGTACAGGCCGGTCGCGAGCGCGATCACCATCACCACGACGTAGAACGGAACGATGTTCAGGAGGGGACCGAGCACGACGTCGATCGCGCCGGCGATCGCGTTCCGAACCGGGTTGACCGCGTAGCCGACGAAGGCACCGATCGTCGCGACGCCCGCGACCTTGTCCCACTTTGTCCACGACGTCGTCTCCGGCGTCTCGGCGTCGCCGCCGGCCGCGCCGTCGTCGTCGTCTTCGAGCCCCGATTCGATGGCGTCCGGGTCGGCCAGCGCGAACCCGGTCTCGCCGTCGACGAGGATCTCCTTTTCGATCAGCCGACCCCACTGTCCGCTCGTGATCTCGTCGCGGACGTCGATCCACTGGACCTCGCCGTCGGTGGCGCGGTCGAGGACGACCTCGATCGCGTCTCGCATCTCGCTGTCCCCGCGGACGAGCGAGCGGACTCTCCGTTCGACCTTGCTCATTACCGGCCGGTTAGCGGCCGACTGTTAAGAACCTTGTAGGATCGGCGGCGACCGCAGCGGCAGCCGCGGTCGCGGACGTCCGGTCGCTCGGGGTTACTCGTCGAGAACGTCGCGGATCCGGTCGAAGACCTCGTCCGGGGCCGCCTCGCCGTCCACCTCGACGAGGTCGCCTTCGTCGCGGAAGTGCTCGATGACGGGCTCGGTGTTCTCGTAGAAGACGTCGAGCCGCTCTCTGGCGGTCTCTTCGGTGTCGTCGTCGCGCTGGATCAGGTCGCCGCCGCACTCGTCGCAGACGCCGGGCTCGTCCGGCGGCTGGAAGTCGACGTGGAAGTTCGCCCCGCAGTCGTCACAGACCCGGCGACCGGTGAGCCGATCGACGAGCACCTCGTCGTCGACGTCGAGTAAGATCACGGCGTCGAGGTCGGTTATCTCTGAGAGATACTCGGCCTGATCGAGGTTGCGCGGGTAGCCGTCGAGGACGAACCCGTCGGCGTCGGCGAGCGCGGCCTCGACGATCTCGTTGACCACCGGATCGGGAACGAGTTCGCCCGCCTCCATGAACGAGCGCGGCGTGCCGTACTCCGTCTCCATGTCCTTGTTCGCGCGGAGCGCGTCGCCCGTCGTGACGTGCTCGACGCCGTACTCGTCGGCGAGCTTCGCGCTCTGCGTCCCTTTTCCGGCACCAGGTGCACCCAGCAGAAGGATTCGGTGACTCATACCGAAGCGCTCTCTCGCCTGACGTAAAAGCGTTGAAGATCCCGCCTCGGACCCGCCGTCGACGCGCGGTCACTCCGCGTCGCCGGTCAGTCGAAGCCCCATTTCGAGTTCGAAGCTCTCGGCGTTCGAGGTCTCGAAGCCGATCTTCTTGTACAGCGAGACGGCGGCGCGGTTCCACCGCTCGACGGTGAGCCACACCTTCTCGACGCCGGCCGCCTGCCCGTGGCCGAGCAGTCCTCGGATGAGGTACGTCCCGATCCCCGCGCGCTGGTACGTCTGGTGGACGAAGATCGCGAGTTCGTAGGCGTCCTCGTCGGGGACGAGCGTCGCGTGGCCGGCTACCTCGTCGTCACACCACGCGATGACGTTGTAACAGTCGTCGCCCAGGATCGCGTCGAGCCACTCGCGGATGCGAGACTCGCCGCTCGGGGGGATCCCCTGCGCGCGGTCGGCGGGATCGAACGAGTCGTACATCCCGACGAGCGCCTTGTCTTCTTCGTCCGTCCCCTCGTACGGGCGGATCTCGATAGTCCGTCCCTCCCGATCGGTGAACGAACTCGGGGGGACGGGGAAGTCGTCTGCCACCGCGTCCGGATACGTTCGATCGGTCATCGGACCAGCGTGACTGACGTCTTGGCGTTCAACAAGACGAACTCGGCGATCGATCCGAGCGTGATCTTCCCCATCGGGCTGGTGTGACCACCGCCGAGAACGATCTCGTCGAACCCTTCGGTCTCGGCGAGCTCGACGAGCCGGCTTCCCGGGTCGCCTTCGACACATCGAACGTCGGCGTCGATGCCGGCTTCGGAGATGGCGTTCTCGACTCGCGTGACGATCTCCTCTTCCGTCGGTTCGGCGTCTTCGTTGTCGACCACGACGACGGTGAGATCGTCGCCTGCGACCGCCGCCCGATCGACGGTCCGATCGAGCGCGCGGAACGAATCGTCGCTTCCACCGATCCCGCAGAGCACCTTCATAGGTCCACGTTCACTCCCCGATACAAAAATTGTTCTCCGAGAGGCGAGCGCGACCGCCGGACCGCTCCGTGGCGAGACCGACGGGCAACGAGCCACAGCGCGGAAAATCCACCGACAACCCTTTTGTTCAGGGTAGGGTTGTTACTGATATGAACGACTCCACCGATCCGTCTCCGGCGGCTTCCGCCGACGGATCGGACCCCTCCGAGACGTCGGACGCGGATTCCCCTGCGGATGCGGAGACGAGCGAACCGACCGGTGAGACAGACGTGAGAGAACCTGACGCCGACGATCTGAGCCCCGACGACGAGGGAGACGGCGACGCGGGCGGCGATGCGGAGGTTCCCTCGGACGTCCGAAAGTACGAGCGGTTCAAGAAGATGGACGGGGCCCGGTACGAGCGCGTCAACGAGTTCCTCCGCGATCGAACGTACATCACCGCTCGCGAGTGGGCGATCGCTCGGCTGTGTGCTGACTTCCGGACCGAGACGGGCGTCGAGATGACGAAGATCGGCGAGAACCTCCCCGAACTCGTCCCGTTCATGACGGACACCTACACGCCGCAGGCGGTCAATCAGGCGCGGTACTCCTTCGAACAGAAGGTGACGAAGGCGGGCGCGACGTTCCTCTACGGCGCGATGTCGGGGTTCTTCACCGCGGAGGACGTAGACGAGATGATGTACGAGGTCACGGAGGTCGCGAAGTTCCTCTTGGAAGTCGAAGGCGTGGACCTCGCGGTCGCAGACGAACTCGACGCCGAAGACCGGATCAGCGAGGTGATGCGTGAGGTCCGGACCTCCTCTGCCGACCTCCGCGGCGAGGAAGTCCGCTGTCCCGAGTGCGGACACGTCCACGAACCGAGCGAGGAGTGACAATGGACCGATTTCCGGACGCACTCGACGGACTGCCGGACCCGGTCGTCATCGTCGACACCGACGGAACGATCCAAGCCGGAAACAACCGGATAACCGACGTTCTCGGGTATCATCCCGACGAACTCGAAGGAACCGCGATCGAATCTCTGATCTTCGATCCCGACGAGGGAGCGGCCGGCGACACGCTACACCAGTACGTCACGGACCCCGAGCCGCGGTCGATGTCGACCAGCCTCGACCTCTGTGCTCGTCGCGCCGACGACACCGTCATTCCCGTGACGCTCAGCCTCGGCCCCTTCGAGCAGGACGGCCGGACGTTCCTCGTGGTCACCATCGTCGACGTCAGGGTGGAGAAGGCCGAGCGAGCGGCGCTCAACCGCCGGACCGAGACGCTCGAAGCACTCCACAAAGCGACACAGGACCTCCTGAAGACGACCGACAGGGAGGTGGCGGCCGAGGCAGCCATCACGTACGTCGAGGACACGCTGGACCACTCGATCGCCGGTCTCTGGCTCTACGACGAGCCGAAAAACGTCCTCGAACCGGTCGTCTGGACCGACCCCGCGGACGAACTCCTCGGCGACCACCCGACGTTTGACGCGGACGAACGGAGCATCACGTGGGAGGCGTTCGAGTCCGGCGATCCGACATACGTCCCCGATACTCACGCAGAGCCCGATCGGTACAACCTGAGTTCCCCGATCCGAAGCGAACTCGTGCTCCCGCTCGGGCGGTACGGCGTCATCAACATCGGCGCGACGGAGGCCGACGCGTTCGACGAGTCGGCGCTCGCGGTCGCTCGTCTCTGGGCGGCGACCGTGACCATGGTGTTCGTTCGTATCGAACGGGAACAGCAGCTTCGAGAGCGCGAGGCGGAAGTCGCTCGCGAGCGAGACCGGCTGGAGGAGTTCGCCAGTCTGGTGTCACACGACCTCCGAAATCCGCTCAACGTCGCTCGCGGTAACCTCGCGTTGATCACGGACCGGCTCGACTCGGAGCGCACGGACCAGCCTGAACTCGACGCGGTCATCCGGTCGCTCGACCGGATGGAGGCGCTCGTCGATGACATGCTGACGCTCGCCCGACAGGGCGCTGCGATCGACGACCTCGAATGGGTCTCCCTCGAATCGGCCGCCACGGAGGCGTGGGATGGTGTCGACACCGCCGCCGCCGACCTCACGGTCGCGAGCGACTGTCGGCTCCGGGCCGATCGGAGCCGACTCAGACAGGCCTTAGAGAACCTGTTCGCGAACGCGGTCGAGCACGCCGGCGAGTCGGTCCGCGTCATCGTCGGCCGGCTCGACGACCGCGGCGGGTTCTACGTCGCCGACGACGGCCCGGGTATCCCCGCGGACCGCCGCGAGGAAGTGTTCGAAGTCGGCGTGTCAACGGACCCCGATGGCACGGGATTCGGCCTAAAGATCGTCGACGAGGTGACGCAGGCTCACGGCTGGACCGTGACCATCGCCACCGCCGAGGACGGCGGAACGAGATTCGAGTTTCGCGACGTGGATACCGCCGACGCTGTCGCGGCCGACAACTGACTCGGCCGGCCGGTCGAGCGACCACCGGCTCACGGCGCGACTACGCGACCGGTGTCTGACCGACGCGCGCACGCCGCGCGGTGATCAGTCGTCGGCGCTCGTCTTTCCGCCGGTCGCGCCGCGGTCCGTGTCGCGGTCCGGCACCGTTCCGTCGTCGTTCCAGCCGCGGAGGGCGTAGTACTCCGAGAGGGCGGCCTCGAACCCCGAAATTTCATCCGCGTACGGGAGCGTGTCGTCGTCGCGATCGAAGCCACGAGCGTTGTTGAACGCGCGCTCTCGCTCGACGATGCGCGCGCCGAGCGTCTGGAGGTCCGCGTACTCCGCGTCGAGAAGCGCCGAGAGCTGGTCGTCCGTGACGATCCCGCGCGAGAACTTACAGACGATCGCCGAATCGAGCACGGCGTTTCGGTTCTCCTTTTCGACGAGCTTCGGCGGTTTCCCCTCCAGCCCCGTCGGGTCGAGCGCCTCGTCGGGGTCGACGAGCGGGTACTCGTACGGATAGAACTCGCCGTACATATGGTCCGCACCGCGATTCGCTGTCGCGAACGCCAGCCCCTGCCCGTTGAGGTGTCTCCCGTCGTGTCCCGAAAAGGAGAGCCCCTTGACCGTCCAGTCGTCGGCCCCGAACTCCTCGTGGGCGCGGTGGACGCCCTCGGCGAGCTTGTCTCCGACGCCCTCGCGATACGCGATCTGCTCGACGATCGACCGGACCAACTCGGCGTTGCCGAACTCGTCTTCGCTCTCTAAGAACATCGAGACGACATCGCCACAGGAGATGGTGTCCATCCCCAATTCGTCGCATAGCTCGTTTGCGCGCATCACGTCGACGATGTCGTCGACGCCGGCGTTCGAGCCGAACGCCATCACCGTCTCGAACTCGGGCCCCTCCGTCTCGACGCCGGCCTCCTCGTCGCGGGTCGGGAGCTTGCAGGCGAACGCGCACTGCGAGCACGTTCCTTTCTTGTACTTCTTCTCCTCGACGCGGTCGCCGGAGATCCCCTCCACGCCGTCGAAGGAGGTGTCTGAGAAGTAGTACGACGGGAGCGCGCCGACCTCGTTTGCGAGCTCCGTCACGCTCGCGGTGCCCTGCCGCTTCATGATCGAGTCGGACGTGGCGGCGTCGCGGTGGACCGTAGCCGCTTCGTCGGGCCAGTCGAGGTCTATCGCGGCGTCCGCATCGCCGTCGAACGTGAGCGCCTTCACCCCCTTCGCGCCGAGGACGGCCCCGAGCCCACCCCGGCCGAACGCGCGGGTGTCGGAGGTCATGATCGAGGCGAACCGGACGCCGTTCTCGCCCGCCGGACCGACGCAGGCGACGTGTTCGGCCGGGAGGTCGTGGCTCTCCGCGAACCGGTCCGAGACGGCCGACACCTCCGCCTGTTCGAGGTCGGGAACCGGCTCGAACGTCACGTCCGGCTCGCCGTCGTCACCGATCTCGCGCACGTGGACCGCGAGCAGTTCGTCGCTCTCGCCGACGATCTCGACGGCGACGTAGCCGGCACCGGTGACGTTTCGCGAGAGGAACCCGCCGGCGTTCGACGAACAGAGCCCGTTCGTGAGCGGCGAGAGCGCCGTCGCGGCCATCCGCCCGGTGAACGAGGTCGTCGAGTGCTGCATCGGCCCCGTCGAGAGGTACAACCGGTTCGCGGGGCCGAGCGGGTCGGCGTCGAACGGGATTCGGTCGTACGCGAGCGCCGTGTTGAGCCCGCGGCCGCCGACGAACTCGGCGAGACGGTCGTCGATCGCTGTCGTCGTGGCCGATCGCTCAGACAGATCGACCGTGAGGAGCGGCCCCTGTGCGTGTCTCATGGGCGTCCCTGGGCGTCTCCGAGGATAAAACTCCGGGTGGCAGGCGGATCGGCGCGGCGATTCCGACACGTCACCGCTCGATCTCGTGGTGCGTCACCGCGTCGTCCCCGACCGGCGCGTCGGTGTCGAGCGTCGCAACCCTGAACGCGTCGTCCGCACCGTCGACGGGGATCGGCAGCCCGCCGGGATTCACGCGGACCGTTCCGTCCCGCTGTTCGACGCCGTGCGCGTGGGTGTGGCCGTGGAAGACGTAGTCGTAGTCGCCGCAGTCGACGAGCGCGTCGACCACGATATCGCTCGTCCCGTGGGTGACCGCGATGTCGACGGCGTCGCTTTCGTCCGTCTTGCGGCCCGCTCCGTCCTCGCCGATTCTCGCTCCCTCCCCGGTCTCGAACGAGAGGACTCCGGCCTCCCCGAGGTAGGCCCCGAACGACTCGACAGTCGATTGGACCGCCCACTCGCCGTCGTTGTTCCCCCGGACGGCGTAGAAGTCGAATCCGGCGTCGAACGGCGTCACGGAGAAGGGAGCGACGAAGTCGCCGCAGTGGACGACTGCGTCGACGTCCAGCCGGTCGAAACGCGAGACGGTCGCCTCTACGGCGGCGAGGTCGTCGTGAGTGTCAGAGACGATACCGATGAGCATGAGCGGATTGTCTCGCGCCCGGCTGATAAAGGCCGCCGCCGCGCTCGGTGTCGCCAGCCCGCCCGTCACGCGGTCAGCGCCGCGCGACCTCGTGGCGGCCGAACCCGTACCGAAGTCGGTTGGCGAGTCGCCGCGAGAACCGCCCCTCGTTCCGGGAGTCGAACCGCTCTGCGAGCGCCTGGTAGATGAGCGGCACCGGAACCTCCTGTTCGAGCGCCTCCTCGACGGTCCACGTCCCCGTCGAGCCGCCGGCGACGTGGTCTGCGACATCTCCGAGATCCGACCCCTCCTCGCGGAACGCCTCCTCGCAGAGTTCGAGCAGCCACGACCGGATCACCGCGCCGTTGTTCCACGTCCGCGCGACAGACTCCATGTCGAGGTCGTACCGTCCCTCGGTGAGCAGCTCGAACCCCTCGCCGTACGCCTGCATCAGCGCGTACTCGACGCCGTTGTGCACCATCTTCACGTAGTGACCCGACCCGGACGCGCCCATCCGGTCGTGGCCGTCGGGCCCCGTTGCGACCGCGTCGAAGACGGGTGTCATCGCCTCGTAGGCCCACGCCGGGCCGCCGATCATGAGCGAGAATCCCTCCTCCGCGCTGGCCGGTCCGCCCGACGTGCCGCAGTCGAGGTACGCGGCGTCCGTCTCCTCGGCGCGGCGGACCGACTCCTGGAACCGCGAGTTCCCCCCGTCGACGACCACGTCGTCGCCCGTGAGGTGTGATTCGAGGTCCGCAAGCGTCGCGTCGACCGCGTCACCGGCGGGCACCATGAGCCAGATCCGCTTTTCGTCACCCAATCGATCGCACAGATCTGCGACCGAGTCCGCCGCTGTCGCGCCGTTTTCGGCCGCAGTCGCGGTCGCCTCTGCCGAGAGATCGAACGCGACCACGTCGTGGCCCGCGTCCATCGACCGGTTCACGACGATCTGTCCCATCCGTCCGAGTCCGATGACGCCGAGTTCCATGTGCGCGGGGTGGGTACCCCCGTCCCTAGTGGTTCCGATCCGGCCGTCGACCCCGGCCGTCGACTCCGGCCGTCGACCTCGACGAGCGCTCGCCTCTCGACGCCCGCCCGGCGCTCGGCTATTCGTCGTCGAGCGCCTGCCACGAGAGCCGCGGACTCCGCGCCGCACCGACCTGATCGATCCGGCCCGCCGCGGTGCGGTTCGGTGACGTGTCGAGCGCCTCCTCGGTGTCGGCGTACGCGAGGTTGAACGCCTCGGCGAGGTCGTCGAGCGACGACTTCCCCTCGATCTCGGTCGGCTCCGTCAGCATGGCCTCCGGAACCATCTCCGGCCACTTCGTCGTCGGCGGATGGACGCCGAAATCCAGCATTCGCTTCGCGACGTCGGCCGCGTCGCGGTCGGCCGCGGTCGCCGCGAACTCGTGATGGAAGGGACCGTACGGCACGTCTAATTCGATCCGCTCTGCGAGGTAGTTCGCGTTGAGCACGGCCTTCGCGGCCGCGTCCGCGAGCCCCTCGTCGCCGAGCCGAGCGATGTACGCGTACGCCTTGATCAAGACGAGCCAGTTGCCCGCGAACCCGTGGACCTTTCCGATCGTGTTGGCGGGTTCGAACCGCTCGTAGCCTCTCTTACCCTCGGTCTTCCGGACGCGGGGAGTAGGGAGGAATTCGGCGAGTTCGTCGACGACGCCGACGGGGCCCGCGCCGGGACCGCCGCCGCCGTGCGGGGTCGCGAACGTCTTGTGGACGTTGTAGTGCATCACGTCGAACCCCATGTCGCCGGGGCGGCCGCGACCGAGCAGCGCGTTGAGGTTCGCGCCGTCGTAGTACAGCAGCCCACCGGCGTCGTGGACGATATCTGCGATCTCCGTGATGTCGCGCTCGAAGAGCCCGACCGTGTTCGGGTTCGTGAGCATGAGCGCGGCGGTGTCGTCGCCCACGGCCGCTTCGAGCGCCTCGACGTCGACGCGGCCGTCCTCGCCGGAGGGCAACTCGACCACGTCGTATCCCGCCGTGGCTGCCGTCGCGAAGTTCGTCCCGTGTGCCGACGCCGGAATGACGACCTCCGAGCGGTCGTTGCCGTGGTGCTCGTGGTACGCCTTCGCGACGAGGATGCCGGTGAGTTCGCCGGCTGCGCCCGCCGGCGGCTGGAGCGTGACCGCGTCCATGCCCCCGATGTCGCCGAGGAACTCCTGTAAGCGGTACTGGAGTTCGAGGATTCCCTGAACCGACCGCTCGGAGCGGTCGGGATGGACGGCCGCGTTCGGGTCGGCCGCCACGTCCTCGGTGAACTTCGGGTTGTACTTCATCGTACAGCTTCCGAGCGGATACGGTCCCGAGTCGATCGCCCAGTTCATCTGCGAGAGCCGGGTGTAGTGGCGGGCGACCTCCGGCTCGGACGGCGCGGGCAGCGTGAGCGAGTCTCGCGTCACGTCGTCCGGCAGCGGCGAGGCGTCGCTCACGTCGACGGACGCCTGCGTCTTCTCCGACAGCAGCGGCTCGTGGACGGCCTCGTCCTCGCGCGTGTACCGCGCCTGATCGTGGATCAACTCAGATCACCTCCTCGACCGCGGCGACGAGGTCGTCCGTCCGCGCCGCGTTCAGATCGGTCACGCACACCTGCAGCAGATGCTCGCCTATCACGTGGACCGCGAACCCGGTCTTCTCCAGATCCGCTGCGACGGCCGCGGCGGGTTGGTCGACGCGAACCGCGAACTCGCGGACGTGGTGGCGGTCGTGAACCGGCGCGGCCGCGCCGACGACATCGTCGATGCGCTCGGCGAGATCCGCCGCCTCGCGGACGCAATCGTTCGCGAGCTCGACGAGCCCGTCCGGCCCGAGCGTCGCCGCGTGGATCGCCGCGCGAAGCGCGACCCACGCCTGGTTCGTGCAGATGTTCGACGTCGCGCGCTCCTTACGGATGTGCTGTTCGCGGGTCTGGAGCGTGAGCGTGAACGCACGGTCGCCGCGAGCGTCCTCGCTCGCGCCCACGAGCCGCCCGGGGACCTGCCGGATGAAGTCGTCGCTACACGCGAAGATCCCGAGTCCCATCCCGTACGCGGTCGGAAGCCCCAGCGCGCCGGCCTCCCCGACGACCACGTCGGCACCGACGCCCGCCGGCTCTTGGAGCACTGCGAGCGAGACCACGTCCGAGCCGAGCGTGAACAGCGCGTCGGCGTCGTCAGCGACCTCGCCGATCGCCGCGAGCCGCTCCTCGACGCAGCCGCGGACCGTCGGATTTTCGGCGTACACCATCACCACGTCCGAGCCCGCTCGCTCCGCGAGCGCGTCGACGTCGGCGTTCCCGTCGTCCATCGGATACGCCTCGACCGTCAGGTCCGCCCCCGCGCAGTAGTTCTCCAGTACCGCCCGTTTGCCGTCGCGCAGCTGCTCCGGGACGAGCACGACGTCACCCGAGGTCGACCGGACGCGGTCCGCGAGCGTCGCCGCCTCGCCGAGCGCGGTCGCGGCGTCGTACATCGAGCAGTTCGCCACCTCGAGCCCGGTGAGCTCGACGAGCATCGACTGGTACTCGAAGAGCGCCTGCAAGAACCCCTGTGAGATCTCCGGCTGGTACTGCGTGTAGCTCGTGAGGAACTCGGCGCGGTCCGAGAGGTGGTCGACGACGCTCGGGACGTAGTGGCCGTAGTGGCCGCGTCCGAGGAACTCGGTGAGGTCGTCGTTGCGGTCGAACAGCCGGGAACACTCGGCGCGGATGTCGCGTTCGCTGCGCGCGTCGATCCCGAACTCCCCGTCGAACGCGACCGCGTCGGGAATGTCGAAGAGCGCCTCCTCGTCGGCGACGCCGACGGCGTCGAGCATCGCCGTGGTCTCAGCGTCGGTGTGGGGCGCGTACGGGCTGCCGTCGGCTCCGCTCATCGGCTCGCCTCGGGCGTGCCCGTCGGTCGGCCGGTCGGTCGTCCGGTCTCGGTTCGGCTGTCAGGAGAGTGCGTTGTCATCGTTGAGTCAGGCTATCTGGTCGCGGTATTCGTCCGCATCGAGGAGGTCGTCGGACTCCGAGTCGCGCTCGACTTCGAGCAGCCAGCCGTCTCCGTACGGGTCGTCGTTGACGAGTTCGGGGCGGTCGAACAGCGCCTCGTTGACCGCGACGACCTCGCCGGAGACGGGGGCGTACAGGTCAGAGACGGCCTTGATCGACTCGACCACGCCGAACGCCTCGCCGGCTGAGACCTCGTCGCCGACCTCCGGAAGCTCGACGAAGACGACGTCGCCGAGCTCGTCCTGTGCGAAGTCGGAGACGCCGATCCGAACGGTGTCGCCGTCTGTTGTGGTCCACTCGTGCGATTCCAGGTACCGTAACTCGTCGAGAACTTCGAAGCTCATTGGTAAGGGGGGTCGTCGCGGCGCGCTCTGGCCGTGGCGTTCGGACGCGTCTCGAAGCCGCGAGCGCGCCGACTCGGTTGGCCGTCAACGGACGGGTGTCGCCGTCGAGCGCTGGTCCACGACACGTGTGGGTTACCGTTCTGACGACGAGGAAATAAAAGGTATGTTCCGGCTCCCGGTCGCACTGCGTCGTCTCGCGGCTCGCGAGGCGTCCGAGAGAACTGCCCCGGTCGTTCTTCGGGGTCGGTCTTCCCCGGTCGTCACGTCCACCGGTCGAGCCCGGTCTGGACCTGCGACTCGGCGATCCGCTCGAACCCGCGCTCTACCTCCTCGGCCGCGACGCCCCACTCGTCGACGACGTACGCCCGAGCGGCCTCGGCGTCGGGATTCACCGACGCGTCGACATCGACGTCGACTGCCGGCGGATCCATGAACAGGTCGCGGATCGCCTCGGCGTTCGGAATCTCGGCGTCGTGGGCCGCGAGCACGCCCCACAGGTCGCCGTGCTCTTTCACCGCCGTCACCGCCGTCTTCGGGCCGATCCCGTGAACCCCCTCGTTGAAGTCGGTCCCGCACAGCATGGCGGCGTCGACCAGCCCCTGCCGGTCGAGTTCCAGTCCGTCGAGCGTCGCCGCGAGATCCATCAGCTCCGGGTCGCCCTTGCTCGTCAGCTGTCGGAGCGTCGTGGGCGCGCCAAAGAGCAGCGTGTCGTAGTCCTCGCTGCCGGCGTGGTCGACCGCGCCCGTCGCGGCCATGTGCGCGCACTGCGCTTCTCCCTCGGCGGGGGCTTCGATAACCGGCACGTCGAGCAGGCGGAGCAGTTCGCGTGTCGTCCGGTGGATCGTGTCCGTGAGCCGCTGGGTACGCGCCTCGAGTCGCGCGGCCTCGACGGCGTCGCCGCGCTCCGCCGCGGCCGCCCTGCGCTCCTCGGCCGCCTCGCGTTTCGCCCGGCGGTCCGCCACTTCGTCCGCCTTGAGTTCCGTCACGTCGCCGTCGAACACCATCACCGGTAGCAGGTCGTGTTCGAAGAACTTCGGCAGCCCCTGCACGATCCCGATCAGGTTCGCGACCTCGGTGCCGTCCGCGGTCGTGTACGCCTCGTCGGCCGTCCACTTCACCGTCGTCGTGAGGTAGCGGTACAGCCAGTTGTGCGCGTCGACGGCGACGACGCTCCCCTCGATCTCCGAGAAGCTCACGTCGCGAACGGCGGCGAGATCGCGCAGGTCCGCATTTCCCATGCCCGGTACTCGTGGCGGTCGGTGAAATATCGACCGCTCCGGCCGTCGATATCGACCGCTCCGCCTGCCGATTGTGTGGCGTTTATGTGCGTCTGCCGACTACGATGGGTATCGAATGGTCTCGCCGTTCGACGTGTTGGAGATCGACGAGGACGCCGACGAGGCGACGATCGAACGGGCCTACCGCGAGCGCATCAAGCAGGCGCACCCGGATCAGGGGGGAACCCTCGAGGAGTTCCAGCTCGTCAGGCGCGCGTACCGCGAGCTCGACGATAGCGGCGCGGACGGCGACGCGAGCGCGACCGACTCGGACGACGCCGACCTCGCCGACATCGACCTGACCGACGAGGACGGCGACGCCGAGGTCGAACCGGTCCGCGTGGAGTTCCTCGATTACGAGGTGCTCGACGACTACGGCTGGTCGCTCGACGACGACGACCTATTTCGGAAGGCCTCACACGCCGACCTCGACGAGACCGAACACGGTCGCCTGCTCGTCCAGCCGGACGAGAGCCTGCTCGAGGGAGCGGAAAACCGCGGGTTCGGATGGCCGTTCTCGTGTCGCGGCGGAGCCTGCGCGAACTGCGCCGTCTACCTCGTGGAAGGGGAGATCTCACAGCCCGCGAACCACATCATGCCGGACGACCTCGCGGAGCGGGGATTCCGGCTCTCCTGTAACGGTTACCCGGTGAGCGACGAGCTACAGGTCGTGTTCAACGTGAAACACCTCGCCGAGCTCGACGATCTTATCCTCCCGCCGGGGCCGTTCACGCGGCGGTGACTGCGGGACCGTTCATGCGGATCGATTGCTGGACCGCTCACGCGATCAGCGGCCGGTGAGCCGACCGCTCAGAACGCGTCGGCGACCGCGGCGACGATCGCGTCTTCGACGGCGTCGCGCTCGCCGGAGAGGAACTCGATTTTGCCCTCGCGGAGACCGGCAGTGGTCACGTCTGCGGCCGGCGCGAGTTCCGACGCGCGCGCGGCCACGTCGCGGACCGACACGTCGGCCGTGGTCCGCAGGTACAGTTCGTCCGTCCCGATGCCGACGGTCGCGTACGCCTCGCCGTTCGCGTTTCGGCGGTGCAGGTCGTCCAAGAGCAGCGGCGTCGGCGGGAAGTCGTAACGGTGGGTGTAACCCTCGGTGTCGAGCAGCGCGAACTCGACGCCGTCGACAGCTTCAGTAACGACGTTCTCGCCCGCCGTTCCCACTTCCGTCTCGAGCTTCTCGCGGAACTGCTCGGAGACGTGTGCGGCGAGGTTACCGCCGTCCTCGAACAGCAGGTCGGTGACCAGTTCGCGCTTGTCTTGGTACGACTGGTAGTACGCCTCTAGGGCGATCGCCTCGCGTAGCTCCGCGACGCGCTCCGCGTCGTATCCGGCGTCGCGCGCCAGGTCGACGTATCGGTCGGGCGCGTCGTCCCAGTAGCTCACGGCGGGGAGGTGCCGGAGGTCCGAGCGGACCTCGTCGTTGACCGCAGAGGCCAGCGACGCGACGAGCGCGCCCGTCGAGAGGTCCGCGTCGACGCCGTCGATCTCGGGCGAGACGAGCGTGTCGACCGCCTCTCGCGTCTCGGCGTCAGCGACCTCCGCGTCGACGACGACCGCGTCGACGCCGTAGACCGAGAGCAGGTCGATTCCGTCCGCCGATTCGACCGTCGAGCCCGTGCCGACGAGCAAGAACAGCGGGAGCTTCTCGTCGTGTCGGTCGCGGTCCTGTAACATTCGGGTCGCGTCGTTCGTCGCCGCGTCCATGTCGTAGACCGGGTCCTCGAGCGGCCGCCGGGTGAAGTAGTGGTACTCGGCGTCGCTTTTCGCGTGCTCCTCGCGGATCAGCGGGAGGACGGCGCGCTCGACGGCCGCGCCCGCGACGTAGCCGTCGGCGGTCGCCGGGTGGCGCACGACGATCGGACGCGATTCGAGGACGGCGCGGCGGAGCGCCTCCGCGGCGTCGAGAAGCCCGTCGGCGAGTTCGGCGACCGCCTCGTCGCCCGCCAGCGGTTGGAGCCCGTCGGGACGCGCCTCGTCCGTGAGCGCCTCGGCGAGCCGACGGCGAACCGCCTCGGCCTCGTCGCCGTCGAGGAGGACGAGCGCCTCCGATTCGACCTGCACGTCGCCGCGGTGGCTCTCGACGTCGCCGTCGATCCGCACCGCGTCGCCGACCTCGACGTTCGGGTGCGCTCGCACGCCCGGCTCCACGAACGCGGCCACGTCGACGACGCCGGTCTCGTCGCCGACTTCGAACACCGTCGGGCCGCCGGTCTGTCGGACGCCGACGACCTCGCCGTCGATCCGCACCGACTCGCCGATCGCGTCGGAGAGCGTGCCGATCTCGACCCGCTCGCGCTCGGCGTCGAGCTCGTCGTTCTCCGTGTCCGCATCGGGTTCGTCGGCGTCGTCTGATTCGGCGTCGTCGGTGTCACCGCTCACGGCGTCTGACTCAGGGACGGCCGCGACGGATTCGGAAGCGTCGTTCGTCTCGTCGGAAGCGTCGTCCGTCTCGTCGGCAACGTCGTCCGTCTCGTCGGCAACGTCGTCAGCGTCGACTGACTCCGACTCACTCGGTTCCGTCCCGTCCTCGCCGTCGACCTCTTCGGGGAGGCGCTCGGTGTCGCCGTCCTGCACGAGCACGCCGCGGAACTCGCGGTCAGCC
>Ga0209946_1000376_pt1 | contig 18325 bp, 16 predicted proteins | sample SalPon2_A_H2O_MG_FD_185704 | JGI IMG/M metagenome (GOLD analysis project Ga0209946, IMG submission 185704) | Salt pond water microbial communities from South San Francisco under conditions of wetland restoration - Salt Pond MetaG R2_A_H2O_MG... | ecosystem: Environmental > Aquatic > Non-marine... | reverse complement strand
TTGTGCCTCTGACATGCTGTACGGAAAGGTTTCCTTACATATAATCTTTCTCAACGACTGTCCTGTCTCTTCGCCGACGTGTGAACGGACGGTCGGGAAGTGATGGACACGACGCGTCGCGAAGAAGGACGGTGTCATCGGTACCCATGAGCAGACAGCACAGTGCAAGCAGCCAAACGCGCGTCAGTGAGTATGCACGCACCCCTGGAGCACCTGCAACTCCTTCGGTCAGAAAGGATGCCGCCTCCCGGATTTGGCCCTTGCGTCTCAGACGCCGACGGGCTGACCTCAAACGCCGGTCCGGCTTGAGCGCATTCCCCGAATGGCGTGGACACGTTCTGCGGAGAATCCAACAATGGCAGAACTCGAACACCTCAGTCCCGCCAAAGCGAAGGAAATGTTCCTCGCACAACGAGAAGACGAAGTCGCAGAAAAGACGCATCAAATCTACCACTACCGTCTCAAACCGTTCGTGCAGTGGTGTGAGCAAGAAGAGATAACTAATCTCAACGACCTCACTGCCCGCTCTCTGCACGAATACCGTCTCTGGAGAAAGAAGGACGGTAATCTGAAAACGGTGACCCTGAAGGGCCAACTCTCGACGCTCCGAGTCTTCATCAAATTCTGCGAATCTATTGATGGAGTCGAGAAGGGATTGCACGACCAGATTCTGATTCCTTCCGTCGATGACGAAGAAGCCGTCAGTTCCAGCATCCTCGAAGCCGACAAGGCAGAGAAGGTCCTCGACTTCTTGGGCAAGTACGAGTACGCCTCGAAGCGACACGCTCTCATCACGGTGTTGTGGCACACGGGTTGTAGAATGGGTGCCGCACACTCCCTCGATGTCGGTGATTTCGACCCCGATGAGCAGTCACTGGAAATCAGGCACCGACCAGAGACAGATACGAACCTGAAGAACAAGCAGTCCGGTGAGCGTATCTGTGCTCTCTCTGAGAAGGTCTGCTCAATTTTGCAAGACTATATCGACGTGACGAGAGATGAAGTGACCGACGAGCATGGGCGAAACCCACTGTTCACTACCCAGTACGGCCGGATGCACCGCTCGAAGATTCGGCAGATGGTGTATGCCGCTACTCGCCCCTGTGCTTACGACCAACCCTGCCCTCACAACCGAGACCCAGACTCGTGTGAAGCGGGGAAGTACACACAGGCGAGCAAATGTCCCTCGAACGTCTCACCCCATGACATCCGGAGAGGGTCAATCACTCACCTACTCCGTAGTGACGTTCCCAAACAAGTCGTATCTGACCGGGTGAACTCCTCACCGGAGACACTGGAAAAGCACTACTCACAACTGACCGAAGAGGAGAAGATGGAGCAACGGAGGGAGTACCTCGATAGCCTCTAAAGCCCACCTCCAGCAGAACACCGGTGGGTGTTCCCTCAGTCACGAGAGTTCTTTCTGTAGTCCATTAATACATCTCAACACAGACCTTCTCTTCAACTCAATACGAGAAAATCCGTGACAGTTGTGACTCCCCACCGGTATTCACCGGGCGGGAGTGAGCTTACGAATCCGTTAGAGAGTAACCAGTATAGACGCGCTTGCGTTCACCGTCGAACCGTCGCTGTTCGACAGAGGCGTCCTTCTCCTTCAGAATAGAGGTGAACTTGTGTTTCGTGACTATCTCCATATCCTGCGACTTGGCGAACTCCTCATATGCGGCATACGCCTCGTCCTTCCGAACAGAGGCGTCCGGTTCTCGGTCAAGGCGACGACTGATGAACCGTTCGACCGAGTTCCCATATTTCTCCCAGATACGCCGGTTATCCGAGGGCGTCGGCTCATTCGTGAACCGGCCCTGTTCTTCGAGACGCTGGTAACCCTCAATCGCTCAATTCAGGACGCCCGCTAATTCGTCGTCGGTCGTCAACTTCTCCGACAACTTCGGGTCCTGCTCCTGTCGTGGGATACGCTCAGGGAAGACCACAGTGAGCCACCGATTCCAGAACCCGTCGTCTTCGGACGAGCGAGCAGGTGGCTGATTTGCCGCGAAGATGTGCTTCGTTCGAGGTTCGAATCGGAATGGGTCCTGATTCTTGCGCTCTGCTCGAACAGGATTCCCTGCGGTGAGTTCCTTGATTTTCCCCGCGTTCTTGATGTCGGTCGAGTCAAGGTCGTGGCGAATGTTCACCATTCGACCGACTAACTCAGCTTCACCCCATCGCTGGTTGGCGAGATACTGCACCGAGAGGTTGACCGTGCTATCAGCCCCGAACAACGCCTGAAGCACGTCGAGGAATACGCTCTTGCCAGCGTCGGTCGGCCCGAGCAAGAGGAGCGCCTTCTTGTGGTTTGTCTGAGGCTGAAGACAGTACCCTACGAACTCCTGCAACTGCGAAATCTTGTCGTTGGGACAGACGTCTTCGAGGAACTCACGGAATGCTGGACACCCCGCTTCAGGGTCGTACTCAACGGGTAACCGGGACCGGAAATAGTATCCCGGACTGGGGTCCGACACTTCGCCTGTCTCGATGTCCACAACTCCGTTAGCGACACAGACAGAGGAACCACTTTGACCGAAGTCTTCACGGTCGATGTACCCACCGGCCTTGAGCCGTCCGACGATTTCCCGTGACTCGTGACTACTGTAATGGAGTTCCAACATCTCCTCTAACCGAGCCTTCACGACCTGCTCTGCGTTCGACTCGTAGATGCCTGTCTCGGGATTGTAGCAATACATCTGCTCGTTATCCGAGACCGTGACGAAGTCGTACTCTTGCCGGAGCAGACAGACAGCCAAGTCACGGGCAAAATCCTTCTGTCCCTTCTCCGAGTACAGGTCTTTCACCTGCTTCCAACTGTGGTCCGGTCCCTCCATGCTGACAGACCACGCCTCTGGGGTTTGCCAGAATTCGCTGAAGGCGTCGGAATACTCATCATCCAATTCAGTCATCAACTCGACTACGTCGTCTGATTCGAGCGACTGCTGTTCAAGTCGGTCCTTCACTTCATTGGCATCGGCGGCACCCACTGGGCGAGCGATAATGCTCTTCTCGTCGGGCCAAATCCAGTCTGACGGTGACTCGATGATGGCCTCCACGATATTGGTCTGCATGGCTGTCTGCTGACGCTCGTCGGGATGGTCAGGCAGGTCATAGCCTGCGCCACGACCGGCCTCGAAGAGTTCGGCCCACTCTTGTTCCGTCAGGTCGCGGTTCTTCCAATCGCCGCAACTGATGACGCCTGTCTCCATGCCGATGAGGTGGAGCGCATTACCCGTCACGTTATGCCGGAAGCAGTGCCACGTCTCTCCACCCTCGAAGACCTTGAAGTTCGTGCCAGTGCCGGAATCGTGATAGGGGTGACTGACGCGCTCACCTTCCGGGTAGCTGGAACGACGGAGGACATCATACACGTCGAGGTCAACGTCATTCTGACGACGCCCAGAAGGTGTCTGTTCATCTGAGGAACCTGTGACATCAATCTCTGCGTGGCTCTGCAACCATTCCTCGAATTCGGACGGAGTGTTACAGGTTGTTGGAGTGACTGTCAGATGGTCACCCGTCACCGTGATGTACTGGCCGGAATCGTAGACTTCGATGCAGTCAGTATCAACCCACCAGTCCGGTTCTCGCACACCCTTCAACCAGATGTGAAGGCCCGTCGCGGATGGCGATACTTCGGCGTAGGAGTCGCACTCGCGTAGTGCATCAATCACCCACTCCTCTGGGTCACCGGTCTCCGGGTCGCACACATCGTCAAAGTCGATGGCGAGGAATGGGTCGTCTTCCGTGAGGACGAAACCAACTTGAAGCCCGACCTGATTCGAGGAGGCTTCAACAGCTTCCTCGAAACTACCCCACGTCGTTGGGTCATTCGTTCGGGCAATCTTGCCACTTCCGTCTGGTACTCGGGGCATCTTTCGTTTCCGGTCACCATCTTCAACCTGCTCCCAGCATACCCACTGGTCGAGGGCCTGCAACTCTTCAGGAACCGGGTATTCCGCTCCCTGTTCTTGCTCCGATGAACCACCTAACCCCAATTCTTCGTCCGTTATCCGGAACTCATTCTTTGCACCGCTATCGATACCACTTGCTTGTCGCTGGATAGAGTTGTTACTCATTGTACGGTTGCTCCGCTGCACTCAGAACTCGCCGGAACGGGCCTATCCCGCCGACCGGAGCCGTCCTAAGCGCAATTATAGATAGGGGAAGCGCATATATAAATCTCATCTCCCCATGTGTGGGTCAGAGGCGCTAAAACCCTTGAATTCGGCGTACAGAAATTTATTGTTCCTTCTTTGGGTTGAATAATAGTGCAGGTCCCGAATCTGTCTTTCACTCCACATCGTAACTCGGCTTCTCCCCATCCGAAGTACCCCGCCGCCTAATCCGACGAAGGCGACGGCGCTCTCGTTCAGCCGCCGATAGCTCCTCATGGTCTATTTCATCCGCCGGTGGAGCTTCCTCTTCGACAAGTGCCTTCAGCGTATCTATGATGGTCTCGCCGTCCATCCCTTTTAGTTGTGCGGCGAGTTCGTCATCGATATCAACGTAGTAGCGAGTCATCGCCCTTCTACCTCATCGAGCAATTGTCCGATGACGTATCCAAGAGGGATGCTTTCGGCAAATTCGTAGTCTCGATACTGCTTCAGTCGTGCGTGTTCCTCGTCGGAGACACGGATTCGTTTCTGTCGCACTATTTATATATTATATGCGTCGGCTTACTTAAAGGGAACAAGAGTTCGCCAATTGTGGGAGGAAAGTGAAAGAGGCTCATGGGGAGAATGAGCATTCCCCGGTTTCCAGACCGAAGACAAAATCAGACGGAAATCAGTGATACATTCGGTTAACGCAGTATAGTGGTCTCAACTACCTATAAATTCAGACCCGAACAGGCGACCCCACGTTATGGGGAATCGACATTCTATTTAAAATAAACATAGTTAATAGAGGACGATCTACCTTGGCTCGAGACTCCCATTTATATTCAAAGTTGGGGACGACCAGAACAACTTTTAATAATCTGTAGCGTTTCGTTTATCTCACACCATGTCAGCCGATGACATTTCGGAATTGAACGAAGACGATTTTAATAGCCGTAAGCGGGAGATTGAACAGAATATTGAAAACACGCTTGATAGGGTCGTAGACGACTATAAAAACCACTGGCAGGGCGTCCTTGGAGAGTCGATTCAGAACTCATACGACGCTTGGTGTACCAATAAATACGACAGAGGTGTTCTTCCTGAGGACCACGAATTGCGGGTGGAGTTTGACATCAATTTAGCAGAACGGAAACTAACGGTCACTGACAATGCAGGCGGTATGCCATCTAATATCTTTTATAGGAACTTTGCTGGTTTAGATACACCAGGAGACGAAAAAGTATCAAAGAAGCAGGGTGGTGCATACGGACGGGGATTTCATGTGGTGGCAGGTTTAGGAGAGAAAGCAATAGCGGAAACAAAACATGATGGCTTCCATTCTGGACTCGAGGTGCGTGGCAAGTATCAAGCAAAACGTGATGACCTCGACAATTTGGACTATCAAGGAACTCGAGTAATTGTTAGCGATTGCGATGTTCAAAAATTATTGCAGCTGAGCGACAGAGAACAAATCACAGAACATATCCAAGCACGTTTTCAGAGACTACTGGAAAACGAAGATGTGGCGGTAGTCGTCACAATTGATGGTGAGTCGGAACGTATTGAACCAGTTGACTTGAGCGATTTTGAGGTACTATACAAAAAAGACAAAGTCAGCTTTGAACACGGAGGAGAAGAATTTGACCTATGCGATATAGTTATATATCGAAAAGAGAACGAAGATGTCCCTTTCCGTGGAATGTCATTAAATAAGGGGAACGCTCTACGAGACGGGACATTTATGCGCGTTAAAGAGTATCGGCCGCGACAGATTCGGCATCTTGGTAAGATGTTTGGGTTTTGCGATGCTTCGGATTTATGTCCGGAATACGAAAACAACGCTCATAACGACCTAAAATCCAACATAGTCTCACCAACACCTATAAAGAAAATTTTTGAAGAAATTGAACGAGATGAGTTTATTGGCGGCCCAACTCAAATATCTGAAAGAGATGAAATTGTTGAGGCGGCACTGGAAATTCTACATGAGAATTGGGGAGAAAACCCCTTTGATACGAGTGATGATACAGATACTGGAATTGAATCGGACGAAGCCGATGATTTGGACGACCTTGAGGAAGGAAATGATGTCCCTGGCGGACCAACAACAGTAAATACCGATTCAGGTACCGAGCCAGAAGACAATATAGATGAAGAGACGGACGAAGAGCCAAAAAAGCACCACTCACCGGAGGACGAACCTGAAACTGAAGAGGACAATAAGGAGGAGGAGCCTATACCAGAAATATCCTGCCGGACTCAAAAGCGGTTTTTCGAACCAGAAGACGAAATTGAACTTCGATATACTATTGAAAACCCGGAAGAGAGTGAAGACGTAGCGTTTTCTATTAGGGGAGAGCTCGAGTATCCCAATGACCAAATCGAAGACCTCGAAAACCAAATAAAAAATGTCGAACCGGGAGAAGTAACTGGCGGTGCGGATGGCTGGAAACGAAAGTTAGACTCCAATGGCAAATATATTTACAGGGTTGACCTCTATAAGAAAGGCGAAAGAAGTGAGCCCATTGATAGTACATATACATACTTTTTCGTCGGAACGGACAGCGAAGAAGAAATGGGGACCCCGACGGTTTCCTTCATAGAGGATATTGATTTCTTCCCGTCGGACGATTATTCGAACCGGCATCGTCTACAGACCGGTGAAAAGGCGATGATATTATTGGTAAATCCTTCCCATCCAGAGTGGCAATATGCGGAAAAGCAAGATGGACGGTCAAAAACCAACCATCGGATTGCGACTCTCGCCAGATGGGGACATGAAGCAATCCTCAACCGATTGTTGATGGACAGAGTAGAAACGGACCTCCCCGAAGACGCAACCAGTAGCGAAACGATTGACTCATTTAGTGACTTCGTGAGCGAGGGTTACATTAACCGATTAGGTGAACTCTCTGGAAATGCCTACGCTGGTATCAATGAATCATGAGCCCCAGTAAAGAACCAAATATCATCATCCGCGAAGCATGGGGTGACGAAAAAGAAGTCGGGTTCAGGGGTATCGAACATATAGATATGCCTGAAGAAGAAATGATGGATTTGATAGAAAAATATGGTGACACACTGATTGAATTAGATGAGATTGATAAAGAATACGAAGGTCTCGAGTGGTGTTGGCAAGTTGGGAGAGTTGTCAGCCAAATGGACGACCGAGGAGATTTTGCAAAATTAAATCGTTATTCGGATATCGATATCGGGGATGACTGGACTCTATTGCGATATGTGAACTTTTATAAGTTGTTCCCTGAGGGCGGATATGACCAGAGACTCAGTAAATCGGTGTATTTTGAGTTTACTGTGGGTCAACGGCTCGAAAAAGCAAAGAAAGCGTATGACCGGTTAATGAATTGGCATTCTGATGACCAAATAATCAACCCCACTATATATGAGGTTAGGGCTTGGGCAAATACAGAGAGTTTAGAGATTAAAGACATAGTCCAAACCATCGAGAGAGAGGCAAAAGGTCAAACCTCAAATTTAGACGTAGATAAGATATACCGCGGTGTGAGACGAGTATATATGATGAAAGGGGAAGACCCTGAACAAGTAGACAAGGATGACATCCACGAGGTGTGGGGCGACGATGACTAATGTAGATGACCGTTCTGACCGTGCGACTAAACAAAACTTAGAACGAGCATTAACGACAATTGACAATCTTTCCCAGCGTATTGGTATTAGCTCGGATGCCCGAGCTACAGCGACAACTCTGTATCAACAGACTTTAAAAGAGCACTCGGTCCTGTACGGTTGGCATATTGAAACCGCAGCTTGTGCATGTTTATATTTGGCCTGTAAGATGGAAAATGAGGGAATTTCGCCAACCGCACTTACAGACCCCTACGAGGGTGTCGAAGAGAAAATCCTACTAAGGCGTGCAAAGCAGCTTCGAACGGAACTTGGTCTTGATTATGTTGACCTTGTTGACTCAACACAGTATGTCGAAGACTATATTGAAAAGTTAGGTGCGAGTGAGGATATCCGGAGTCGCGCTGAAGAAATACTGGAGGAAATCGAAGATACACACCTTGTGAGTGGTCGCAATCCAAGAGCCGTTGCAGCAGCAGCAATCTATAACGCTGCGATTGATTATAATGAACACCGCACGGGAATAACACAATCAGCCATCGCTAACATTGCTGACGTGACTGAGGTGACAATACGAAATCGATATCAAGAACAGCGGGAGTATCTGACCGACTCCTAAACGCGAAGCTCGTCCGCTACGACAATGAGAATATCCACCTCAACAGTGTTGTAAACGTGTTCAATCCCTTCTGCAAGCGGAGTGACCTCGAGCTAATATAAGCTCAAAGAAATATAGACAGACTGTATCGGTCCGTACTACTTCGAAGTTGGAGAAGCTCCGCTTGCTTTATTCAGATGTTGGAGAACGTTCCCCTGTAGTCACAGACGCCTGAATACCGGGGGTGGGGCGTCACGACAGCTTTTGAGGTACTCCTATCAACAACTCTGTATCCCTACTCTCTTTCGACTCAATTAACCATGACCCGTGACAGTTGTGACAAACCCACCGGTATTCATGTCAACCGTCTCGTCCGAGGGTAACTGTGTACCGGGTTGTCCTTCATCGAAAGAGTAGTACACTCGGACAAGCACAAACCCAACCCGAAACGGTACGCACTACATCCCTCGAATGTATCCCAATTCGCCTATAGAACGACTATAGATGGCCTCTACCAAGGAATTAAGTTGCCCCCGACCGTATCAAATATTGCAGAACGCAACACGCTGTCGGGTGCGCCCAGTAACCGGTTGAAATCGCACGAGGAATTTCGGAATCGCAGGACTGCGAAGCCGCTGTCGAACATGATTCAACCGGTAGCCGGATGCCGCCTCCCGGATTTGAACCGGGGACAGCTCGATCTTCAGTCGAGTGCTCTCCCAGTCTGAGCTAAGGCGGCTCGTACGTCACAGGAAGCCGATTCGAGACAAAAGGATTTCGAAAGACGGCAGCCGACTACGAGCTGAAGAACCGACCGTGAAACCCGAACGGTTCGGCGTGCGGAAGCGGAACCCGCGCCGCCACCGAGAGCGTCGACGCGTCGAACACGAGGAGGACCGTCCGTTCGCGGTCGACGTCGAGCGCGGTGGCCAGTACGACCCCGTCGTCTTCGGCGTCGGCGCCCGGCCGCTGGACCGGGATCGGCTCTTCGACGTACGTCGACCGTGCCCACCACTCGGTGGCCTCACCGGTCACGCAGTCGACCTTCACGAGGCCGTTGGCTCCGTCGCGGTCTGTCGCCTGGCCGTACGCGTATCGGTGCGTGCGGCCGGTCCGATCGGCCATGACACGGGGGAACTCCATCCCGCCGTCGTACAGGCGAGACCGGGTGACCGTATTCTCCGCGAGATCGACGCGGTATCGGACCAACTGTCCGTCGTCGACGGCGGGGAAGCCGGCCCCATCGAGCTCGGCTAACGACAGCGAATCGACGATGTCGCCGTCTGGAAACTCGATGAGGTCGAGCGTGACCACCTCGTCGGCTGAGACGTACGCGTTGACGTGGTGGAAGCTAAACACCGGGTCGAGCGTCGGGTCGGCGACGAGGTCGCCCGTCTCACGGTCGAGCACGAGCACCCGGGTCGGTCGGTTCGGCTGCCAGTCGAGCATGTCCATCGCGCCCGACGCGAACGGGTTGAGCGCACGACGCACCGACAACACGAGCGGCGACTCGACGAGGACCACGTGGTCGTCGGTGACGCTACAGTCGTGGATGTACGCGGGACCGTTCGCGTCGACGGAGGCGATCCGTTCGCGGCTGTTCGACCCCGACGGGAGCCGATACACGTGGTACTGCGGGGTGAGTCCAAACTCCGTCGTGAACCCGACGGTCTCGTTGCGGTGGGGGTCCCGGACGAGGTGTGCGGCCGTCACGTGCTCTGGGACGTCGTCCTCGAAGGTGAACTCGCCGCGGGTCTCGAGCGTCTCCGGGTCGAAGGCGACTCGCCGCGGTGCTTCGGTGAGCGCGACGTACGCGTCGCCGACCCGCGCGACGTGAACGTTGGCGTTGTCCGTCGGCTCCGGCAGGCCGGCCGACGAGAGCGTGTCGAATATCCGCCGCCATCCGCGGGTGTCGGTCCCGAACTGCCCCGTGAGCTCGCCGTCGACCGCGTCGGCGTACGCCTCGGACCGGAGAAACCGGTTCGAGTAGCGGACCGCCCCGTCGTCGAACGCGTACCGTCGAAGCATCGCGAGTCCGTCGAACCAGTGGGTGACGCGGGTGTCGCCGGCCTCGAACTTTCCCGGCCCGTTGCGGATGAGCGTCCCCGAGAGCCACGGCGGGACCTCACCGTCGACCTCGAGGACGACGTCCTCGAACTCCGATTCGGCAGTCTGGAACCCGAGGCCGTTCGCGTGAGTCATCACGGCACTGTCGGGGACTGCCGGTGAAGAATGCTGCGTGCGTGACCTCGACGACCGACGAGACGGGGAGCGGTGAGACCGACGTCGGCGTCACACGAGGAGAACGACCGTCGAGACCCACCCGATGCCGACGACTACTGAGGCGACCGTCGTCGACCGAGTTGGTCGAGTAGGTGGGTTCCGGAAGAGCGCCTCGTAGAGGAAGACGGTCGAGACGAGGCTGCCGCCCGCGAGGCCGACGTGGGGAGCGACCGCCGGGTGGAGACCACTCGCCGCACCGGCGAGGACCGCCGCCGCGATCGCGACGAGCAGCCGGTCGTAGTAGCTCACCATTGCGCTTGTGAACAGTTCGAACTGACGACACAAAAGCCGACTGGGCGCGGCGGTCGAGTCGCGCCCCGAGTCGAATCCGCGCCATCGCTGCCGCTCACGACGGTGCTCACGGACAGCAAGTGGGACCGCCCGGATTCGAACCGAACCGAGACTCGGTCTGTTCGTCTCGCAGGGCTCGAATCCGCGCCATCGCTGCTGCTCGCGATGGTGCTCGCAGACAGCAAGTGGGACCGCCCGGATTCGAACCGGGGTCACGGGCACCCAAGGCCCGGAGTATACCACTAACCCACGGTCCCGCACTTGGTCTACTGTCAAGACCTGCTAAAGAGTTTCGTTCGGCGGCGACACCGTCACGACTCGTCGTCGCGAAGTTCCAGCGCCGCGACGAGGTCGTACGGGTCGGTCCCACGGCGAACCGCGTCGAGGATGTAAAACGCCTCGTCGGGCGCGAGGAAGTGGCGACACACCGCTCGACCGAGCGGTGTCGGCGAGAACCCGTCGATGAACTCCCACTCGAGCAGTTTCCCGATCGCGTGCGTCGTTGGCACGGTGCCGATCATCCGGTCGTTGAGCCGTTTCGCCCGCTTGCCGGCGACGACGACGTTTGCCAGCGTCTCCTCGGCGGCTGCCGTCTCGTCGTACTGTGTGGTGACGTCTTCCATCTCGCCTTTCAACAACGTAAACGCGACCTCGTCTTCGGTGCGGTCCATCGAGTTGTGGTACACCGCGTCGGGCTCGACGAGCAGGTACACGCGCCCACGGTCGTGGTAGTCCGGGCGACCCGCCCGGCCGAGCATCTGTGAGAACTCCTGTACGGAGAGCCACTCGATACCCATCGCCAGCGTGTCGAAGATGACCTGTGAGGCCGGAAAGTCGACGCCGGCCGCGAGCGCTGCAGTCGTCACGACCGCAGACAGCTCTTGGTCCCCAAACTGCCGCTCGACCTGCTTGCGTCGGCCGTAGTCGAGTCCTGCGTGGTACGGCGCCGAGTCGTACCGCAGCGATCGGCTGATCTCGTGACACCGCCGCCTAGAGTTCGTGAAGATGATCGTCTGTCCGCGGTACCCCTTCGAGGACTTCGTGTCGAACTCGCGTTTGACGAGCGTGTCCGCGATCTCCGTTTTCTCGCGGCCGTCGGCGAACGTGACGTGTCGTTCGATCGGGACGGGGCGTTCTTCGAACTCGATGAGCGTCGCACGAAGTCGTTCCGCGAGCCACTCGGGATTGCCGACCGTCGCCGAGAGGTAGACGAACTGCGTCCCATCGTGGCCCGCCTCCGTCTCCATTCGCGTCTCGCTGTAGTGTTTCAGCCGCGAGATGAGTCCGTCGAGGCGGTGGCCACGCTCACCTTCTTTCAGCGTGTGGACCTCGTCGATGACGACGGTGCCGACGTCGCCGAGATCCTTGCCGGTTCGCAGGGCGTGGTCGATACCCTCGTACGTCCCGACGATTACGTCGGCACTCGGGTCGAATCGGGTACCATCGTCCGCGATGCGAGACGATCCGACCCGGATCGAGACGTCGAGACGGTCGCCGTAGCGATCGGTGAAGTCCTCGTGTTTCTGGTTGGCGAGCGCGACGAGCGGCACGAGAAACAATAGCGTCCCCTCCCCGCGCAGGGCGCGGTCGATTCCGGCCAGCTCGCCGACGAGCGTCTTGCCGGTCGCCGTCGCACTCACCACGAGCTGGTCGTCACCCGCCAACAGCCCGTTACGAACCGAGAGGCTCTGGACCGGGAGCAGCTCGTCGAACCGGTCCTGGACCCGGTCTGCGAGCGCCGGGTGGAGGTCGAGGTCGGATGTCGCCACCGGCGAGATGTCGTCGACGGTCGCAGAGACCTCGTCGTACTTGGTAAGGTCGGGATCGAGTCCTCCAGAGAGCAGCGAGAGGATACGGTCGAGATCCTGGGTATCGTACAGGAGTTCTTCGAGCCGTGCTTCGGCCGCACCGGTGAACTCGCCGGTGTACGAGAGCTCGCGGTCGAGCTCACGACGGGCACACGACGGACAGATGTGCTCGTCGTTGTGTTCGATGGCGGTGTCGCTCGTGATCGGACCGTACCGGCCGTCTGCCGCACACCGCCGACAGGTGCGAACCGTCGTCGCCTCGAGCTGGTAGCCGTCGAGCATCGCCTGGAGTCGCTCGCGCTGGGTCGGGGCGGTCTGTTGAGAGAGTCGAATGCGGTCGGCCGCACGAGCGAGCTCGACGAACTCGTCGGGCTGGCGCGGCTGCTCGGTGCCGTCGGTGTAGACGCGGAACTTTCCCGGCCGTGGGCCGGCGTCGGTCGATTTCAACTCGAGACGACCGCGGAGCACCCGACTACCGTCGCGGGTCGCGACGACGGTGTAGTCGGTGCGGGCCTCGTGGAGAAAGAGCGTCTCGACGCCGGCGAGCTGCGTTGACACTGTATGGTAATAGGTGAAGCGAGTACTTCAGCGGTTCGGCTCCCGACGAACCGGGCCTCGGTCTCGGCGTGCCGATCAGGCGACGAGGAGCTCCTCGCCGCGCTCGACGGTGATCCGACACGGCGGTGAGAGCTTGTTGTACGCGCGACGGAACGCCTCTTTGACCGCCGAGGCTTGGTCGACGTCACAGTAGGCCGTGAACACGACGGTGTCGGCGCTGAGGCGTGCTGCGGTGCCGACGGGCTTGCCGAACGCCTGGCGCATGCCGTCGGAAACACGGTCCGCTCCGGCGCCGGTCGCCTGCTTGTTCTCGCGGATGACCTGGTGGGGGAACGTGCGAAGCGTCATCTTGTACGTCCCTTCACCGAGCGCTTTGATCAGGTGTCGGTTCGCCGAGAGGCGGGCGCTCTCGAGAGAGCCGTGGCGGATCTGAACCTCCTCTTCGACGCGCAGGCTGATCTGGACTGGGTAGTCGTCCGGCTCGGAAGAAAGGTCGCCCATGTTGTGCTGTGCGATCTTCGAGCCGGGGATACCCGTGATGTACTCACGGCGGGTGTACGACGGCTTGTCGATCGTCCGGTACATAGAGGCGGGTTTGTCGGACATGGTTAGTTACCAGACGTAGCCGCCGCTGCGTGAATAAACCCGTCGATACCGCGCCGAACGAGCCGCGCTGGGCGGCACGGCTCCCCGCCGTACCCCTCACTCGGTGGGTGGGTCGAGCGCCACGTGGTCGAATCCCTGGCGGGAGAGTCGCTCGGCGGCGCGGTCGGTCACGCTCGGTGCGACGAGCACGCCGCGAACGGCCGGCGTCGCCTCGGGCGGCTCGTCCGCACGCGTCGGCCCGTCGCCGTCTGTGCCGAGTTCCTCACGAACCGCGCGCACGTACCTGGCGAGCTGTCCCACCGCGTCCGGACCGACCCGGCGTCGTTTCAGTTCGACGACGACCGGGGTGCCGTCGGCGTCGATGCCGAAGATGTCCATCGGACCGGCACTCGACGGGCGCTCCGTCTCTCGGGGCTCGAATCCGGGCTCGACCAGCGACGGCTGACTCAGGATCCGGGTTCGGAGGTCGGCTTCGCTTCCGTGGAGTTCGAGGTCGCGTCCCCCAGTGACCGACATCGACGCGACGTGTGCGACCGTCTCGAACCGGACGGTGAGCGTCTCGTCGGGATTCTCGCGGACCGACCGGACCTGAAGCTGTCCCTCACGAACCGCGGCGTGGTGTGTCGAGCCAGGGGGTTGCCAGTTGATCGGCGTTCGCCCTTCGTCGGTGTGGACGAGCGCGGTCCCGTCGGGTTTCAACAGGAGGAGCCGGTCGCCGACGCCGAGGTCCGAGGCGGCGCGCCCGTCGTAAGAGACGGTACATCGTCCAAAGAGGGTCGTCACGTCGCCACGGTCGAACGCTGCCTCCAGCTCCCAGAGGACCTCTCGATGGCTGGGCTCGTGGAGACTGATGACTGCCACGGCGATCGTACTCGGCCGACGGCAAAAAGCCGTACGAGCCGGATCCCGCGCCGCGACCGGCCACCGAGGAGGGCGAGTTCACCCAGTCCACGGTGGCGCGCGCCTCGTGAGCGCGCCGGGGGCGTGCTCACGAGCGCGTGCGAGGGACGAGCGAGGGAGCGAAGCTCCCGAGCGAGTCGGCTGGGGAGGGTGTGGCGGTAATTAGTGCCCGGCTGTCGCGGAATCGCCTCGGTCACACAGTCACTGCCACAGACGTACGGAATCGGCCCGGGAGGGTGTAGCTAATTGGTGCCCGGCTGTCGCGGGCCGTCTCGGCCAGACAGTGTACACGGCAGTTGCACGGGGGTCAGCTCGGGAGGGCGTGATGCAAGTAGTGCTCGCACGTCGCCGAGTCGAACCGCGTGCCCGGTCGCCACCGGCGTATCGAATCGGCCCAGAAGCGGCAGTCGTGCGGGATCTTGACGTCGAACGGTCACTCGTCGCCGCGTCGCGCGACGACGATACCGGCGACGAAGAGGACCACGCCGAGTCCGAACGCCCCGATCCGAAGCGTCGGATCGGAGACGAAAAAGCCGACGAGCACCATGAGCCCGAATCCACCGTGGAGTACTGCCGTGGGGTTCATAGAGCGGATACGCGGCGTCGGTACAAAACGGCCGTGGTTGGCTCACTTCAACAGCGACTCGGCCATCCGCTGGGGGAACCCGAGCAGGAGTGAGACGAGCCCCTGCGTCTCTTCGTCCGCACGCAGCGTCGACCGGACGCGCTGTGAGACGACCTCGACGCTGATGATCAACACCAGGATGACGAGGATCGTCGCCATCATGTTGGTGAACGCGAACAACCCCTGCTGGACGCTCAACACCTGCCCGAGACCGCCCCCGCCGATAATGCCGAGCGAGACCGCGATGCGAACGTTGATCTCGAAGATGTACAACGTCCACGCGATAAACGGCGTCGTCACCTGTGAGAGCATCCCGAAGGTGATCGTCTGTGGCTTGTTCGCCCCAGTCGTCTCCATCGCCTCTATCGGGCCGTCTTCGATCTCCTCGAGCTCGTCGGTGAAGAGCCGCCCGAGGTTGCCGATCGTGTCCGTCGCGATCGCGAGCGTCGCGGTCACGGGACCGATGCCACCGAGCGGGATGAAGATCAGCGCCCACACCAGCGCGGGGATCGCACGGATAGAGGACATGATCCCGCGAAAGAGGAAGTTGAACGGGAACGGCGTGACCCGTCCCGACCCGAGGACGCCAAAAAGCAGCGCCAAGGGGAAGCCCATCACCGTGCCGGCGAAACCCATCGCCAGCGTGATGCCGGCCTCACCGAGCAGCGGCGTGTCGCCGCCGAACCCGCCCCAGATCAGGTTCCGCTCCTCTACGAACGTCCAGTACTCGAGGAACCCCGCCGGGTCGACGTACGGGAACGAGAGCGTGAGAAACGGGAAGAAGTCGCCGAGGGCACCGAGGAAGTTCGGGAGGTACCGCGGGATGTTCGCCGCGAAGAACCCGACCGACGTGAGGGCGTAGTAGAACGCCGCGGTCGTGACGACGACGCCAATCGCGAGCACCACGGCACGGACCTTGCGCGCGAGGGCGATGTCGGCGTACCGGTCGCGGACGCGGTCGGAGTGGCTCACCGTCGACTCCCCCCGTCGGGCGCCGCCTCCGTCGCGTCACCCGTCGGTCCGCTCTCCGCAGAACCGCCGGCCGAACCGGCGTCACCGCTCGAACCCTCGGGCGCGAACAGCTCGTCGGTGTCGATGTCGCCGTATATCTCGTCTATTACGTCCATGTCGAACGCGTCGCGGTACCCGTCGAACACCTTCTGTCCGTCACGGAGCCCGATGAACCGCTCGCCGAACTTTCGCGCGAGGTTCACCTGGTGGAGGCTGATGATCGCGGCGAGCCCTCGGTCGCGTGCGGCGGTACGGAGGTATCCCATCACCTGCTGTGCAGAGCCCGGATCGAGACTCGCGACCGGCTCGTCGGCAAGCAGCACGCTCGGGTCCTGGACCAGCGCGCGGGCGATCCCGACCCGTTGTTGTTGGCCGCCGGACATCTGTCGAGCCCGCTGTTGAGCTTCCGCTAAGAGGCCGACGGTTTCTAATGCATCTAACGCGCGGAGTTTGTCGTCTGCGTCCTGGAGTTGAAACAGCGAGCGCACGAACGAGTTGCGGTTGAGCGAGCCGGTGAGCGCGTTCGAGTACGCGGTCATCTGGCCGATGATGTTGTGTTGTTGGAAGATCATCGCGATGTCGTCACGCGGACCCGTGACCGGTGCGTCGTCGATGCGAACCGTCCCGGCCGTGGGCGTCTCCAAGCCGTTGAGACACCGCAAAAGCGTCGACTTCCCGGAGCCGGAGATGCCGAGGACGACGACGAACTCGTCGCCGGGGATCTCGAAGGAGACGTCGTCGAGCGCGACGGTGTCGCCAAATCGCTTCGTGAGGCCGTCGACCGTGATGCGACTCATGTGGTGTGGTGGCTGTCGTTACGAGAGGTCCTCGAACTCGAGGCCGAGTTCGTCCATCACGGTCGCGATCATGGTGTAGTCCTCGTAGTCGCCCTCCTCGACCCCGGTGAACCAGAGCGGCTCGCCGTCGTAGTCGTCGCCGTGGCTGAGGTCCGACTCGGTCACGTTCAGTATCGCCTCCTCGATCTCCGCTTTTACCGGAGAGTCCCAGTTGCTACGGGTGACGAGTGGGGCCCGCGGGATCGGATCGGAGACGGCGAGCAGCTGGAGTTCGGTGCCGGACGATTCGATCTCGTCGCCGGCACCCTCGTACTCCGCGGAGATGTCGACGAAGTCCTGTGACAGCTCCTCGAACTGCGCCTGTGGAACGAACGGGGCAGACGAGAACGCGCCGGTCGTCGCCGCCATCACGTCGTCGCGCTGGACCATCTGTTCGCGGGCCGTGGTGTGGTCTGAGTACTCCGCGTCGAAGTCGACGGCGTCGCCGTCTGGTGCGTTTCCGACGTCGAGTCCGGCGTCCTGTAACACGGTGAGTGGCACGAGCGTCCCCGACACCGAGAGGATGTCGCCCATGTAGATCAGCTCGCCCTCGAGGTCGCTCAGCGACTCGATCCCCGAGTCGGGCGTGGTGGTGATAGTCGAGAAGTACTGGGCCGCGCCGTAGGCGATCCGGACGCCAACGATGTCGACGACGCCCTCGCCGGCGACCACAGCAGACGGCGAGATGTCCGCGATCTCGCCCTGGTCGTTGCGCATCGCCTGGAGCGTCGCCGTGTAGCTCGCCGCGCGATCGGGTTCGATCGCGACGTCGACTTCGGACTCGAGGTACTCGAACATCGGCTGGTACTGTTGTTCGATCTCGACGTCCGCCTCCGCGGGATTCAAGATGAACTGTGCCGTCGGCGTCGACTCGGTCGACCCCGTCGTCTCGCCGTCGCTCGACGCGTCACCCTCCCCGCTAGACCCCTCGTCACCGGCGGAGCCACCACCGCCGGAACAGCCGGCGAGCCCAGCGACTCCGGCCGCGCCCGCTGTCGTGAGAAACGTTCGCCGATTCGCCGACCACCTGTTGTCGGACATACACGGGGTACCACCGTCTCGGGCGACTAATCGTTTTCTATGTGGCGTAT
>Ga0209946_1000374_pt1 | contig 18392 bp, 10 predicted proteins | sample SalPon2_A_H2O_MG_FD_185704 | JGI IMG/M metagenome (GOLD analysis project Ga0209946, IMG submission 185704) | Salt pond water microbial communities from South San Francisco under conditions of wetland restoration - Salt Pond MetaG R2_A_H2O_MG... | ecosystem: Environmental > Aquatic > Non-marine... | reverse complement strand
CACGATCCGGCTGTTGGTTGGTTCAGGACCGCATCTTCGCACCATCCGATCAGGCACACAACGCGAGAATACACATAGCGTCACAATCAGCATCCGATGACCAAGGCAGTGAACTCGGTCGTGAAGTGCTCCCTCGGCTCGCTGTACGAGAGCGTTCTTCATTCCGTGAGTTTAGTTCAAAATCAAGTCGGATTTCTGAAACTCTTGGTCTGTGAGAGACTCTAGTGGTTCTGTACCCGCTTGATGAAGTCCGGACCCGCTGCTCTGAGCATCTCCGTCCACGACCTGAACTCCGTTCGATCGTCGACGTAGACGTCGAGATCCGGTTCCGGGATCTGGTCGAACTCGGCCAGCGTCGTGACCTGCCACGGGCTGTCCTGCATGAATTCAGCAAACGTCTCTGCGTCCGTATAGAGTCGCATAAACGAACTCGGAAAGAACGCCTCGAAACTAATCGGTACGATGTGATCGTCGCTCTCGCAGTCGGGCGGCAGCGCCGCATCCGTGTCAAGTTCCGCTTCAAATCCTACAATCTCGAAACTCATAGCTTCTACACGCTATACTCAGATATAAGTCTAAACGGCGATCGCAGTATCGGGGACGGTAGTCATCGGTTCTTTCAGTCCCAGACGGTCGCACAGTTAGTTGGAAGTCCGATAGTTTGATTTTAGCCACCGTCAGACGCGGCCTGCACCTCCTCAAGGGGCTCGTTTGTGGCCGTCCACGGTGAGCACGGTCGACCTAGTCCATCGACAGCAAGTGGTGCGCGAACATCCTGTCGTATGCCTCGTACTGGTCCTCGTCGCTCTCATAGGTCCGGTAAAACGCCCTCGTTCGCTCTCGGTAACCTGGTTGATCGATGTAGCTGCCCCCCACGCATATCCGCCCTTGGAGTGGCCGAAGTCGGAAAAAACGGACAAGATCGAGGCTGCTGAATCTGTCGAGCGGTCGGCTATCCCCAAGTTAATGTTAGAGTTTTACGTTTTTGGCGGACAGATGGCTTTCCATATAAAATATGTCTGAAATTTGGGGTGTCGGCTGTTGTGAATTGAGTGTTCCCCACTGGGACAAGGTTATTTTGTCCGTTCTGTCAATACCGGAGGTATGGTTAATCTGGTTTCAGTAGGGGAATTCAATCTCGACGAAGGGGCACTCCACGCGGCTGTCGATACGTACCTCGATTTCAAATCGACTGATGAGGACCAGAGAAATTGGAATCGAGAGGTTTTGAATAGCGGCCATTCGTGGCTCAACCAACGCGATCTGACTGCGGACACGGTATCGGAATATACGTCGGAACTGAGAGAAGCAACGGGAAATGATCACCCAATTCTGTCCGAGGAAGACTTCGACGACCTAGAGGAGAAGGTAGCTGACGACGCTGGAAATTTTGTCGAGGACCTGGTAGCGCTATTCGAAGATGAGAGTTCACTCGAGGATCGCATCGAGCGATTCAGGACGAATCAAGATATAGATCTCACGGTCATTAGTGCTCTCTTGACGACTTCCGACCCCGACCGATACGTACTGTACGACGAGGAAGGCTTTGAGACGCTCATTCGTTACTTCACTGGGTTGCACAGTCCCGATCTTGGCAATCTCTCTGTCGGGAAAAGATACGAACTCTATCGGGACTACTGTGCAACAATCCAGACGGACGTTTTGAGCGAGAAACTCGCTGACGCCACGCTCCAAGACGCTCAAGAGTTCGTAGGTACTGTAACGCACTCGGCGGAATGTAGATACAACTTCATTCTCAGATACCTCTTCAGACACACTAGCCGGTTAGAGGAATTCGAGGACGAGACCTCTGTGTTCCTCGACGAAATTCGCACGCTACCACAGGCATTTCTCAGAGATCAGCTTGAGGCGTACGAAGGACGCCAGAAAATAGCCAAAATCCGGTACCATGTGCTCGATGCCATCCTTGACGGCGCATCCGTAGATATCGACGAAATCGCCGCACGCGAGAATGCAAACCACGAGAAGAACATCATGAACTCGTGGGACGACTACAAGATCCTCGCTCAGATTTACTACAACTATGCCAAAGACCGTGTAGAGGCGTATATCGAGGATTTGCTTGATTATCTACGAAACGAAATAGACGCTGACCAACTGTCTACTCACTACGTCACCTACCAGGGCGCAACCAACATCCCGAGTACTCGCTCGTGGGCTGTTCTGTATCCAAGCGTCCTCGGGGACCACAAATCGGCATATCAACTGTACCTCTACTTCTATCCCAACGAGATCGAATACGGGATCGACAACGGGAGCGACGTCTCTCGAAAGGAATACGATGACGAGTCGTTCGAGTCTGAAGAGGAAATATCGATCCAGAACGTGGTCGAAGCGTACAGAGAACGGTTGGAAACGTTCTGGAGGTGGAACGAAGAACTGATCGAAGAACCGGACTCAGCGGAATACGACGAGTTACCGTGGTTCGAAACCGTCGAAAAACATCTCCAGCGCAAGAAACAGATCGTTTTCCACGGTCCGCCAGGAACCGGGAAGACCTATGGAGCGCTCAACTTCGCCAAGTGGTGGATAGACAGGGGGTTGGACGAGCAAGACCACTTCGACGACGCTGTCGAGGATCGCCTTCGGATGGTAACGTTCCATCCGACGTTTTCGTATGAAGACTTCATCGAGGGGATAACGGCGAAGACCCGTGACGGCGACCTCGTGTACGAACCCGAGGCTGGCGTGTTCAAGGAGATGGCTGAGGACGCCGTCAAGGCCTACGAAGACGCCGACTCGAAAGCAGATGCCCCCAGATACATCCTTATCATCGACGAAGTGAACCGGGGAAATATCCCGAAGATCTTCGGTGAGACGATCACCCTCATCGAGAACGACAAGCGACTCGGGGAGCCGAACGAGATGAGAGACGAGCTGCCACATTCAGAGGACCGGCTCGTAGTACCCCCGAACCTCTACATTATCGGGACGATGAACACGGCCGATCGGTCAATCGCCCTCGTCGATGCCGCGATACGTCGGCGATTCCGATTTCGACACTTCGCGCCGAACTACGAAGTTCTCTACGACGAACTTGGCTTCGATGGTGAACAGGAGGTCAAAACCAAGGCTTCAGTCGAAGAGGGAGAAGATCTCGGTGCACTCTCCATTCTCGCACTCAGTGCTATCAACGAACGTATTCGGGACAGTGGGAACCTCGGGAAAGGCAAACAGGTTGGTCACTCCTACCTCATCGGTGGGACCACGGACGAGCGTCTCGTAGAGTCCTGGAAGAACGAGATACTCCCTCTGCTCGATGAGTACTACTTTGGAGATATGGAGCGGCTCAAAGAGCACATATTCGATGGCGGGGGTGAGAGCCTATTCAACTGGAAAGAACAGCGGATCGCCGATTTCGATTCCGACGCTCTCCGTGCCGCGCTTTCCGAACTCGTTGGCGAGGATGGTGAAGTAGAGTGACAACTGCTGACCTGATAGAACTGTCCGAGTACGACGAATCAGACCCGATCGACCTGTCCGATGACGATATCGAGATGGTCGAATCACAGGTCGATGGATTACGAGTGGAGTACAGACGAGGCAAACAGGTCGTACTGCACACGGATCATCGAGTCGGAGTCGTTGCCCTCCCCGATGGACCCACTATTGAGATACGACCGAAAATCGGAGAGCCGAACCTAGTCACGCTGCTACGATACGCAAACGGGACAGAACCAACCCACCTCTCACACGAAACGGAACTCGAAAGCGGGACGAATTTCGTTGACACGGTAGCAGCCCTGTTTCTCGAAGAACTGGAGGCAGTTCTGTCTCAGGGCCTCAGGAGGGAGTACGTCGATGTAGAAGGAACAGAAGAGTATCTCCGGGGCAGATTGAACGTTCAGAGACAGCTTGCAGGAGGTCCCGGTAAGACGGATTTCGAGTGCGATTACGACGAATTCACCTACGATACCACGCTAAACCAGACGATTCTCTGCGTTGCGAACACGCTGTCGTCGCTGGTGGATAGCACCGAGATTTCTGGCGAACTACGCGAATACGAATCGCGGCTCAGACGACGAGTGACGCTCCGCGAAGTTTCCATCGAGGAAGCCGAACAGATCGAACTGACTCGCCTTACTGATTACTATGAGAAGGTTCTGGCTTTGTCTCGGCTCGTGCTGAAACACATCTACATCGAAGACATCGTCGCCGGTGAGGGTGCATCGTACTCCCTGTTGATCGGAATGAACGACGTGTTCGAAAAGGTGGTGGAGAGAAGTGCACGAGAAACCGTGGACGAACGAGATGGCTGGAGCGTAGAAGGGCAGGCGCGAACCGACAATCTACTCAGAGGAAGTCCATCGATTCGTATGCGGCCTGATTTCATCGTCAAACGCCACGGTGACCCAGTGCTGGTCGGGGACGCCAAGTGGAAGACCAAAGTCAAGAATAACGACGTCTATCAGGTCGTAGCGTACCAGACAGCCTACGATGCGCCAGGTGTACTGGTCTATCCAGACAATGATGGTGCTGTTGAGAATGACTACTCCGTGAAGAACGGGTATAGTTTAGCGATGTTGGAGCTACCGACAGGGTTGAGTACTGCAGATGTTGGTGAATTCGGTCGAGAAAACGTTGAGCGATTTTTCGCTTTTCTCTCCCGGACTGTAGGTTGACAACACGAAGGGAGGCCCTTGAATGTAATTAGAAACTTTCGTAACGCCTGCAAGAATCGTGATTCGTCGGAGCGGTCAATTTTCCTGAGATCACCCGCCGCGAACCGTGACTAAAGATTCGGACATTTATATCGAGAGAGTTAAACAAAGATTCTCGATCTCAGGAGCAAGCGAGATGACCTGTGCTTTTCGTTGCAATTCCTGCCGGCGTTGCTCGATGCGATCTTCAAGCTTCGAGAGTCGATTCCGCTGTCCTCTGATCGCGATATCCATGTCCGTTCCTGCTTCTGCCTTCCGCTCGTATTCGGCAATGAACGTCTCTATTCGTTCTCGTTCGGATTCCGCATAGGCTTCGAGATCTTCAAGTTCCTGTTGCGTCTCCTCACGCCTCCGTTTCTGGAGTTCGTCTCGACGTGACTCGACCCGTTGGCTAATATATCGGTCGGCAGACGAACGCATTTCACCCTCGTTTTCTAGCAGGACTCGAATCGGCTCTTCACCAGGCGAACCTTTGATGCTGTCCCCATCGACAACTCGCTGTCCGAGACGCTCCTGCGGATCGTTATGTGTTGCATCGACGAAGACAGGGAGTATCTCTTCACGAATCACTTCGCCGGTACCGTCTTCAAATCGGACTCGGTAGTTGTAGGTGATTCCTGGATCGTCGACAAACGGGAGCATCTTGAGACCAACAGCACCCTGTTCGCCGTCGAGGACTTGCTGCATCAACTCTTGGACCAGTCGCGCGTCCGGAGAGATGTATTCGATGTCGTCGTGATCCATCGCGAACTCGCGGTTGAACGTGAACGGACCATAGGGGTCGTCACTAGCAGACCGACGGAGTTGGTTTGGTAACTCGGCTCGGAACAGATTCGTCCCGGCTTTCTCGACATCGCCACCCAGTGCCGTAATCCCGCGCTCGAAGAACTCTCGGATGTCAGCTTCGCTGCCGTAGACATCTTCGGATTGATCCATCACTTCTTGGATCTTCTCTCGGCTCTCCTGGTCGAAGGTACTCGTGTCGACGAGACTGCGCTCATACCACTCCTGGAGCGTCCGCTGTCGTTCGTCGATGAGTTCTTCGAGTTCCTCTTTCGTCGCACTCGCTGGTTCGTCATTCCGAATGGACTCCATGATGAGCGAGTCCACGTCGATATCGTCGAGCATCCCGAGGACGTCAGCAGTGTTTCCGAGCTTCCCCCGGATGTTCTCGACTTTGTCCTGGAGCATCTCGAAGATCTCACCTTCGCGAGTGTCCTCGAACGTGAAGTTCCACACCTTCACTTCCTTGTCCTGGCCGTACCGGTGGAGGCGACCGATCCGCTGTTCGAGCCGGTTCGGATTCCACGGCAGCTCGTAGTTGACCATGATGTGGCAACTGTGCTGGAGGTCGATCCCTTCGCTCGCCGCGTCAGTCGCGAACAGTAGCCGAGACTGTCCGTGGTTGAACTCGTCTTCGATCTTCGCCCGGTCCTCTTTGTCAACGCCACCGTGGATGGTTAGAATCTCGTCGGCCCAGGGTTCGTCCTTCACGAGATCGAGAATGTAATCGAGCGTGTCTCGGTACTCAGTGAACAGCAGTACCTTCTCGTTCGGGTTCTCCTCGAGTAGTTGCTGGATGTACCGACGGACTTTCTGGGCCTTCGAATCAACTGGGATTCCTTCGGCGAGGGAGACGAGGTCACGAAGCGTTTCGATCTCCTCTTCGAGTTGGGCGTCGCTCTCGGTGATAGTGAGCCCTGCAAGCTCTTCCTCTGCCTTCTGCTTGTCTTCTTCCTCGAGGTCTTCGCCTTCGAGATAGGCCGAAGCCTCTTCGGAGAGCGAGGTTGCAGTGGATTGCTGGTCAACCAGGTTCGCCAGCCGCCGACTTAACGTGGCTTTGATCGCTCCAATACTGCTCACGAGGCGCTTCTGCATCAGCGCCATCGCGAAGCCGACCGCAGGCTCGTTGAGTTGCTCCGAGCGATTGTAGACGTGTTTGACGTACTCGGTGACTGCTTGGTAGAACTGCCGCTCTTCGTGTGTCCGCTCGACAGGAATCGTCCCAACTTCACGATTCGGAAAAATCCGTTCACCGTTGTCGTCGTAGATCGTTTGCTTCCCGCGACGCATCATCACGCGGTCGACAGCCTCTTTCGAGAGTTCTTGATCTTCCGCGACGAGGAACGGATCGATATATTCGACGAGGGAGCGGAACGCCTCTCCTTTGCCGTCGTGTGGCGTCGCACTGAGGAGCAATAGCGAGTCGGAGGTGTCGGCAACGCGGTCGACCATCTTCGAGGTCTTGCTGGGGGACTCGCCGCGCTTGGCCGCCTTGTGCGCTTCGTCGACGACGACAACGTCCCAGAACGCATTGTCCAGTTCATCGCGGAACTCTTCCTGACGCAGAAACGCCATGCTCGCGACCATCTGCTGATGGTCCTGGTTCCAGATGTTCGCCTCCTCACCGAGCCGGCGACGCTCGCCCTCGACCCACTGTCGGTCACCCGGCGTCAGTGAGATATCGAAGAAGCGGTCCATATCTCGGATCCACTTCTTCTGGAGATGGGCGGGGACGACGAACAGCACTCGATCTGCTCGGTTGCGTGCGGTGAGTTCTTTGAGGATGAGCCCCGCCTCGATGGTCTTCCCCAGCCCGACGTCGTCGGCGATGAGCGCACGCTGGCGGAGCTTCTGCATCACCCAGTTGACGCAGGCCAATTGGTACGGCTCCAGGCGAACCAGCGAGTTGGAGATGCTGAGCAGTTGCCCTTGCTCGTGAGCAATCTGGAGCTGGAGGGCCTGCGAGCGTAAGTCGAACCACTCCGCAGAGACTGCGTCGTGATCCGGATGGAGTTGCCCGGCGGTCGCGGTATCGAGTGCGCCGAGTTGTTCCTGCTTCGGCTCGACGTTCACGTCGTCGATGCAGACGGTCTTCACACCGACATTCTCGACGTAGGCTCTGAGATAATCGAGATCGCCGACGGAGTACGTCTTGATGACCTCGGCGGGCTGATCGTTGAGGAGAATCGCGTCTCCGGGTTCGAGGTCATTCATAGATGGTTACTCTTGCGTGATCGTGACGAAGTTCAGGACGAACTCCTGCGGAAGGACGCCACCATGGTAGAAGCGAGCATCCGGGAGTCCCTGGTTCCTGAAGCGCTGAATCGGGTCGGTCAGGATGCTGACTCTGGCATCGTCGTCGAGGTAGCCCAGGTGGGTATCTTCATCCAACAGAACGCCAGGTGCGTCGTCGTCGAGGTCCGTGCCGGCGACCCACCGACGAGTCACCTGTTCGGCGTTGCTCGGCGGATGCAGGTCGTCGATGTCGACGTGCTGTGGGAGTGAGACGAAGCCGTGGTCAGAGAGGATGTACGCACGGTCCCACTCGCCCTTCCAGAGCTTCTCACAGATGATCCGGGAGATGGCATTGATTCGGTCGCTGAACAGTTCCTCGAAGTCAGTGAGTTCCTTCTCACCTGTTTCGTCGATGTCGTTCCAGTAGTAGGCGACGCGCGTGTTGCTCCAGCCGACCTCGTCATCGGCGTCCTGCATGATGTAGCTCCAGCCGTCGTTTTCGAGGAGCGTCTGTCGGCGGTGATTCGTGATCTTGCGTCCGTTCCGCTCAGGAACGAGTTCGCCGTCCTGCAGTTCGATGTTGAAGCTGAACTTGCTGCCGGGGGTGAGCGCGGCCTTCCCGAACTCGGTGTCGGAGGGAAGGGTTCCCACCCACTTGCTCTCGTCAACTTCGAGCTGGGGAAGCTCGTGGCGGATGGACTCTGCGAGTTCGTGTGCGAGGTCGAATCGCAGGGCGTCGACGATGAACAGGGCGACGCTCTGACCGCTCTGGAGGTGTTCCTGCTCCTCTGCGAAGAACTGGTGGGCGTGGTTCTCGCCGACGAACGGCGAGCCCGCCTCGATCTGGTCCTCAACGAGATCGCCCAGATCGGTGAGGTACTCCAGGTATCTGGATTCGACCAGCGACGAGCGGAGATTCTCGAGTTTCGCGGTTGCAGGATGCTCCTCTGGAAGGGCGGTTTCCGGTTCGCCGGAGATGATGAGGTTGAACACGGCGTTGTCGATCTGCCACGTTCCATCCTCTACGTCGCCATACAGCTCCACGACATCACCAGTATCGCTGCCTTCCTCCCAGGTTTCGAGTTCGTTCGCGAGCGTCGCGATGTCGATGGCCTGCTCCCAGAGCTGTGTCCACGGAACGTCGCCGTAGGTCGCGTCGAGGCGCTCGTGGCGTTGTTCCGCCTGGGTTGCGCACTCCTCGTAGTCGCCGGCGTGGAACGACTGCGTCCACTCGTCCCAGAGGCGGTGTTCGAGCGAGGCGTCGACAGGACAGTCGACGAGTTCCCACGGGTCGTCGTAGGTACGAAGAACGTCGTGCCAGAACCGCTGGTCGGGATCGAGGTAGACGTGAGCCAGTTCCTGTTTGCGTTCGGTCTTGCTCAGGACGGAGCGGAGTTCCGGTCTGGAGACGCCGAACCCACTGCTGGATTCAGGTTGGTACTCCTGAGGGAGCAGGGATTTGTCCAGTCCCTCGTCGACGAGCCACTCCGCGACGGCCCAGCGTCGCGTTCGTTCGACGATCGTCTGGGCATCGCTTTCGCCGTCGACGGCAGCCACGCCGTTGTCGACCAGGAGATCCCGAATCTCAATCAGGTCGCCTTCTCTGGGGAGGCTCTCAGTGCCGTGTTCAAGGACGAACTGCACGGGATCGTCGTGCCCGTCGAGGACGATCTGGGTTTGGAGACTCTGGAGGTCGGGTAGCCCACCCTCTCCGTCAAGTCCATCTCCGAGGATATCTGCGACCTTGTCCCGTTCGTCCCTCTCTTCGGTTTCGTCGACTTCGGCGTCCTCGAACGCTGTCCTAAGGGTCGCCGCTTGAAGCCGGTCGTTCTCGAAACAGCGGGCTGCGAGCTTTCCGATGTGCTGTTCGATTACGTCGCCGGTGTGTTCAACATCTTTGAACCAGTCGACGTCGTCGCTGCTGGCTCGAGGGACGTACCAGACGGTTCGGCCTCTTGGTGCCTCCGCGCGAAGTTCCAGTGGTGTCTGTTCCGCGGCCCGAAACTCACAGCCGAGTTGGCGGCTGGTGTTTCGGACGATATCACGGAGGTAGCCGCCGTCGTCCCACCAGAGGACGACTGGCTCCTCGTCTGCGGCTTCGTCGATGGAACTCTCAATAGCGTCGTGAGCGCACTGTGGGAGTGTCTTCGTCGCTGGCATAGTTTATTGACCGGCCTTCTGTTTCACTCTCTCAAGAAGTTCATCCCGTGTGTCGGACCCGATCCGTGCGACGCCGACACGCTGGTATGTGAGTACAGAGCAGTCCTTTGCTTCTAGATTTTCGAAATTGAGTTCGTTGAGTGCACTACGAGCGGCACCGAAACACCAGATTGAGTTTGGTCTTGCTGCAGCAACCAATTCGTCCCAAATTTCGGTAACGGTCGACCGAAAAATGTCGGCCGATAGGAGTATTACCATCACATCAGCATTCTCGGCAACACGAAGAAGTTCATGCTTCGCAATGCTTACCGTTTTATCATCTCCTACTGGTTCGTTCTGGGACTCTTGAATATCAGACATACATTCATAGCCATTGATCACGCCATACTCTTCCGAGAGTATGTGTAGCTCTGTGTCAATATACTCCTCAAGCTCATCATTTAAACCTGAGACCATTCCGAAGAGCCCTTGGTAATATTCCTTGATAGGCAGATTATTGTCATCAGCAGTCGTACTCGACCCTTCAGCAAAGATATGCGCCTCCATTAGATCACCTGGGTTTCAACAATTTTTGGTACGATTTTAGCATTGCTAAGTGGCTTAATATTGACTTCTACACCGTGTTTCCGATTCGGCTGATACCCGTTAGTCATTATCTCTGATTCGGCACGATCAGACCAATTAGACGGCACAGCCTTCGAGAGGGCTTTACAATCGTCGCTAATGTCCTCTGCAAGTTCCTTGTACCTATCTAGTCTCGCTGCAAGTATTGCTAGATGCGTAGCATATTCGTCCCGAAGCCCATCCCTTGGTTCAGCATTTTGATTGAGGAACTCAGACCCCTCACGCTCGAAGTAGTAAGTCATAAAGAGAATACCTGTACTTGAATAGTGGTCAGACCCCATAAGTCGGTCATTGTAGTAGCCAAAGAGGTCTGCTAAATGTGCAGGTACTGGCTCATCTGCTGGTTGAGAATATGCGTCACAAGCTCGCTCAAGTTCACTAAGTGCATCAATCCATTCATCCCGCCATTCCTGAACTTTATCCCAAAATCCAGGAGAAAATGTGTCCTCAAACCAATCCTCGGATTTATTGTCACGCAATTTATCCAATGCCGCTAAACGGCGCTCGGTTTCTTCACGGAAGTTCTCAACTTTGTTGCTAAGAGAGCTTGATAGAGAACGTTGCTCCTCTGTGAAGTTTCGTTGAGTCGGTGTACTAAGATCTTGCAATACCTCTTCAAAGACAGAGATTTGCTCAAGCGCACTTGTGTGGTGCTCATACTCTTCAGTTGCCCTTGCTTGCTCTGTCGGAGAAATAGAGTCATCACTTCGTCGGCGGTTTGCTGCAGATCTGCGCTCCCGGAGTTCAGCTTTTCGTGGCTCAATATATTGGGTTGTCAAACGGTCAAATATCACGGAATCGAGAGAGTGATAATCAGCGAAGCACGCAAATCCTTCTCCCTGTGCATCCGAGACAAGCCGTGAAGTTGTAAACTTCCAGAAGGTAGGAGAGTTTTCCATCTTATTAACATGGTAATCGAATAAATTGCTTTCAATGAACTGGCGAAGGTTGGGATATGCTTCGTTGCCAACAGTCTTCGATCCCAAGATGTCGTCAGCCTCTATAAGGCGTTCCTCAGCATTGTCGCCATATACATCATAGAACTGGTCAATGATGCGATCAAGCATTGTCGCTTGATCTCCAGTTGGATAAATCGGTATTATGCCATCGTCTTCCTCTCGGATGGCAACCATAGCAAAGTGGTGGACAAGAGATTTGACATGAGTCGATATATCCTCAGGGACTTCTGGCAAACTCTCTATATCTTGGGTTTCACGATCTTCAGGATTTGCTCCTGTGCGTAAGAAAACCTCGCGTCTTAGCTCTTCACGTATCTCTCCTGGTATATCAAGTATTTCGTAGATCTTCTTGTCAATTCGTTCAGAAAGTTCTTCTAGACGCTCTTCCCGTTCAATACGCCGAATTTTGGCTTCTCGAGCTAGTTCAGTGAGAGTCTGACTGGATTCCCCACTGATGAAGGAGATATCGGCCTCAGTCGGGATTTTTCCATTATGTGGGTGTTCGTAGAAGAACTCATCACCATTATCTTCTGGAACAAGTTCAGGAGCAATATAGTACGGGCTAACCACATCGTGTACCCGGTTTTGAAGCATAATGGAATATTGCTCCTTCGCCAGCCTCTCTAATTCATCTACATTGCTGAGTTCTTGACGCCATGGGATCCGCCCAACATCGCCAACTTGCCAGTCTCGTTCCGGGGTAAGCGAAAGGAATAGATTATGATAAAGTGTAGAATTCACAGCGGCCATCATCTTCCACGGATCAACAGTTGAAGGGAAAAGCATAGACCCTTTCCCGTCGAATGCCCCTCCTTCTGGGAAGTATCCGAACCGTCTTCCTGTTTCCTTCGCGTATGTCCACGTCAGACCCTCTTTCCCAAATAACTCCTCATTTTTGACAACTGACCCAGGGAATCTTGCGACTTCACTGCCGTCACCAGCCCAGTTCATCATAATCCTCGAACGAGGCAGGATCCATGCATCACTTCCACCCTTTGCATAGGGAATTGCAGGGGGAGCATCACTCACTTCCCAATTTTTGAATAGGAATCGGTCGTTATCGCCAGTATTCATACCATTAGCAGCGACAGCGACAGGGGTTCCGTCTGCTCCACCAGCTTCGGGATCCAGCTTATATTCGGACGAGTGAAGATTACGAATTGTTGAAGGGACCCAGTAACTGATCGGGGCACCAGGTACGATTCCAAACTCGGACATCTCAACTGTGTACTTCCTACGGATATCGTCGTCAAGTGAACCCGAAAGCAAATCTGTAAACGCTCTTTCTTTCTCTTTTGATTGAAGGTCATGCAGTCGGATGAATGACCCCGACTCGGTGGATTCTGGTGTATCTCTGATTACAGTTCCAACGGTGCGAACAGTAGCATTGTCAAGTACACCAAGGCCATACTCTGCTAAGAAGTCAAAGCTACCCAATTCTCCGACGAAGTCTTTCCTGAATCCTTCAAATCTACGTTTAAACATAAAGGAGCGTGGAACGAGCATCCCAACTCGTCCGCGTGGTTTAAGAACCCGGTCACACACCTCGAAGAAATTGATATAGAATTCAGGTGTATAGTCGTAGTGATCCTCCACATATGATCTCACCGTCTTGGGCATTCGGTTTCTTGAGCCGTACGGTGGGTTCATTAGCGCGACGTCGTAGTCCTGCGCAAGTATATCAAGTAGACGAACAAAGCTCCGCAAGTCCTGTGCAAGGAAAGATTCTCCCTCATGGTGCTTGGCTATCGCATCACGAAGCGTGTGAAGGAAGCTGCTGAGTGTGTGATCTGCGGAGAAGTCATCAGTGAGTGATAGTTGTTGCCCACCTCCACCGTCCTCAAACATCTCTCCAAGGGTGCCACGGACATCTAAAAGACTTCCTAAGCCATGAACCTCCTCGAAAGCGGCGAGGATATTCTCTAGAGCACTCTCGATGTTTTCACGGCTATTCGAAACTTCCGAAAATACTTCTTCAGCACCAGCAACATTTGCGATCTTTGCGTCCGCACAGACGATACCTACATCGGGCATCTCAAAACCGTTTGCACCTTCAGTTTCGGCACGTGTACGGCCTTTCAGATATAGATTAAAGGCTGCGAGCTGGCAGGCCCGCATATCCAAGTCCACTCCGTAGAGGTTGTGTTGCAGGATTTTTCTCGGAATCTCTTTGTGAGCCAGATCCGTTTCTGCACGCCAAATTCGCTCTAATACGTCAAAGGCGTAGAGGAGGAAATGGCCGCTACCACATGCGGGGTCGATGATGCGAAGTTCTTCTGGATGTTCGAAGTCAGTGGGCTCACCTTCTTCACCGGAGGGAACTAGGTAGGTACAGAAGTCAGCAATGCTGGACGACTCATCGGGCGAGAGCGACCGATTTTTTCTCTCGTCGGGAGAGAACTGCATTTGTTGCTCGACAACATCCCCCAATTCGCCCGTATGCTCGAGATAAAGCTTCCCAAGAGAGTTATCGGTGAGCATTCGCACAACCCAATGGGGAGTGTAGAACTGATTCGCGGGTGGTACGTCTTCAGGTTCTAGACCCTCGCGACTTCCCTTCCTTCGTAGATCATCGAGCAGTTTAACGTTGTAGTATTCATAGACCCATCCGAGTACGTCATCAGCCCGCCAGACCTTATCAGGAACCTCATCAAGCGTCCTGCATAGTTCTTCAAAGGTGTCCTCGTCAGGATCAACCAAGCTGTAAGCAGACGATCGATCGAACAGGATTTCAATCTCTTCAGTGAGTTCATCGCATTGGTTGTGGTACGCTTCGAGAATTGCCTCGTCCTCCAGTAAAAACTCCTCGTGGACGAGTGTCTCAGCTGCAGGCGTCAAACCATTTTCTTTGAACACGGTGACCTCCTCGTTGACGAAGTTTCTCACCTCCATACAGCGCAATGCAGCAAGACGATTGACAATGGTGTACCCGACGCTGGTGATGTATTTCTCGAATGCTTCGTTCCAAGTGTGGCCGTCGACAGCTTCGAGTTGGATCGCTTCGACGAGTTGCTCTGTATCCTCGCCCAGTGAATCTACATTCTCCGGCTGCTTGTCGAGATTCTTTTGGGTGAGTTGGAACCGAACGTTGTCTTCAACACGGCTCCGAAGCTTCTCGACGACATCCTCCAGATGTTCCCGTTCAGCCTTGTCCAACTGCGCCTTCTGTTGAGAGAGAGAATCACTTTCCATGCGAAGATGACCTGTATGCTACTTCCCACTGACAGCAGTAACTTCAATGTTGCCGACGCCGCCCGGCCTTCTACCGCTAATCACCAGAATCATTGGGGCAGGTATCTTCATTGAGGATAATGGGCGAATCGAAGGTTGAAGTCGTCAATATTGCAGCAGTGGGGGATCTGGGTTCAGAGGTAGACATCGAGCAGGTTGCCCACGATGCTGATCTCCCTGTCTCGAATTTCGATCCCGAGTACAACGCGACTTTTCTCCGATTCGAAGAAGATGGCGAGTTGGTCATCCTGTATACCTCGGGAAAATACATCCTCCGTGGAGGCGACGAGTTCGACAATATGCACCGGGTGAACGATCAGTTTCTCTCCTATCTCGAAGAGCTCGGTCTGGAACTCGATGATCCTAGTTTAGAAATCAAAAACGTCGTCGCAGTCGGGAATCTTGAGAGAGAAATCAATCTGGAGGCACTGATGATCGGGTTGGGCTTGGAAAAGGCAGAATACGAGCCCGAACAGTTCCCTGGGCTCGTCTATCGACCCACCGAGAGCCGTTGTGTGATGCTCATCTTCGCGAGCGGGAAAGTTGTAGTAACGGGTGGGAGAACACAAGAGGAGGATCAGGAGGCGTTCGACCACCTGAAGGCGAAAGTCGACGAGTTCTTGTGAAGCACTTGCGACTCACAGCCTCTCACTCCCCGTCTCCCCAATTCAGTGGAGTACGTTGAGGTATCCTTGAGCGTCGATTTCGAAACGGCCAGCAGCGTAATCATCAACGTCACAAATACATCGATGAACGCACCTCAACTCTCTTCAGAGCGGATGTTTCTTTGTAGTCAGGATTCACAGGCGTAATATGTCCAAACCAGATATCGTTGCCCTCGACGATGCCTCCACGTACGCCTATTCCTCACACATCCGTATCGAGGGAACGGAACTCCAGATAGGAGATTTGCTCCTGGTGTTCGATAACGACGATGAGCAGACGGTGAACTTCTTCGAGCGCGTCTATGGATTCAATTGGCCCGGAGTCATCACCCATCAGATCGACGGACCTGTCCCAGCCGATATCCATGAGTACGAGAACCTTGCAGAGGACCTCGCAAACGGGAAGATCGCGGTCGCGCCGGAGATCGCACAGACCAGTCTCTTCGTCGGCGACAACACGGTTCGAACGCTCTCACTCTATGAGCACTCCTACCGAGATGGACAGCAACCGATCTTGATAGACGAGATGCGCGATCCGCTGAGGCGGTCACCGTCTGAGCAGACCGTCACCCTCTGCACCGACGGTAGCGATGTAGTTGAGGAACTGTTCGAGGCAAGCCCCCCTTCGTCAAAGACCGAAGCTGAAGACGTTCTCGACTACTTGGACGCTGCTGGCTACGACACGGACGACCTCCCAGACATAGAGCAGTTCCAGAAATAGGGACCTCGCCTTGCAACGATAGTTCGGAGCTCGCATTAGAGCCCCAACCGCGTACTCTAGAGAAGTCTCGGACAGTGATCGTTACCCAGTGTCGTCGATGAGGACGATCGATTCGTCACTGAGTCCGTCCAATTGCTCCTGAACTGTCCGCATACGGTTCAAGACCGTCTTCGCCTCTGAGAGGAGTTCTTCGGACCGGTCTTCAGTCGGACGCTCGTCAGCGTCAACGACGGCGGTCACTTCATCGGTGACCGTCGCGTTCGGGAGCTCCTGACGGAGTTCCTCAGCAACGCGCTGCAGTTCCGCCCAGACATCGTCATCGGCTCCAGGCGGTTTTGGATCGTCCGCTTCATCGATGAGCTGCTGTACTCGCTGGAGCGACGGTGGTCGGGAGGAACCGAGCACGGTCTCTACAGATTCGGTCGTCGGTGAGTCTGGATGCTCTGCACGAAGGGTATCCCCTGCCGATTCCAGCTGTTCCCACGGACTCAGATCTCCATCGAGAATTTCGTGGACGTTCTCGTATGTTTTGGCCTCCTGTCGGACGCTGGAAGCGACGATTGCGGCTTCTTCTATCTGATCGCCATCCCACGCAGTCTCGAACACCTGCTCAATGCTGTCGAACGAAACGCCACTGAACGTGTCTGTAGCGTCATCGAGCAGCGTTCGGACCGACGATTCGTGCTCCTGCACCCACGTCGTGAGATCTCCACAGATCTCCGTGGGGTCTGATTTGTCCACCCCCTCACCAGTGATTCGCCGATACTGATCGGAGAGGACATCGACACGGTGGCCGGTCGCGTCGGCGATCCGGGTTGTCAGCGTCTTCTTCGTGGGCACGGAACTACTTTCGGCCGTGGTCTGCATTCGCGACGTGATCGTTGCGCTGGGATACAACGACTCCAGCAACTCCAGCGTATCCGAAAACTGCGCCCAGAGCGATTTCTCGCCATCTTTGACGGCGAAGAGTTCACGCGCGTCTGCGAACGTCTCGGCATCCGACTTGACGCCATCCTCGACGAGATCCGAAGTGGTGATCTCGCCACCACTGTACGCCGGCGACAGTGCGCTCTCGAGGGCATCCAGGGAGCGATCGAACTCGCGAGAGACGCCCTTGAACGTTCGTTTGACGAGGACGCTGTTTTCGTCGACCCAGGTAGCGAGTTCGTCGACCCATGCGTCCGGGTCGTCGCCTTCTGGATCGTGACCGAGGATAGTCGAAACGACCGTTCGGATCTCCTTTGGATTGATCGTATCGACGCCGAACCGCACCTGCAACGAGGTGAGACCGCTCTTCGTACGCACCTGGCGACCGATCGCTGCTGGATCGGTCACGTAGTCGGTGTCTTGTTTGAGAGCAACCTTCTCGTTGGACGTCGCGAGCGTGATAAGCAATGCTGCGATTGACTCCTGGGGCGTCCCTCGATAGTCACCGTTTGCCGTGCGGGTTTGCTGGAGCAATGTCTCGACGTCAACAGCGCTCTGTTGTTCGTATTCGTCGATGAACTCCCGACACCAGCCACTGCTACCGATAGTTCGATCCGACATATCCACGCCCAACATGACTGCATCGCTATCGGCTAGCGGCCAATCGCCGCTCCCTCTGAAGAACTTCGCTAACCCCTTCGCATCGTCGACCTCGACGAGTGGGCGGGACAGAACCTTTCGAGTCGATTTGCCGTCTTTCCTGAAGACAGACTGAACCTGGTCTTCAACGGTAGATTCGAGAGCACTCGGCCGCTCACCACGGTACTCGTGAACCGTATGGACAGCTGCATTCTCGAGGAGATCGCTCACCGAAGACTCCAGCCGACGTTTGTCGGTTCGATGTTCTCGTTCGAGTTCCTCGTGTGTCTCCGTCTCCTCGTCGAGGACTTTCCCCATACCGAGGACGTTCCGAATCCTGTCGAGCGTCGTTTCGGGGACCTCGATTGCGATGAGAATGTGTTCTCCACCGGCTCGGCCGTCGTTTACGTCCTTCCACGTACCGACCTGATCAGTAACCGTCTCTGGATCGTCGGCCAGCACCCGGATCCGAACGGCATCGAATTCCGTCGTTGGCGCTCGACCAACTGGGTCGAGGATGGAGTATTCGTACCGGAGCGGGACGAGCCGTTCGTCGCCGACATCCGCTTCGTGAAGGCTACTATCGCTCCGGAAGAAGCCGTCGTTCTCTCTGAGTCGCGTCTCGAGCCACGCGGACAGCTGATGCGGCGAAATCTGCTCAGCTTTGGTCTGGGCTCGACTGAGAATACTCTCCTGCTCTTCCGAGACCAGCGTGTATACTTCGTCACCTTTGTCGTTCGTTTCAGTGAGCACCTTTCGCTTGTCG
>Ga0209946_1000372_pt1 | contig 18401 bp, 17 predicted proteins | sample SalPon2_A_H2O_MG_FD_185704 | JGI IMG/M metagenome (GOLD analysis project Ga0209946, IMG submission 185704) | Salt pond water microbial communities from South San Francisco under conditions of wetland restoration - Salt Pond MetaG R2_A_H2O_MG... | ecosystem: Environmental > Aquatic > Non-marine... | reverse complement strand
ACGACATCAACGAGCAGTTTCAGGACATCTTCGAGCGCCTGTCCAACGGGACGGGCCACCTCCACCTCGAAGACGAGGACGACCCCTTCGAGGGCGGGCTGACGATGAAGGCCCAGCCCGGCGACAAGCCGATCCAGCGCCTGGCCGCGATGTCCGGCGGCGAGAAGTCCCTGACGGCGCTGGCCTTTATCTTCGCCATCCAGCGCCACAACCCCGCGCCGTTTTACGCGCTGGACGAGGTCGACGCGTTCCTCGACGCGAAAAACGCCGACCTCGTGGGTGAACTCGTCGACGAACTCGCCGGCGACGCCCAGTTCGTCGTCGTCTCGCACCGCTCGGCGCTGCTGGAACGCTCCGAGCGGGCCATCGGCGTGATGATGCAGGGGGACAACGTCTCGGCCGTGACCGGGATCGACCTCTCCGGGGAGGGGCCCGAAGAGGAGGAAGTAGTCGCAGACGACTGAAGACCTATGACAGACGACATTCCGCTCGATATCACGGGCCACGAAGACCGAGACCGACCCAGCGAGCAGTCCGACGTGGACCTGCTCACCGGCGACGCGGGCGTCGACGACGAGGCCGCAGTGGACCCGACACTGGAGGCTGGCGCGGGCGGTGACGGGCCCGACTCGACCGGTGGTGAGGATGACGACGACGCGCCCGAACCCGTCGAAGTCCTCGTCCAGTTGGCCGACGACGGCGAGATCGACCCGTGGGACATCGACGTGGTGCAGGTGACCGACAAGTTCCTCGACGCCATCGACGGGAGCGACCTGCGAACGTCGGGACGGGCGCTGTTCTACGCATCCGTCCTCGTGCGGATGAAAAGCGACGCGATGTTGGGTACCGACGAGCCCGAGGACGACCCCGTCGAGCCCTGGGAGCAGGCGATGTCCGGCGACGACCCTATCGAGGAGCCCGACCCCTTCGCCGCCCTGGAGTCGGAGATGGACCGCCGGCTGGAACGCCGACGCGCTCGGGGGATGCCACAGACGCTGGACGAACTCGTCCGCGATTTGCGAGAGGCCGAGCGGGACAACTGGTGGAAAGAGTCTCGCGAGTACGACACCAGCGGCTCGCCCCAGGGGTTCCAGCGGGGCACCCAGGAACTGGACTACCGCGGGGCCGACGACATGCGCCTCGACGACGAGCCCTCCGCCGCGGACGTGACCGGCACCGCCCACGGGGAGCAGATCGACCAGATCATCGAGGACGTCTTCGCCGCGGTCCGCGAACAGTACGACAAGGGCCGCGAAGAAGTGCTCTACCGCGAGGTCGAGGCGGCCGGGGGCTCTCGCGTCGAGACGTTCCTCGGGCTGCTCTTTCTGGCCCACCGCGGCCGGGTCGTCCTCCAGCAGGACGACCTCTTTGGCGACCTCTGGATCCAGGACCCCAACGCCGCCACCGGATCGGAGGAAGCGCTCGCGGACTGATCTGTGGGCTTTGCCTCCCGGCCGGCAAACAGGTTCAAACCGCTCGCCGCCCTACGTCTCAGTGATGGCTCAGGAGTCGGGTCAGTCGCCGCCGGGCCCCGAACGCCTCGCCGACGTCTTCAGCGTCCGTGACATCGATCTCGCGGAGGGGGAAATAAAGTATCACGGCGAGCCGGTCGGCGACGCCGCACAGGTCGTCCGGCAGGTCGGACCGACGTTTCGCCAGCGCGGGTACCGCGTGCGGTTGCAGTCGGGCACAGACAGGCACGTGCTGGTAGCGAGCGAGCGGTCGCTGGGTGTCGACGGCGTCCCGTGGCTCAACATCGTCCTCGCGGCGGCGACGCTCCTCTCGACGCTGTACGCGGGGACGCGGTGGTACGGGCTCTCGGTGGTCGAAGCGCCCGCCGTCATCTGGCGGGCGTGGCCCTTCGCGGCCGCCGTCCTGGGGATCCTCGCCATCCACGAGTTCGGCCACTACGCCCTCTCGCGGCACCACGAGGTCCAGGCCAGTCTCCCCTACTTTATTCCGCTGCCGTTCAACGTCATCGGCACGCTGGGGGCTGTCATCAGGATGCAGGACAACATCCCCGACCGGCGGGCGCTGTTCGATATCGGCGTCGCCGGGCCGCTGGCGGGGCTGGTCGCGACGGTCGTCGTGACGGCCGTCGGCGTGACGCTCGATCCCATCTACGTGGCCGGCGGCCTCATCACCAGTATCGAACTGGGGTATCCGCCGCTGATACAGGGTATCGCAGCCCTGCTTGGCGAGCCCCTCTCCTACAGCGACCCGAACCTGTTGCCCAACCCGGTCGTCATCGGCGGCTGGGTCGGCGCTTTCGTCACGTTTCTCAACCTCATCCCCGTGGGGCAGTTAGACGGCGCTCACATCAGCCGCTCGCTGGTCGGCGAGCGCATGGACGCCCTCCAGCTGGTCGTCCCCGCGCTCCTGTTCGGGCTGGCGGCGTACCTGTTCGCGTTCGAGGGGGGCCGCGGCGCCCCGCTGTGGGGCTTCTGGGGCGTCCTCGCGCTGGTCTTCTCGCGTGCGGGGACCGCGACGCCGCTTTCGGAGACGCCGCTGGGACCCAAGCGGCGGGCGCTGGGCCTCCTGACGCTCGTACTGGGTGCGCTCTGTTTCGTGCCGGTACCGATCGTCGTCGCCATCTGACTGCCCTCAGTCTAGATCCCGTAGGGGTCGTACGCCGGCCGTGTGTCCTCGCTCGGGTCGATGTCGTAGGTCGCGTAGAACTCGTCGCGCAGGGGCTGGCCGGCCGCGCTGAAGAAGACGACGGCACCGAACGGTCGCGAGTAGCGGGCGGCGTCTGGCGGGTCCGGGTCGACGAAGAGCGCGTCGGTCACCGGTTCGCCGACCGACTGCAGCTCACCGAGCCGGTCCTCCATTGGGACCAGTCCGGTGAGGACGCTCGGGACGAACGACCCGCCCGGCAGCGGCGCTCGGGGCTGGACGGCGACCTCGGCGACTGGGTCGCCCTCCCACTCCAGGGCGGTCGTCGCGGGCCGCTCCTGGCCCTCGGTCCACAGTTCCTCGGCGACGGCCGGCGGATCGGCGTCGACGGCGAAGGCCATTCGCACCCGGTCGACGCGCTCGACCGACTGGATCGACCACGCCTCCTCGGAATCGTCGGGATCACCGCCCAGCGTCGCCTCGACGAGGTCGCCGGTCCGGAGGGCATCGATCTCGGCCTGCCGGTCGCCGTACCCCGACTGGTAGGCGGTGTAGAGGCGCGTCTCCTCGGTGTCGAAGAGGTTGATGTGGGGTACCGACTCGACGACGCGGTACACCCGGAACCGGCCCGCACGTGTCTCCATATCCCACGTGACGGCCCCGGTAGGGAAGACTCCGCGGATTGGGGAAACAAACAGATAGGTGGAGCCGTTACCCGACTGTATGAGCCATAGCAGGGGGACGCCGGAACCGGACGTCGACGAACTGCAGACCGCCGTCGAACGGCTCCTCGACGAGACAGTCGACCGCGAGGACTCGCTAGACGTGGCCGTCGAGGATCTGGAAGTCGACATTCCAATCTACTTCGGCGAGGACTCCCCGCGAGCGAAGTGGCGGTTCAACGGCGACATGACCGTCACTGTCGACGGGATTCGCGGCCCGCTGCGGGAGTGGTTCGATCTGCACGGGGAACGACCCGGCCCCTCCGAGTAGTGACGCGTCGGGAGCGTCGGTGAGCAGTTGGCGAGCGGTCGGCGACAATTCTGACGGAAGACCTACGTCGTACTGTGTGCTACGTTCACACTAGACATGACTCCGACAAAGATCCGCGAACGGCTGGCGGAATCCGGCGACCGCGTCGACGTCGAGCAGTTCGTCGCCGCGCTGGAGTACGTCCGCGACGACGGCCGCCAGAAGGACCGCTAGGCGTGTCCAGCGGAACGGCTGTGATTCCTCTCTGAGTGATTACTGTCGGGTGCCCGAACGCCCCTAACTCCGCGCCAACGGCATTGCGAACCGCCGGAAAGCCCTCGCTCGACGACAGCGAGCGCCAACGTGTAGACAGGGCGAGACGGAGGTCTCGCGGGCAGTCGGACGCTTCGCTTCCGGTGACAGCCGTGGCTTTCCGGCTGTCCAGATCATCGCCGACCCGTTGGGACCCCCTCCAGTCGCTGCTCGTCCGGGGAACAGTTATCCGGTGGCTGGCACAACAGGGGGCCATGGACACACGGGACGTGTTGCTCGTCGACGCCTTCGCCGCGGAGCCAATGGCGGGGAACCCGGCCGGGGTCGTGCTGGACGCGGACGGATTGACTGACGACCAGATGGCGGCGATAGCGAACGAGTTAGGGGCCAGTTCGACCGCGTTCGTCTGCGAGAGCGACCGGGTCGACCGACGGCTGCGCTTTTTCGCGCCGACGGGCGAGCGCGACCGGAGCGACCACGCGACTGTCGCCGCCTTCGCGGCGCTGTTCGAGCGCGGCGGACTCGACGCGGGCGAGTACGAGATGGAAACCATCGGGCGGACCCGCGACGTGGAGATAAAGGAAGACGGGACGGTGTGGCTCGAACAGGGCGAGGCCCGTTTCGAGGAAATCTCGCTGGACTACGACGAGGTGGCCGACGCGCTGGGTATCGACGTGGCGACGTTGCAGGACGTGGGCGCCGACATGCCGATGGCCGTCGCCGACACCGGGGAGCCGTGGTTGCTGGTCCCGGTCAACTACTTCGAACACGTCAGCCGTCTCGACCCGGACCTGCCGGCTATCGACGCGCTCTGTGACCGCGTCGACGCGGTGGGGCTGTACGCCTTCACCTTCGACACTATCGGCGGTCAGTCGACGCTCCACGGCCGGGGGTTCGCGCCGTCCCACGGCGTCAGTGAGGACCCCGTCACCGGCACTGCCGCCGGCGCTTGCGGGGCCTACGTCCGCCACGAGGGCGCGCTCGACGACACCATCGACCAGGTGGTCGTCGAGCAGGGCCACTTCCTCGACCGGCCCGGGACAGTCAGGGTCGACACCGACGGGGTGGCGGCGTGGGTCGGCGGGCAAGCGGTGACGACACTTGACGGCTCGATGACCGTCCCGGAGGCCGCCGAAGACGACGACATCATCGAGATTTAACCACGGGCTACCGAGCGTAAGACCGCAACGAACTTAATGGACGTTCATGAAAAATAAGACGAGTCCATGCACACACTGTGGCTCGCGGACATCGGTGCCGACGACCTCGACCGGGTCGGCGGCAAGGCAGCGTCCCTGGGAGAACTGACCGGCGCGGGGCTGCCAGTCCCGTCGGCGTTCGTCGTGAGCGCCGGGACGTATCGGTCGTTCATCGAGGACACGGGTATCGAGGAGGCGTTGTTCTCCGCGGTCGACGTCGACAGCGACGACTCCGCGGCGCTCGCGGAAGCGGCCGAGCGCGCTCAGGCGTTGCTCCTCGAAACCGACGTGCCAGGCGAAGTACGTGAGGACGTCCTCGCCGCCTACGACGAGTTGGGTGACGGGGCGGTCGCGGTACGGTCCTCGGCGACGGCCGAAGACCTCCCCGACGCCTCCTTCGCCGGCCAGCAGGACACGTATCTGAACGTCGAGCGCGCGGACCTGCTCGACCGGGTCAAAGAGTGCTGGGCGTCGCTGTTTACCCAGCGGGCCATCTACTACCGCAACGAGCAGGGCTTTGCCCACGACGCCGTCGACATCGCCGTCGTCGTCCAGGAGATGGTCGACGCCGAGAAGTCCGGGGTACTGTTCACCAGCCATCCCTCGACGGGCGCGCCGACGGCCATCGTCGAGGCCGCCTGGGGGCTCGGTGAGGCCGTCGTCTCCGGGACCGTCTCCCCCGACAACTACGTCCTCGACCGCGAGAGCGGCGAGGTAACGGACGTGACCGTCGCCGAAAAGCGAGTCATGTGCGTCCGCGGCGAGGACGGTCGGACCGTCGAGCGGTCGGTCCCCGACGAGAAACGCGACGCGCAGGTGCTCGCGGCGGGCGAACTCGGTCGCCTGCTCGACCTCGGCGAACAGGTCGAAGCGCACTACGGCTGCCCACAGGACGTCGAGTGGGCGATGCGCGACGGCGAGCTGTACCTGTTGCAGTCCCGCCCGATCACGACCATCGACGACGCCGAGGCCGGCGGAACCGGTGGCGCCACGGCCGACGGCGGCGCCATGGAGAGCCAGAGCGACGACGTTCGCCTGTCGGGCATCGGGTCCAGCCCCGGTACAGTGGCCGGCACAGTGCGTGTCGTCGATAAGCTCGACAACCTCGACAAGGTCGAGTCCGGCGACATCATCGTCACGGAGATGACCACGCCCGACATGGTGCCGGCGATGAAACGGGCTGCGGGTATCGTCACCGACCAGGGCGGGATGACGAGCCACGCGGCCATCGTCTCCCGGGAGCTGGGCGTCCCCGCGGTGGTCGGCACCGACGACGCCACCGACCGACTCCGGGACGGGCGGCTCGTCACCATCGACGGCGACATGGGCGTCGTTCAGGTCGGTCGAGACGAGACGACGGGGGACGGCGCGGCGTCGAGCGACACCGCAGCTCCCGACACGTCGACCGATGCCGGGGCGCCGGCGGCGACGACGGCCCCGACGGACCAACGGCACTCGCCGGTCAAGCCGATGACCGGCACCGAAGTGAAGGTCAACGTCTCCATCCCCGAGGCCGCCGAGCGGGCCGCGGCGACCGGCGCCGACGGCGTGGGCCTGCTGCGCATCGAGCACATGATCCTCTCGACGGACAAGACCCCCACGAGGTACGTCGCGGACCACGGCGAGCGCGCCTACGTCGACGAGATCGTCGAGGGCGTCCGCGGCGTGGCCGAGGCGTTTTACCCCCGGCCGGTGCGGGTCCGCACGCTCGATGCGCCCTCCGACGAGTTCCGCCAGCTCCAGGGCGGCGAGGACGAGCCAGCCGAACACAACCCGATGCTTGGCTACCGGGGGATTCGCCGGTCGCTGGACCGCCCCGACGAGTTCGAACTCGAACTCCGGGCGTTCGCGCGGCTCTACGAACTGGGCTACGACAACGTCGAACTGATGATCCCGCTCGTCACGGACGCCGAGGACGTCCTGCGGGCGAAATCGCTGATGCGGGAGGCGGGTATCGACCCCGAGAAACGGGACTGGGGCGTGATGGTCGAGACCCCCGCGAGCGCGCTGCGTATCGAGGCGCTGTGTGAGACCGGTATCGACTTCGCCTCCTTCGGGACGAACGACCTCACGCAGTACACGCTTGCCGTGGACCGCAACAACACGAACGTCGCCGACCGCTTCGACGAGCTCCACCCCGCCGTCCTGGAGCTGATGGGACAGGTCATCGGGACCTGCCGCGAGCGCGGCGTGGCGACGAGCATCTGCGGCCAGGCGGCTTCGAAGCCGGAGATGGTGCGGTTCCTCGTCGACGAGGGAGTCAGCTCCATCTCCGCGAACATCGACGCCGTTCGGGACGTCCAGCACGAGGTCAAGCGGGTCGAACAACGGCTGCTGCTGGAGTCGGTCAGGTAACCCGACAGCCTACGCATTGGGGTGGTTGATTCATACGCCTGTGTATGAACGTTGTACACGATGGTCGACGTGGGTGATATCGCTCCTGATTTCACGCTTCGGGGGACAGACGGGCAGTTGCTCTCCCAGTACACTCTCTCGGACTACACCGACGAGGGGTTCGTTATCCTCTCGTTCTACATGAACGACTTCTCGCCTGTCTGCTCGGACCAGATGTGTGACCTGGACGATATCGGGCTGTTCCAGTTCGAGGCGAACGTGTCGATGTTCGGTATCTCCCCGGACTACGTCTACTCCCATCGGGAGTACAGCCGCCAGAAGGGGCTCACGTTCCCGCTGCTGGCGGACTCGAAGTTCGAGGCGTCGAAGGCCTACGGCGTCTACGACGACGACCAGGAGTCCGGGGTCCGGCGCGCGCTCTTTCTGCTCGACAGCGACCGCCGAGTGCAGTTTCGCTGGGTGGCGACGGACAACTGGGCAGCCTGGGACCACGGCACGACCGAGGCGCTGAAAGACGCCCTCGACGGGCTCCGGATCTAGAACGCTTCGGGCCCACCCCCGGCCTCGCGAATCTGTTCGTCGAGTGTCGACGCTAGACTTTTATACCGCTCTGCGCTCGGGCCTGTATGCCACCGTCACCTGATGCCAAAAGCATCAGCCGCGGCGTGTCGTACATCCCCTTTGGCATCCCCGGCCTGGACGGGAACGTCCGCGGGATCCCGACCGGGAGTTCGGTCCTGCTCGCGGGGGCCTCCGACGCCGGCGGCGACGCCTTCACCTACACCAGCCTGGCGACGCTGATGCTCGCAAAGCACAACCCCGACCTCGTCCCCGGGGGTATCGCCCGCCGGAGCGAGGCCATCCCGGACTCGGTCACCTACGTCACGCTCAGCCACGACCGGGACCACGTCTACAGCGAACTCGACGCCGTGCTGGACGGCTACCAGTTCGAGGCGCTGACCGAACACATGACCGTCGCGGACTTCTCACAGCGGTTCATGGAGCTGTTGCCGGTGCCGCCGGCACTGTTCGACGCCAGGCGAAGCGACCGTGATATCGAACCGCCCGAGGACGACGAACCGGAGACGGCCGAGCCGGACGACGAGACGTTCCGTGACCTGCTCGACGACATCGCCGAGCGCATCACGGAGGACACGAACGACATCGTCGTCGTCGACTCCCTGACCGACCTCGACCGGGCACAGGACTACGGCCTCACGAAGGGCCGCATCGTCGCCTTCCTCGTCGGGCTCCGCGAAGCCGTGGTCAACTGGGGAAACGTCGCTTTCGTCAAACTCGACCGTCCCGCGGGGGACGTCCGAAAAGACGACCGCATACACGGCCTGCTCCACGGCGCGGTCTACTTCTACTCCAACGACAAGGGGTTCGAGACCTACCGGACGATGCGGGTGGGCTCGTTTGGCGGGGCGCTGGACACCGAGCGCCAGACCGTCTTCGAATCGCTCGTCGGCCCCACCGGCTTCCGGGCGAAGGCCACGAAGAAGATCGGCCCCTCGAACTGGTAAGTCCACGTGACTTTCACCGAACAAAACGGCTAAACCGGTCGACCACCACATATCGAACAGGATGCTTCAGCGGGCCGAGCCACAGGATTTCGAACGAGTCCTCTCTTCGATGTGCACCGTTCCGCACCCGGTGGCCCGCACGGCGGCCGAGCGGTTTCTGGCGACCAACCCCGGAGACCCCGGCACCTACGAGACCGTCGCCGACCTCGAACGCGAGGCCGTCGACGCGCTCGGTGAACTGACCGGCCTTGCCGACCCCGCGGGCTACGTCGCCTCCGGCGGCACGGAGGCCAACGTCCAGGCGCTGCGTATCGCCCGCAACCGCGCCGACACCGACGACCCGAACGTCGTCGCGCCGGTCCACGCCCACTTCTCGTTTACCAAGGCCGCGGACGTGCTCGACCTGGAAATCCGGACCGCACCTGCCAACGATTACCGCGCCAACACCGACGCCGTGGCCGAACTGGTCGACGACGACACCGTCTGTGTCGTCGGCGTCGCCGGCTCGACGGAGTACGGCTTCGTCGACCCCATCCCGGCCGTCGCTGCCATCGCTCACGAGGTCGACGCGCTCTGTCACGTCGACGCCGCCTGGGGCGGCTTCTACCTCCCCTTTACCGACCACGACTGGCACTTCGGCCACGCCGCCATCGACACGATGACGATCGACCCCCACAAGGTCGGCCAGGCGGCGGTGCCGGCCGGCGGGCTGCTGGCTCGCGACGAGACGCTACTGGACGAACTGGCCGTCGACACCCCCTATCTGGAGTCGACGAGCCAGCTCACGCTCACGGGGACCCGGTCGGGCGCCGGCGTCGCGTCGGCCGTCGCCGCCATGGACGAACTCTGGCCGGCGGGCTACCGCGAGCAGTACGAGCGCTCGATGGCCAACGCCGAGTGGCTTGCCGACCAGCTCCGCGCCCGGGGCCACGACGTGGTCGGGCCGGAACTCCCGCTCGTGGCCGCCGACCTCTCGGTGCCGATGACCGATGAACTCCGCGACCGGGGCTGGCGCGTCTCCAAGACCGGTGCCGGCGAGATGCGCGTCGTCTGTATGCCTCACGTGACGCGGTCGATGCTTCGGTCGTTCGTGGCGGATCTGGACTGGTACTGAGCGGTCTGGCGCTTTCTGTCACCGCGTCAGTGACGCTACCCGAGCGACTCAGTAGCGCTCCCGACCGAACATATCAAGCTTTAGTACCCGCTGTTTGCTATCGAGTGGTGTGAGTTTGGCCCTCCCGTTTCCACTTCCTGTCGCGTTCCTGAACGAGTGCGGGACCGCTGGTGGATCCCTCGCCGTCCTCGAACAGGCCGTCTGTACAGCGACGGGCCCGACGGGGCTAGCTATCATCGCCGTCTACTCCTTTCTCATCGCCTTTATTCTGCCGTTGCCTAGCGAAGTCGTCCTCGTACCGGCCGGCACACTCCGGTTGGGGCTGTCGACGAACGGGAACCTCATGGCTATCGTCTTTTTCAGCGCGTTCGGCAAGGCACTGGGGAGCCTCTTTGCGTTCCACATCGGTCAGGAGGCAAAGGAGTACGGCCCGCTGGTCCGCCGCATCAGGGCCTCGCGGTTCGACATCATCGAGTGGTCCGAGAAGAAGACGGTCCAGATCGCGCGGCAGTACGGCTACGTCGGCCTCGCGCTGGCGCTGTGTGTCCCCTTCTTTCCCGACACCCTCTCTATTTACGCCTTCACCGTCCTCGAGGAGGACTACCTGCGGTTCGGCGCGGCGACGTTCGTGGGGAGCGCCGGCCGACTCGTCGTGACCCTCGGGCTGGCCGGCGGGACGCTGGCGCTGCTGTAGCGGGGCGCGCTGGCAACGTTTAATACCCAGTCGTCTCTGCGACCTGCTATGTATCGCTGTTTCGGTAGTGGTACCGGCCGCGGGGAGCTTCCCTGACATGCGGCGGCGGACAGCCGCCAGAGCGGGATTCGCCGCGCTCGTCGTTCTCGCCTCGGTGACGCTCCTGGTCTCGTGGTCCCAGACGCCGCCCGACGCCGTCGCCGCCGCAGCGGACCAGTCCGACACGCCGCTGACCGAGCGCGAGGCGGTCGTGCCCGAGCGACCGAACGCCACCGTGGTGACGACGGACCCGCCCGGTGGCAACAGCGGGACCGCGGCCATCGCCGCCTACACCGACGACGGCCGGACGCTGTATCACAACGACACGTACGGGAACTACTTCGACGTGGACCCGGACCCGCCGGGCTCGAAGACTGTGTTGTACGTCGCCGGGACCCGCTACGACGACTGTCCTGACGCGCTCGTCGACCGTGCTAACGGCTCGTTCGAGGACGGCTGTGCCGAGGTGGTCATCGAACGCACCAACCTCACGACCGGCGAGACCGAGCGGCTCCACACGGCGGTGACGGCGTGGGATATCTGGCACGACGTTGACCGGCTGGACGAGGACCGCCTCGTCGTCGCGGATATCGCCGACGACCGCGTGTTCACGCTCAACACCACGACCGGGGCCGTCGAGTGGGAGTGGCGCGCCGCGAGCGAGTACGACCGCGACGACAGCGGCGGCCGGCCGGGCGACTGGACACACGTCAACGACGTGGAACTGCTCGACGACGGTCGCATCATGGCGAGCCTCCGCAATCACGACAGGGTCGTCTTCATCGAGCCCGGCAGCGGCGTCCAGCCGCGTTGGACGCTCGGGGCCGAGGACGCCTACGGCATCCTCTACGAGCAGCACAACCCCGACTACGTTCCCGATGCCGCGGGCGGGCCGGCCGCCCTCGTCGCCGACTCGGAGAACAACCGGGTCGTCGAATACCAGCGGACAGACGGGCAGTGGCGACAGAGCTGGACGTGGCGTGACGGCCGGCTCCGATGGCCCCGTGACGCCGACCGGCTTCCGAACGGTCACACGCTGGTGACGGACTCACAGGGCGACCGCGTGCTCGAAGTCGACGAGGACGGCGCGGTCGTCTGGTCGATCAGCGTGCCGACCCCCTACGAGGCCGAGCGGCTCGGGACGGGCGACGAGAGCGCGAACGGCCCGAGCCGGCGGGCACTGACCGACGGGACCGCCGGCGACTCGGCGACGGGCGAGCAGACGACGGGAGTCGCCTGGGTCGTCGCCTTCGTCACCGGTCCGCTGACCAACGGGCTGTTGTACGTCGCGCCCGGGTGGATGCGCCTTGGCGACCTCCTCGTCGGGCTGGGCCTCGCCGGCAGCGGTCTCCTCTGGCTCGGCGCTGAACTGTACTGGCAGGGGGGCTACCGACGGCTGCTCGCAGCCGTGCGGTGAGGACGCTGGTCCGACGTGGTCACCGCTCCTCCGGCTCCGAATGGAGGCTCGTGCCGACCGCGTTCAGCGCTTTCAGGACCGCCTCGGCGTTGTCGTCAGGCACGAGAGTCCCGCTGTGCTGGTCGAAGTCCACGACGTCGTTGTCGCGGAGCTTCGGGATGTGGCTGTGGAGCAGGGAGAGACGGATGCGGTCGCGGGTCGACGTCGACGTCTCCGCGTCGTCGTCCGCCTCCCACTCGGCGATGGTGGCCACGGCCTCGTCCACCTGTACCTCCGAGCGATCACACAGCAAGTAACAGAGGTACCTGCGGCGTACGTGTGCGAGCGATTCGTAGACGTAGTGTCGTTCCAGTACCGAGCGACAGAACTCGGGTGCCCCGTCGTGCACGCCGAACTCGCTATCGCCCTCCCGCTCGCTCTCGTCCGACTCCTCTCGCATACGCGACTAGACAATCTAACGACATTTCAAGCGTGCGGTTTACATGTCAGGCCTATCGAACCCCCATCGACTGTCCCGTCCTCCCTCATTACCAGTCGTTTCGCCGCTGCTGACACAACGGCGGCTCTTGACTCGCGAGTTACACGTCCGTTCACTCCCCGGCGGAGCTACGGCAAACCGCCCTCCTTTTGACCCACCGGCGGCACAGCACGGGTATGAGCCACGACGAGTTCCCAACGGACCACCCCGCGGTGGTCACCTGTGGGCTTCCCTACGCCAACGGCGACCTGCACGTCGGGCACCTCCGGACGTACGTCGCCGGCGACGCCCTCTCGCGAGGGCTGCGCCGCATCGGCCAGCAGACGGCGTTCGTCTGCGGGTCTGACATGCACGGGACGCCCGTCGCCGTCAACGCCGCCGAGAACGGGGTCGAACCCCGCGAGTTCGCCCTGGAGTACCACGAGCGCTACGCCGAGACGTTCCCGCAGTTCAACGTCGAGTTCGACAACTACGGCCACACGGACGACGCGACCAACACCGAACTCACTCAGGAGTTCGTCCGTTCGTGGGCCGACAACGACCACGTCCACGAGAAAGAGATCGAGGTCGCGTGGGACACCGAGGAGGACCAGCCGCTCCCAGACCGGTTCGTCGAGGGGACCTGCCCCTACTGCGGCGAGCACGCCCGCGGCGACGAGTGCGACGAGGGGTGTCAGCGCCACCTCGAACCCGGCGACATCGAGGACCCGGTCAGCACCATCACGGGCAACCCCGCCGAGTACCGCACCCGCGAGCACAAGTTCCTCCGGCTCGCGGACTTTCAGGCGTACCTCCAGGGGTTCCTCGACCGCATGGAGGGGACGGACAACGCCAAGAACCAGCCCCGCGAGTGGGTCGACGGCGAGCTCCAGGACCTCTGTATTACCAGAGATATGGACTGGGGCGTCGACTATCCCGGTGATCAGGAGGGGGAGACAGCCGAGGACCTCGTGTTGTACGTCTGGGTCGACGCCCCCATCGAGTACGTCGCCTCCACGAAACAGTACTCAGAGCGCGTCGGCGCCGACGAGTACGACTGGGAAGCAGTCTGGAAGCTAGACGGCGAGACCGAACACGGCACCGAGTGGGACGACGACTGGACCGACGCGGGCGGGGAGATCGTCCACGTCATCGGCCGGGACATCATCCAGCACCACGCCGTCTTCTGGCCCGCGATGTTGCGGGGCGCCGGCTACAACGAACCGCGCTCGATTCTGGCGACCGGGTTCGTCGGCATCGACGGGAAGGCGCTCTCCACGTCGCGAAACCGTGCGGTGTGGGCCGACGAGTACTTAGACGCGGGCTTCCACCCGGACCTGTTCCGCTACTACATCGCGACGGGCGCCGGCCTGGAGACCGACGTGGACTTCTCCTGGGACCGCTTCGCCGAGCGTGTCAACGGCGAACTCGTCGGCAACGTCGGCAACTTCGTCAACCGCGCGCTGCTCTTCGCCCACCGCAACTACGACGGCACGCCCGACGCCGAGGTCAGCGACGACGTCCGCGACCGCATCGAGGCGACCCTCGAGGCCTTCGAGGCCGCAGTGCGAGAGTACGACGTCCGCACGCTCGCGGAACTGGCGACCGAACTCTCCGATTACGGCAACGAGTACATCCAGCGCACCGAGCCGTGGCACCTCCTCGACGACGAGCCCGAGGAGGCGGCACAGGTCATCCGCGACTGCGTCCAGATCGCCAAGGCCGTCGCCGTCGTCGCCCAGCCCGTCCTCCCGGGCAAGGCCGAGCGGCTGTGGGGCCAGCTCGGAGAAGCCGGCTCTGTCGCCGACGTCTCCCTCTCGACCGCGCTGGAGGCCCCGCCAGAGACCTTCGACGAACCGGACCAGCTGTTCGAGCAGGTCGACGACGACCACATCGCCGAGCTCAACGAGGAACTGCAGGAGCGCGTCGAGGAAGCGAGCGAAGCTGACGACGACGCTGACGAGAGCGACGACACAGCCGATCTCGAACCCCTCGAAACCGACCGCATCGGCTTCGAGGACTTCGAGGGCGTGGACATGCGCGTCGGTGAGATCACCTCGGCCGAGTCTGTCGAGGACGCCGACAAACTCCTGAAACTCGAGGTCGACATCGGCCACGAGGTCCGCCAGGTCGTCGCCGGCCTGGCCGAACTCCACGAGGTCGACGACCTGCCCGGCACCCGTGTCATCCTGCTTGCCAACATGGAGCAAGCGACCATCTTCGGCGTCGAGTCCAACGGGATGGTGCTGGCCGCCGGCGACGAGGCCGACCTGCTGACCACCCACGACGACGCCCCGCTCGGAACTCGCGTGCAGTAACGGCGCTACTGGTTCGCTCCGGGGCTTTCTGGCTGTTAGTGGTTACCTGACAGCGGCTGCTACAGGTGCGTTCTGGTGGTTGGAAGCAGTTCCTTGCATGGAGACACGACTCCGAGGCGTTGTTGCAACACTCCGCGGTTGATAGGAATGGCTTGCTGAATACAGGGCGCTTATGCAGCACCCGCTATTCGTTCAACCAATTGATTTTTATTTATCTGAGTGGAGAGTGCGCTATCAATAATATAAATATGTTTTAGCAGTAGTTTTATTATCCTCAGTTGATGAGCGCTAAGTATGATTAAAGCAGCAAAGAAGTGGGTTTGTACGCACAATTATGAGCCTTTTGCGGTTAAAACTTCAGAGTCTGTTGTCTTTGAGGAATGCGGTAGTTGCGGGAAAACTAGAACGCGAAACCGCTGAACTCAACTCCAGGTGAGAATATATAGAAAGGGATACTGCTGCACAGAAGCTCTATATTCAGCACGGGCGGTGAAACCTATCAGCAACGGAGTGTTTCGATAAGGCCGACCACGACTAGTCGCCGTCCCTTTTTGTAGTTCGCCGTCCTAGCGACCGCTATGTCTGCCGACGGAAGCGACGAGCCCGACGAGTTCGTCGCGGAGTACGAGAACGCGACAGCGGCCGATATCATCGACGAGGCCGAGCCGTCGGCAGCAGCCGACGACGGTGACACGGCGGACGACGAGGAAGGTGCCGTCACGGGCTCTTTCTCGCCGGACGTCGAAGTGTCACCGCAGGCGCCCACACCGGAGAACACGCTGTTCGTCGCGCTGGGTATCTGTCTCACGATACTCGTGCTTGTGGACACGGTCATCGGGGTGAGCCTCGTGCTGGCCGCCGCCGTCGCCGGGGCTGTCGGTCTCGCGACCGCCGTCTGTTACGGGGTCCTCGTGCGGACGACCCCAGAGACTTAATCCGTCATCGGGCCTAAATGCCGGTATGAACGTTCCCGCGGGATCGCTTGCGCTCGTGCCCGTCCAGCTCGAACCGCTGTTCGGGACGACGCTGTCTGCAGTGCTGTTCCTGGCCGGCGCGGCGCTCATCGTCGCCGAGGCGTTCGCGCCGGGGACCCACTTTTTCGTCCTCGGTGCCGCCCTGCTGGTCGCCGGGCTGGTCGGCTTCTTCATCCCGGCCAGCCTCGGGCTACTCGCGCCGCTCATCCTCGCCGTCGCCGTCCTCCTGACGACGGCCGTCACGCTGTGGGGCTACCGGAAGATAGACTTCTCGGCGCCCGGCCGGGGGCAGTCCCTCTCGTCGACGTCGCTCCAGGGGCAGTTCGGCACGGTCACCGAGCGGGTCACGACAAGCGCCGGCCAGGTCAAACTGGAAGACGGGGGGTTCAACCCCTACTACGAGGCCCGCAGCGTGGGTGGGACCATCGAGGCGGGGACCGAGGTGCTGGTCGTCGACCCCGGCGGCGGCAACGTCCTGAAAGTAGAGGCGACCGCGGCCATGGACGACGACATCGACCGGGCGCTGGAGCGAGACCGCGAGGAGAGTTCGACGCCGGAGACCGAGACCGAATCCGAACACGCCTGAGACGGATCGCCGCTCCGACTGTCAACATATGGCCCTTGCCGTGCCGGATATGTCCGCAAATGGCCTCCAGAACTACCGAGGCGAAGGTTTGGATATCGGTAGTTTGTGACACAGTCACCGAAGGCTTTTATCTCACCGCTCCGGAGTTCCATGTGTCATGACAGCCCCGCTAATACCGCTCCAGGGATTCCTCGCCGGCAGCGTCTTCGTGTTCGTCACGATGGTGCTGCTGGTGTTGGCGATCGCTGTAGCGTACTCCAGTGTCGTCATCATCCGACCGTACCAGAAGGGTGCCTACACCGTGCTGGGGACCTACCGTGGTATCCTCGACCAGGGGATCCACTTCATCTACCCCTTCGTCTCCGATGTCACCAGGTTCGACATGCGAACGCAGACCCTGGACGTGCCCCGACAGGAGGCCATCACCCGCGACAACTCCCCGGTGACGGCGGACGCCGTCGTCTACATCAAGGTGATGGACCCGAAGAAGGCCTTCCTCGAAGTCGACAACTACGAGCGTGCCGTCTCCAACCTCGCCCAGACCACCCTCCGCGCCGTCCTGGGCGACATGGAACTGGACGACACGCTGAACAAGCGCCAGGAGATCAACTCCCGCATCCGCCGGGAACTGGACGAGCCCACCGACGAGTGGGGCGTTCGCGTCGAGAGCGTCGAAGTGCGGGAAGTGAACCCCTCGAAAGACGTCCAGCAGGCCATGGAGCAACAGACCTCCGCCGAGCGGAAACGCCGCGCCATGATTCTGGAAGCGCAGGGTGAACGCCGCTCCGCCATCGAGACCGCGGAGGGTGACAAGCAGTCCAACATCATCCGCGCACAGGGTGAAAAGCAGAGCCAGATTCTGGAAGCCCAGGGTGACGCAATCTCGACCGTGCTGCGCGCGAAATCCGCCGAGTCGATGGGCGAACGCGCCGTCATCGACAAGGGGATGGAGACGCTCGGCGAGATGGGCAAGTCCGAGTCCACCACCTTCGTGCTGCCCCAGGAGCTCACCTCGCTGGTGGGCCGCTACGGCAAGCACCTGCAGGGGTCGGACGTCAAGCAGAACGGCCACACCCTCGATGCGCTCGATTTCACCGAGGAGACCCGCGAGATGCTCGGACTCGACGACATCGAGGAGATTCTCGGCCAGATCGACGAGGAGGCCGAGGTCGACGTGGAAGCGATGGAGGAGGAAGCCCAGAAAATCAAACACGGCCAGGACGCCGGCGTCGACAACGCCGACGAGATGATAGAGCAGATGGACGCCGAGATCGACGACGGCGTGGGCGGCGAGACGGATATCGCCGGTGGCCCCGACGACACCGGCGGCGCCGAGGACGGCGACGGAACGTAACCTCGGCCGAAGATGTTTTATAGTGTAACTCCTTCCTGAAAGATATATGACTGGCGACGACGGGGTCGACGAGGAAAAGCGAGCGACGTTGCGTCGCTTCGCCGCCCTCGGCGCCGCCAGCCCCTTCGTCGGTCTGGCCAACGGCGACAGCGACAGCGACACGCCCGACGCCATCGCCGGCTACGTCTCAGCCCGTCCGGGGACCCACTTCTCGAAGCTCCGGGACGAACTCAAGCTGGGCACCGGCGAGACCCAACATCACCTCCACCGGCTGGAGAAAGACGGTGCTGTCACCTCCCGAAAAGACGGTGACTACCGGCGGTACTTCCCGGCCGACGCGTTCAGCGAGTTCGAGCAGGTGACGCTGGGATATCTGCGGCGGTCGACACCGCGCGGGATGCTCGTCGCCCTGCTCCGAGATCCGTCGGTGACGGCCTCGGAACTTGCGACGACGCTGTCGGTATCACGACCCACGATAAGCAAGTACGCAAAAGAGTTAGAGGCGGC
>Ga0209946_1000371_pt1 | contig 18417 bp, 16 predicted proteins | sample SalPon2_A_H2O_MG_FD_185704 | JGI IMG/M metagenome (GOLD analysis project Ga0209946, IMG submission 185704) | Salt pond water microbial communities from South San Francisco under conditions of wetland restoration - Salt Pond MetaG R2_A_H2O_MG... | ecosystem: Environmental > Aquatic > Non-marine... | reverse complement strand
CAGAGAGGTCGACGTTGTCCGCGGCTTCCATCGGTTCGATGTCGTACTGTTCGATGACTTCGTCTTTCGTTACCATTTGTTATCTCTCCATCACTGCTCCGGCGCAGCGGTCGCTCGCTGACGTTCGCGGAGACCGTGAATAAGAACTCCCGTTCATTTCAGCGTGCGATCCACCGGGCGCCAGAGGCGCTCTGGTGATAGGAAGTACCCAGCAACGATACATAAACACTTCGGTCTCCCGCATGGAAGACGGTAGCATGGGCCGTGTACCGGCCGATCTGCGGTGATCGAGGGGTGTACCGCCGGAGACAGGATGTGTCGTCGATGCCCCTTCAGTCCTGCTCGCGCTCTGTTTCGACCGCGTACGAGAGGACCACGCCGTCGTCGAGTCGGTCGACGTCGGTCAGCCGGAGCTGCGGAAACGACTCGACGAAGCCCTCACCGTCCGCGAGCGTGGGTGCTTCGCGCCCGCCGACGACGACCGACCCCACGTACACCTGGAGCTCGTCGACGATCCCGGCTGCGAGACTCGAGAATATCACCTCGCCGCCGCCTTCGATCATGAGTCGGTCGACGCCGTGGTCCGCGAGCCTCGCGACGCCGTCGGCGAGGTCGACCCGATCGTCACCGGCGACGATCACCGTCGCGCCGGCCGTGGCGAGCGCCTCGCGCCGGTCGGACGGGGCCGCCTCCGAGACGAGTAGGTACGTCGTCGCCGCATCGTCGAGGATTCGGGCGTCGAGCGGGGTGCGGCCGGTCGAGTCGACGACGACCCGAGCGGGGTTGCCGGCGCGGCCGTTTCGCAGCCGCTCGACCCGGCGTGCCTCCTCGTCGAGCGTGAGGTGTGGGTCGTCGGCGAGGACGGTCCCGACCCCGACGAGTACGGCGTCAGCTGCCGCGCGGATCCGGTCTACTCGGTCAAAGTCCTCAGCGCCGGAGATTGCGAGTTGTTCGCGACGCCGGGTCGAGAGCTTCCCGTCGACGCTCTGTGCGGCGTTGACGACGACGTACATACCGGGGACTCGCCGGGGAACCGAATGGCCGTTTCGGTCGAACGGTGGCCGGGCGACGAGGAGACGATAACCACACACCGGCCGACATTTTTCTGTCGTCAGACAGAAGCATCCGATCTCATGCGCGATCCAGGGCGAGTCCCGGGCGTCCTCGCCGCGCTCGCCGGCGTGTTGACCCTCGGCGTCGGCTTCGACGTCGTTCAAGACTGGTACGTCCTCGAAATCGCGCCGTGGATGGCCGTCGTCGAGAACGCAGTCCCGTTCGCGCTCACGGGAACGCTCTACTACGCCGCGTGGTGGACGGCGACGACGGATCTCGACCCGAGCCAGCGGCGCGCCATCGTAAGGTGGACGCTTGCCGGTGCCGCGACCATGGTGGCGTTCTCCGGCTGGATCGTCGGAGTCCAGCTCGTACAGGGCGGGCTCCAGCCGCTCGTCCTCGTCGTCCAGCTGGCCGCTATCGGCGCGGTGAGCGGAGTCGTCGTCGGCTACCGAACCGCGGAGGTCACCGGCACACGTGACTCGCTCACCCAGCAGCAGAGCTGGTTCGACGCCGTCTTCGAGAACACCTATCAGCTCACCGGGCTCGTCCGTCCGGACGGAACCGTCACTGCGATCAACGAGACGGCGGCGGCGTCGATCGACGAGCCGGAGTCGGCCGTCGTCGGCGAGCCCCTCTGGGAGACGCCCTGGTTCGACGAGCGCGCGGACGCACAGGAGACGGCTCGCCGCGGCGTCGAACACGCCCGAGGCGGCGAGCCGTTTCGCGACCGTGTCCGGGTGCAGGGAGCGGCACAAACCCGCTTGCTCAAGATCGCCGTGCGGCCGGTGACGAACGACGACGGCGACGTGGATATCCTGATCGTCGAGGGGCGCGACGTCACGGAGCTCGAACAACGAGAGCGACAGCTCCGCGTGACGAATCGGTTCCTCCGGCACAACATCCGGAATCGGCTCACCCTCATTTACGGCAACGCAGAGCGCATTGCGCGCGGCGAGGTGACCGGCGCGGACGCCACGGCTGCAGCCGAGGCGATAACGGACGCGGCGACGGAACTCGAGGTGACCGCAGGGACGGCACGAACGGTCAACGGACTGGTACAGAGCGCCCCGGACCCGGTGGCGGTCGACCTCGCTGAGACGCTGACAGAGACGGTCGAGGCCGTCGAGACGGCGCACCCGGACACGTCGATCATCGTCGACGCGCCGGCGGCGACTCGCGTGAAGATCCTCCCAGAGCCTGAGGCAGCGATCGAGAGGCTGATCACCGTCGCACTTACCGCCTGCACCGCGGCGTCGAGCCCAACGCTACGGATCGACGCCTCGACCGATGGAATCGTCACGATTCGACTCGACGATGGCTCGCTACCGGACCCCGAGCAAGCGGTGTTGCGTGGCGGCTTAGAGGTCGGCCCGCTCCACCACGCGGACGGGCTCGACGTGTGGTACGTCTACTGGTACGTCGAGCTCTCAGGGGGGTCGATCGCCGTCGAGAACGACGGCCGCACGATTCGGGTTCAGCTTCCGCTCGCCGACGCAAGCGATCGGACGCCGACGGAGCCCACGGTCGCCCCTCGGTGAGCCGACACCGATTTGCCCGCCCCTGCCGAGCGAACAGCCGTGACCGATCCGAGCCTCCATCACGTCGGCGTCACCGTCTTCGATCTCGACCGCGCCGTCGACTTCTACACCGACACGTTCGACCTGAACGTCGCCGCCGAGTTCACTGTCGGCGGCGAGGCATTCGCCGAGGCCGTCGACGTCGCGGGCGCGTCCGCGGCGTTCACACACCTCGACGGAAACGGGACGCGCGTCGAGCTCGTCGAGTACGACCCTCAGGAAGCGGCGCTTCCAGAGCGCACACTGAATCGACCGGGGGCGGTCCACCTCGGGCTCGCCGTCGACGACGTCGACGCGTTCTACGCCGACCTCGACGACGACGTCGAGACGCTGAGCCCGCCGCGCACGACCGAGAGCGGGACGACGATCTGTTTCGTGTGCGACCCCGATGGCAATCGGATCGAGGTGCTCGACGCCTGAGGGCGTCTAGGATCACTTCGGCGTTTACGGAGAATCGAGGAGAAAGCCTCGCGCTTCAGCGCGGTCGCAAATCGCAACGCGATTTGCTGGCACGCCAGACGTCGCCGACTTCTGGGGACGGGGATGAATCCGACAACGGTGCCACAAGAGGTGTTCGAGACGTCGGTCGGATGTGTTAATTCCGTGTGAGTCATAGATACCACTATCCGAGGCGGTCTATTCCGCCCACCTAATCGGACAATATCGGGATTCCCCGATTCCGGGCGGAAGACACCCTCTTCCGTGCCAGAATCGGGGTGCAGTCAACAAACGTATCTCTGAATCCCACGCCGGGATAGGAGTAACGGCTGATTGGCACAGCCAGTAGCCGTCCACTATGGCGGCTGCAAACCGTAACCATCCCAACTCAGCGGTGCGGTGCCGTGGGAATCTTCGCCCTTCAGGGCGGAGAGGATGTCAAAGCACCTTCGTGCCCGGCGAGGCGTCCTCGTGGGTCGTGAGTAGGTCTGCCTCCTCGCCCGCCGCGAGCACCATCCCGTTCGACTCGACGCCGAACAGCTCCGCTTTCTCCATGTTCGCGACCACGACGACCCGCGTGTCCGGGAGGTCGTCGACCGCGTGAAGCCCTTTCAGCCCCGCGACGATGGTGCGAGTCTCGACGCCGAGGTCGACGCGGAGTCGTAACAGGTCGTCGGCGCCGTCTATCGGCTCTGCCGCCTCGATCCGACCCACGCGGAGGTCGAGTGCTTGGAAGTCGTCGAAACTGATGCGGTCGTCGGTGAGTGGGTCGATGTCGGACATGGATTCGTCGGTGTCGTCGGTTGACTCGTCGGTGTCGTCGGTTGACTCGTCGGTCGATTCGTCGTCCGGTTCGGCGGCCGCGACGCGCGACTCGAGCTTCTCGTTCAGCGCCTCGACGCGGTCGTCGTCGATCTTCTCGAAGAGTTCCGTGGGTTCCGTGAGCGCGCCCGTCGGGGGCTCGTGAGCCGCCTCGACGGTGACGTCGTGGACCGATCCGTCCTCGCCGAGTTGGTCCCAGACGCGCTCGCACTTTTCGGGAGCGATCGGCTCGAAGAGCACGGCGATCGCCTTCGCGAGCGCGACACAGTCGTGGACGACCTGTCTGGCCGCTTCGGGGTCGTCGTCGACGAGCGACCACGGCTCGTTGCGCTGGATGTACTCGTTGCCGAACCGAGCGAGGCTCGTGACGGCGTCGCCGAGCGCGCGAACCGAGTAGTCGTTGACGGCGGCCTCGACGTCGGCTATCGCCTCGTCGATCCGCTCGGCGACCGTCTCGCTCGTCGTCTCGGCTATCGGGGTCGACTCGTAGTTGCGGTGGGCGAACAACAACGACCGGTAGAGGAAGTTGCCGACGGTGCCGACGAGCTCGGTGTTCACGCGGTCGCGGAACTTCTCCCAGGAGAAGTCGACGTCCTGTTGGAACCCGCCGTTCGTCGCGAGGTAGTACCGGAGTGGGTCCGGGTGGAACCCCTCGTCGAGGTACTCGTCGGCCCACACCGCCCGGTCGCGGCTGGTCGAAAACCCCTTGCCGCCGAGCGTGACGAACCCGCTCGCCATCACCGCCCGCGGCTCGGCGTGGTCGGTCGCCGCCAACATCGCCGGCCAGAAGATCGTGTGATGTTGGATGATGTCGCGGCCGATCACGTGGACGATTTCGCCGCCGTCGGGGTGATCGTCGCTTGCGCCCTCGAGCCACGCCGTCTCCCAGTCGAAGGCATCCGCACCGACGCGCTCTGTGTACTGTTTCGTCGAGGAAATGTACTCGATCGGCGCGTCGACCCACACGTAGAGCACGAGGTCCTGCGGATTCTCGCCGGGCAGGTCGATCCCCCACTCCATGTCGCGGGTGATACACCAGTCTTGGAGCCCTTGCTCGATCCACTCACGGGGCTGGTTCTGCGCGTTCGCGGTCCCCTCGAGCCGGTCGAGAAAGTCGGCGAGGTAGTCAGCGAACGCCGACACCGAAAAGAACGTGTGGGTGCGCTCGCGGTACTCGGCCGGGTTGCCGGAGATCGTCGACACCGGGTCGTCTATCTCGCCCGGCTCGAGGTGCCGTTGACACCCCTCGTCGCACTCGTCACCGCGGGCGTGCGCGCCACAGTACGGACACGTCCCCTCGACGTAGCGGTCGGGGAGGTACTGGTCGTCGATCGGGTCGTACGCGACCATGATCTCCTTCTCGTACAGGTGGCCGCCCGCATCGAGCGCCCGGACGAGGTCCTGGGTGACCGCGGTGTTCGTCTCGTCGTGAGTGTGCCCGTAGTTGTCGAACTCGACGTTGAACTTCGGGAACGTCTCGGCGTACTGTTCGTGCCAGTCGAGCGCGAACGCCTCGGGGGAGACCCCCGCCTGTTCGGCGTTGACCGCGACCGGGGTACCGTGCATGTCGGACCCGGAGACGAAGGCGGTCTGCTGGCCGAGCCGCTCCAGCGCCCGGGCGTAGACGTCGCCGCCGACGTAGGTGCGGAGGTGCCCGATGTGGAGGTCGCCGTTCGCGTACGGCAGTCCACACGTCACCACCGCGGGGTGGTCCGTGGGGAAGTCGTCGTGGCTCATGTGTATGCTGTGTGGTGCATACGAGCCAAAAGCCCGCTGGTTTCTGCGTCACCGGCGTGAGCCAACCAGTGCGCCGACGGGACCGGTCACACGAGCTCGCGCACGACGCGTGCCGCGGCCGCTGCCGTGGGTGCGAGGACGTAGACGATCGGCTCGACGCCGACCGCACCGGTCTGGTACAGAATGAGCGTGTCCGGAGAGGAGCGGTCTGACCCGGTTTCGCCGTCGCCGTCCGACGCACCGCGTTCTGTGACCGACGTGACGACCGCATGGACGGCTTCGTTCGAAGGCTGTGTGGCGTCGAACTCGACCGTCGGCCCCGCCTCGGCGAGCGCGGCGACGATCTCGGGCGTGTACCGGACGTTCACTGCACCGCGGGCCGGGACGCCAGCGTCTCTGGCCGCGAGCAGCACGGTCGCGACGTGTTCGCTCACACCGAACTCCGGCTCGCCCGGCACCATCGCGCGCCCCTTCACGTCGACGAGCCGGCCGGGGACGGCGGCCACGTCGTCCACGTCGCGCGCATCCGCGAGACACTCGGCGACGTTCGCCCCGACGTTCGGGATGAGTCCGGCAAACCCGGAGGTGTTGGTGAGGGTGCGCAGACCCCGTCGCACCGACGCGAGGACGCGCTCGCGCTCACGAAACCCGCTGTCTGGGTCGTGGACCGAGAAGGCCGCGTCGGCGTCGGCGAGCGCCGGCATCGCCTCCTCGTGCAGCTCCGCGAGGAGGTCACCGTCCTCGAGTCGGCGGATCAGCACCTCGATCTCGACGAGCGCGCCGACGGGGCTGAGGTCGCCGGCCGCGAGTCCCTCCCCGACCCGGTCGACGAGGGAACGAACCCGATCGTCTTCGACGACGCGCTCGGTACGGGCGACTTCGCCGTGGGCGTACTTAGAGACGGCCGACTGTGAGATGCCGAGCGCGTCGGCCACCTCACGCTGGGTGAACCCGCGCTCGCGGAGGTCCTCGGCCAACATCGACCGGACGGTCGGCAAGAACGCGTCGACGACGACCTCCTCGATGAACTTCATTCGTTTCCCCCGCTGAACTCCGCGTCTGCACCGATTCGCGAGGCCTGTGGCCCCTTCTGGCCCTGGTACTTCGAGCCCCGCTCGGTGCCGTACGGTCGGTCGGCCGGCGACCGTAACTCCGTGAAGATGAGCTGTGAGACGCGCATCCCGGGCGTGAGTGCGACCGGGGCAGTCCCGAGGTTCGACAGCTCGAGCGTGATCTGTCCGGCGTACCCCGGGTCGACGATGCCGGCCGTAGCGTGGATCACGATCGCCAAGCGACCGAGCGACGACCGGCCCTGGACGGTCGCGAGGAGGTCCGGCGGCACCTCCACGCGCTCTCTCGTCGTCCCGAGAACGAAGTCACCGGGGTGGAGGATGAACTCCTCGCCCGCCGGGACCGTCGTCTCAGTCACGTACTCGCCGACCTCGTCTGCGGCCGTTGGGTGGATACAGGGGATGTTGGTCCGTTGAAACTCCAAGAACGTCTCGCCAAGTCGGAGGTCCACGCTCGCCGGCTGGACCTGTTGGTCGACGTCCGCGAGCGGCTCGACCACGAGGTCCCCGTCCGCGAGGCGGTCGAGGATGTCGGTGTCGGAGAGGATCATGCTCAGAGACGGAGCGGGGTCAGTATAAAAACTCCCGGAGTGCGAGTACGAACCGCTGCGCCGACTGCCTCACGACGAGTCGACGGCCGCCTGAATCCCAACCCAGTTGGCGACCGCACCGTCGGAGCCCGCCATCGGAACGAGCGAGACCCGATTCAGGAAGGGGGTCCCGTCGCGGCGGTAGTTCCGTAGCTCGACCGTGACAGGCTCCCAGATGGAAACCGCCTCACGAAGCGATTCGACCGCGTTCTCGTCGGTCTCCGGTCCCTGGAGCAGCCGGAGGTTCTTCGCACGAACCGCAGAGAGCGGGTAGCCGGTGAGTCGTTCAAAGCCGTCGTTCACGTAGCGTACCGGCGTGTCCTGGTACGCCGGTCCGGTGAACACGAGGCCGAAGGGGACCGCATCGAGCACCCAGAGCCGCCAGACGAGGTCCCGTTCGAGTGGAGACAGCGAGTCGAACGCCTCGAGATCTGGCGGGCCGTCGAACGCGGCCGGCGAGGGTGCGCGGTCGAGTCGGGCACTCGGGCTCTCGTCGGTCGGGTCGCCTCTGGTACCCGGCCTCTCGGTGGCGGGCTCGCCGACCACGGAGGCTGCTTCGGGCCGGCCGGCCCCGAGGGTTTCGAGTGCCGGCACGCGGTCCCGAAACGTCTCGACGTCGGCCCGAAACGCCTCGATCAGAGTTCGTCGGTCGTCCATCGTCGTCGAACGTCAGTAGTCGACACGGGGACAAACCTCCATCGTCTGCGGTGGACGCTCCGTCACCTGTGGTTGCGACGCCATCGGTTGGGAGTCCGCGCGCAGAGAGAACAGAGCTATACCCGCGGCGGGGCTCGTGCCGGTGTGAAACAGACCATCGTCGCCCGGCGAGACCTCGGGATGGGTGCGGGCAAGCTCGCCGCGCAGGTCGCACACGCTTCGCTGTCGGCGGTCGAGGACGCGAGCGACCGGGCGCGGACCCGGTGGCAGGGCGAAGGACAGACGAAGGTGGTACTCGGCGTCGACGCGGAACGCGAGCTGTTCGAGTTGGCGGACACGGCCGATGCCGCCGGCGTCCCGTACGCGATCGTCCGAGACGCCGGACGGACGCAGCTCGAGCCAGGCACCGTCACCGCGCTCGCGGTCGGGCCGGCCCGCGACGACGCGGTCGACCGTGTGACCGGCGACCTCCCGCTCTACTGATGCCCGACGACGCGACTGCTCCCGACGCACACCCGATCGAGCGGGCGGTCGGCATCGACCGGTACGTCAGTACGTCGCCTGGCATCGGAGGGCGCCTCCGCGCAACCCCCGAAGACTTCCAAGTCACCGAGCTGGAGGCCGTCGACGCCGCGCCGCTCGACGCCGACACCGGCGGCTACCCGGTCCTCGTGGTGCGTGCGACGCTTCACGACTGGGACACGAACGACTTCGCCCGCCGGCTCTCGAACGGCCTCGGGATCAGCCGCGAGCGCGTCTCCTGGGCCGGTACCAAGGACAAACGGGCCGTGACGACGCAGTTGTTCGGCCTGCGCGGGGTCGACCCCGAGGAGCTCCCGACGGTCCGTGGCGCAGACGTCGACCCGGTCGGCCGGGCCGGTCGTGACCTCGCGTTCGGCGACCTCGCCGGCAACGCCTTCGAGATCCGGGTCACCGGGACCGTCGACGACGCCGAGTCACGAGCCGACGCGGTAGTGCGCGAGCTTCGGGCGTTCGCCAGTGGAGACTCCGCTGGCGGGGATCCCGTCGACGTCGACGCCCCCGTGGCCGTGCCCAACTACTTCGGGCAACAACGCTTTGGCAGTCGCCGGCCCGTCACCGGTCGCGTCGGCCTCGCGATCGTTCGCGGCGACCCGCGGGAGGCAGTCAGACGCTACGCCGGCAACCCCGCGCCGGCTGAACCCCCAGACACGCAGGCCGGTCGTGAGCGCGTCGACGCGGCGTTCGGCAGGCGGGCGGACGGTGACGACGACGGCAGCCGAGATCCCCCGGGCGACGGCGACTGGGCGGCGTGTCTCGACGCGATGCCGCGAACGCTCGGATTCGAGCGGAGCATGCTTCATCGACTCGACGAACGCGACGTCGACCCAGCCGCGCCGGCAGCCCACGACGACTGGTGGTACGCACTCGAGGCCGTCCCCTCGAACCTCCAGCGGCTCTTCGTCAACGCGGCACAGTCGACACTGTTCAACCGCATCCTGAGCGAGCGTCTCAGACGCGGACTCCCCTTCGACCGCCCCGTCGCCGGCGACGTGGCGTGTTTCGCCGACCGCGACGCGCCGGGCGAGCTGTACGCTCCCGACCCCGATCGACTCCAACAGGTCACCGAAGCGCGCGTGTCGGTGATGGAACGCCACTGTTCGCGAGGACGCGCGTTCGTCACCGCCCCGCTCGTCGGCACCGAGACCACGTTCGCCGAGGGGGAGCCGGGGGCGATCACACGGGAGGTACTCGCCGAGGCAGGCGTCGAGCCGGCCGACTTCGCGCTTCCCGGAGCGTTCGATTCGAGCGGGACCCGCCGAGCGATCCAGCTCAGGACCGACCTCACGATGCGGTTCGACGACGGCGATCCGACCGTTACCTTCGCGCTCCCGAGCGGATCGTACGCCACCGTCCTGCTCCGTGAGTTCACCAAACGAGACCCGCTCGAGACGTGAGGCGCGCTCGTAGGCGACGCCGCTCCGAGCGGTGACACACGATCGATGATCCGTAGTCGTGGATCACTTGTGTGTGAAACAGGCGTCGTGTGTCACGATGCTGTGCTGTTTCGAGTCGTTTTTGTGCCGTCCACCCAACCGGAGTGCATGACCCGAATCGTCGTGCTCGACCTCCACGGCCAGTTCACCCACCTCGAACGGCGGGCGCTCAGAGACCTCGGCGTCGACACCGAGATCGTCGACGCCGACACCCCGCCGGACGCAGTCGACGCGGACGGTGTCGTCCTCTCTGGTGGCCCGGACATGGACCGCGTCGGGCGGGCACGCGAGTACGTCGGCACCGACGTGGACGTTCCGGTGTTGGGGATCTGTCTCGGAATGCAGCTCATCGCTGACGAGCTCGATGGAGCCGTCGGATCGGGCGACTACGGCGGGTACGCCGACGTCGACGTCTCGATCGTCGACGAGACCGACCCGCTCGTCGGCTCGCTCGCCCCCGAGACCCGCGTCTGGGCGTCACACGCCGACGAGGTGACCGAGCTTCCGTCCGGATTTACCCACACCGCGACTTCCGACGTCTGTACGATCGAGGCGATGTCGAACGTCGACGCCGGACTCTACGGGGTGCAGTGGCATCCAGAGGTCGCCCACACCGCAGAAGGGGAAGCGGTGTTCGAGAACTTCCTCGCGATCTGTGCGTCGGCCTGACACGGGTGGGGGAAGCCGGAGAGTCTTTTATTCGCGGGCATCGATGGGGACCCAGTGACCGCCACACAGGGACGGCTCGCCGGACTCTCTAAGTTCATCTTCCGTGCGCCGCGGTGGCCCCGGACCCTCGCGTTCGCCGTACTCCTCGGCGGCTTGACCGGGATCGCCGTCTTCGACTCGACGAGCACTATCGGGTCGACGTACCCGGTGTTGCTCATCGGCCAGGACGCCTGGCAGGGGATCGTGTTCCTAGCTGCGCCGACGGTCGTCGCCGCGCTCGCGACGACACCGGTCGACCGCTGGCTCGGAGGGAGCCTGACGCACGACCGGTCGGCACTGCTGGCGCTGTGTTGTGAGCTGTTGGTCGTGCTCGTGCTCGTCGTCGCCGGCGTGCTCGCGGCCGTCTTCGGGCTCTCACAGCGGTTCGTCTTCGACGTGCTGGTCGTCGCGCTCGCGTCCATCTTCGCGGTTCGACTGCTCGCCGTGCTCGCGGTGTCACGGCTCCCGCTGCCACTCGCGACCGTCCCCGCCGCGGTGCAGACCGCCGCGGCCGCGGCGCTCCTCTTCGTTTACGGTGGCACCGCGCGCCTCCTGCTCGACGGCGACTCGCCGTACCAGGCGTACGTCCTGCGGCTCTCACGACCCGACCAGAGCCCGCCGGTGTTCGACGCGGTGACGATCGACCACTTCCTGCTTCTCGGCGCGCTGTGTCTGCTGTACGCCGTCGCCGTCTGGGGCTTTCTCGTCGGTATCGACCGACCGTGGCGGCGTAGTCTCGACGTCTCGGTGCTCGATTTTATCCACGGCTTCATCGGCTACGCCGCCGAGGAGTCCCGCGACCTCGAACGCTTCTTCGAGCGACTGGGCCAGGATGCTGTGGTGCCCGTGTCGGTGCTCTCGTTTCGCACCATCGACGGGCAGCCGTCGACCGATGGCGGAAGTGAGACCGCAAGCGAGGCGGACGGCGACGTCGTCGCGACCGACCACCTCGGCGAGGAGAAGGCCCGCTTCGTCCTTCCGATGATCCACCCGGGCCCGCTCGGTGAGATCGGTGGCGGCGACCTCCCGCGGCGCGTCGCGGTCTCCTCGGAGGGGCTCGGGTTCCCGCCGCACGCGACCGCGGGCCACGACTTCAACCTCGTCTCCGAGACCGAGGTCGACGGCGTCATCCGCGCGGCCGACCGGGTGCTCGACAGCGCGACGTATCGGCACGCCGGCACTCCGCCGCAGACGGTCGCGGCTGGGGAGTCGACGATGCTCTCACAGGGGTTCGGTGACGCCGCACTCGCCGTCTCGACGTTTGCGCCGGGCTCCGCCGACGACGTGGACTTCGCGGTGGGCCAGTCGGCAATCGCCGAGTTCCGAACCGGCGGCGTCGACGACGTCCTGCTCGTCGACGGGCACAACTCACACACGGGGCTGTCGGGCAGCGACCTCGGACACGTCACCCCGGGTTCGGAGCGGTCGTACGACCTGTACGAGGCGGCCGCCACGGCGGGTGCGGCGGTCGCAGACGCCCCCGAAGGAGCACTCGAGTTGGGCGTCGCGTGGGCGCCGACGCCGTGGACGCCAGACGACGGGATCGGGCCGCTTGGCGTCCGGGTCGCCGTCACGCGGGTCACCGATGTCGAGGCCGCGTACGTGCTTATCGACGGCAACAACATGATTCCCGGGCTGCGCGCCGACCTGCTCGAGGCCGTCCGCGACGCGACCGACATCGACCACGTCGAAGTGATGACGACAGACAATCACGTCGTGAACCGGACCGAAGCAGACAACCGGGTCGGCGAGCGGGTCGACGAGACCGAGCTGGCGCGGATCGTGCGCTCGATCGCCACCGATGCGCACGACGACCTCGAGCCCGTCGCCGTCGGCGGCGGCACCGAACGCGCCACCGTCACCGTCTTCGGCAACGACCGCACCGAGACGCTGGCAACCCAGGCAAACGCGGCGCTCTCTCTCGGTGCCGCGCTCGCGGCCGCCGTCACCCTGTTCGCGATGGCCGTAAGCGTGTTGTTGTTCTTCCTCGCGTGACCGAACGGCACAACGACAGCAGCCACCGTCGCACGTCCCCCACTCCGCGGTGGCGCGCGCCTCGTGAGGTCGCCGACGGCGGACTCACGAGCGCGTGCGAGGGATGAGCGAGTCGCCGGCGGCGACGAGCGAATCGGTTGGGGAGGGTGTGGCAGAAAGACGTGTCCGGCGGTCACGCGGTCGCGTTCGTCACACAGCTGCTGCCACTGGCACGCGGCCTCAATCGATCGTGTCGTGAATCGCCGCGTTACGTGGTCGTATTGCCTATCGATCCAGACCCACTCAGCCCTTCAAAGAAGCTGACGATCGCGTCGATGAGCGACTGAAGCGCACCGAGGTCGACGTTGACGAGTGAGGATCCGCCGTCACCGAGCCCGGCGAACAACAGGACCCCGGCTCCGAGCACGGCCACCGACAGCATGGTACGGAACATATCACAGCTACTGTCACCACGAACTAAAGCCCTGTGGCGAACCCATCGGCCAGACGACACTAGTCGTGTCGGAAACACCGCGTGCCGGTGAACGCCATCGCCATGTCGTGGGCGTCCGCGGCGGCGATCACGTCTTCGTCGTTGACCGAGCCCCCAGGTTGAATCACCGCGTCGACGCCCGCGTCGGCCGCCTCCTCTATCGCGTCGGGGAACGGGAAGAACGCGTCCGAAGCCATCACCGCGCCGTCAGCAGACTTCCCCTCGGCGTCGGCGTCGGCTTTCATCGCCGCGAGCGTCACCGCGTCCACGCGTGACACCTGCCCCATCCCCACGCCGACGGTCTCCGTGCCGGTCGCGAGGAGGATCGCGTTCGATTTGACGTGTTTGATCGTCTGCCACGCGAACGTCATCGTCTCGAGTTGGGCGGCCGTAGGCTCCCGTTCGGTCACCACCTCGAGGTCGTCGACGGTTGGCGACTGGGCGTCTCGTTCCTGGACGAGCCGACCGCCGAGGAGCGGCTTCTCGGTGAACTGCTCGCTCGCCTCGGCGGCATCGGCGAGCGGCCCCACCTCGAGCACGCGGAGGTTCTGTTTCGCGGTGAGGACGTCGAGCGCGCTGTCGGTGTAGTCGGGAGCGACGACGACCTCCTTGAACGACTCGGCGACCGCTTCGGCGGTGTCCGCGTCACACCGTCGGTTGAGCGCGACGATACCGCCGAACGCCGACTTTGCGTCGGTTCGCAGCGCCCGGTCGTACGCGTCGGCGAGCGTCTCGCTCGTCGCACACCCCGCCGGATTGGTGTGTTTGATCACGGCCGCCGCGGGGTCGTCGAACTCGGTGACGAGCCGAAGCGCGGCGTCGGCGTCGTTGTAGTTGTTGTACCCCATGCCCTTCGCGCCGGGGTTCAACTGGTCGGCGCCGACGACGGTGGCGCTCGCACTGGTGACGTCGGCGTACAGCGCGGCGTCTTGATGCGGGTTCTCGCCGTATCGCAGCGTCTCGGCTCGGTCCTCAGAGACGAGCCGGCGCGTGGGGAAGGCCCCGCCGACGTCGGCGTCGACGGTCGCCGAGACCGGAACGCCAGCGTCCGTCGTCTCGACGTCGACGCGGTCCGAGGCGAACCACCGTAGCGCCCGTGGGTACGCGCTGAACTCGGCCTCGTACAGGACGCGGTCGGCGAGCGTCTCGACGTCGTCGTCTTCGTACACTGGGACGGGCTCTTGAGCGAGGATCGGGCCGTCGTCGACCGCCTCGGTGACGAGGTGGACGGTACAGCCGGTGGTCCGCACACCGGCCTCGAGCACCTGCTCGTGGGCGTCGGTTCCGGGGAAAGACGGGAGCAACGACGGGTGGACGTTGAGCGTCGGCGGCGCCGCAGACAGGAACGTCTCCGTGAGCACGCGCATGTACCCGTCGAGACACACGAGGTCGGCATCGTAGCCGGCCAGTCGGTCGAGGATGCGCCGTTCGTGGCTCTCGCGTGATTCTCCTGCGTCGCGCTCGACGACCTCGGTCGGGATGCGGCGCTCGGCGGCCGCCTCGAGGATCGGAGCCCCCTCGCGGTTGCTCACCACGACGGAGAGTTCTACACCGCCCGGCGCGACGTCGTCGATGTGTCGAAGGTTTCGCCCGCGGTTGCTGGCGAGTCCGGCGATCTGCATGTGGGAACCGTCCGACCGGTCGCGTTTATCGGTTGCGGTCGAGTCCGGAGAGTGTACACGAACACGAACAGATACGGCCGTCTGTCGGTCTATCTGCCGCCGACGTATCCACTTCCGTGCACGCTCCGGTCGGTCGCATCGACACGCTTTTGCGCGCGCCGGGGGCAGTCGCCGACATGACCGACGACACGATCGCAGGGCTCTCCCGCTCGGACCCACTCGCCGCTGTCTCGCCGCTCGACGGCCGGTACGCCGGGCGAACGGCGCCGCTGTCGCCGTACGCGAGCGAGGCCGGGTTGATGCGGGCGCGGGTGCGAGTCGAAGTCGAATACCTGATCGAGCTGGCGGCGTTGTCGGCGACGCCGGTCGTCTTCGACGACGACGCCATCGATGCGCTTCGAGACCTGTACGCGTCGTTCTCGGCCGACGACGCCGAACTCATCAAGGCCCTCGAGGTCGAGGGTGCTGCGGGATACGCGGCCACCAACCACGACGTGAAGGCGATAGAGTACTTTCTGCGCGTGCGCCTCGCCGAGTGGGCCGAGCGCACCGACGGCCCGATCGACGACGCCGAGTCGCTGTTCCCGTGGATCCACTTCGGGCTCACAAGCGAGGACGTGAACAACCTCGCCCAGCGGCTGCTCGTCGGGCCGGCGGTCGAGACGGTGCTCGTGCCCGCGATCCGCGAGGTGCGCGACGCACTCGTCGAGCTGGCACACGAGTATCGGGACGTGCCGATGCTCGCCCGCACACACGGCCAGCCGGCGACGCCGACGACCTTCGGCAAGGAAATGGCCGTCTACGCGGCGCGACTCGGCCGCGCACTCGGCCGGGTCGCGGACGCTCGCTCGGCTCTCTCGGGGAAGCTCGCCGGCGCCTCCGGTACGTACGCGGCACACGTCGCCGCGTACCCCGACGTCGACTGGCCGTCCGTCTCGCGGGCGCTCGTCGAGCGACTCGGACTCGAGCACGTGCCGCTCGCGACGCAGGTGAACCCCTGTGACGACCTGGCGGCGCTGTTCGACGCGCTGCGGGGCGTCAACGACGTCCTGCTCGACCTCGACGTCGACGCCTGGCTGTACGTCTCCGACCGCTACCTCGGCCAGCGCGCGGTCGCAGGCGAAACGGGGTCGTCGACGATGCCGCACAAGGTGAACCCGATCGACTTCGAGAACAGCGAGGGGAACCTCTCGGTGGCAAACGGCGACTTGACGCTGCTCGCCGACTACGTCACGAGTTCGCGGCTCCAGCGGGATCTCTCTGACTCCACGGTGAAACGAACCATCGGCGCCGCGTTCGCCCACTGTCTGATCGGCTACTCGAAGACCGCCGACGGACTCGAGAAGGTCGTACCGAACGAGGCCGTGATGCGCGAGGCGCTGGAGTCGACGCCGGCGGTGATCGGCGAGGCGGTCCAGACGATACTCAGACGCGAGGGAGACACCGAGGCGTACGAGCGCGTCAAGGAGCTCACCCGTGGGTCGTCGGTGACGCTCGCGGACTTTCACGAGCTCTTCGCCGAGCTCGACGTGGACCCGTCGGTTCGCGAGGAGCTCCGCGCGCTCACGCCGACGACGTACACGGGGATCGCAGCCGACCTCGCGGACGGTGTCGGCGAACCGGCGGCGGCCGACGCGAGGGATGCCGACGATGGGGCGTGAGCGACGGATGGACGAGCCGGACGAGCGCTCTGTACCGCTGTCCGAGCGGTTGAGAGACTGACCCAGAACCACAACGCATTTTTTCCGTGCGCTGCCAGCGCTGGGCGTGTCTTTCCTCCACACACCCTCTCGTCGGTCGCTCGCGGACCTCCCCGTGGTCGGGGTCTGTTTCGAGCGGCAGACGTACGCGAACCTGGCGTACCTGGTCGTCGGCGTCCCGCTCGGTGTTCTGTACTCGGTCCTCTTCGGTCTCGGGATCACGGTCGGGGCGCTCTCGAGCGTCGTCGGCGTCGGCGTGGCGATACTGACCGCGGTGCTGTTCGGCTCCCGACTGGTCGCCGGCCTCGAGCGTCGGCTGGCGAACGCCGTCTGGCCGGTCGACCTCCGGCAGCCGACGGACGTAGGTGATCCGACGGGGAGCGTGGCCATCCTCCGGGCGTACGTCGACGCGCCGTCGACGTGGCGTGGACTCGGGTTCCTCTCAATGCGGGTCTGGCTCGTGCCGCTCGCCGCGATCGTGCTCGTTGTCCTCGCGAACGCCATCACGGTCGCGACCGCGCCGCTGCGGTACCCCACGACCGTGACGTTCGGCGAACGCAACGGCGAGCCGGTGACGTGGGCGGTCGACACCGCACCCGAGGTGGCGCTCGCGGTCCCCGCCGGGCTCGCCGGCATCGTGGTCGCCGGGCACGCCGCAAACGGCGTCGGCGGCGTCGCCCGGCGGATGGCGGTCGCGCTGCTCGGGCGAGACCGCTCTGAACCGTCGGCGTAGCGACTCGAAGGCCGGCTCACGGCTCCACGAACTCGACGAGCACGCCGCCCGTCGACCGCGGGTGACAGAACGCGACGCGGTGCCCGCGCGCGCCGGGCCGCGGCGACTCGTCGACGAGGTCGACGCCGAGATCGCGGGCACGGTCGAGCGTCGCGTCGATCGCGTCGGTCGCGAATGCGAGGTGGTGGACGCCCAGCCCCGACGCATCGAGGTAGTCGGCGATCGGACCGTCGCCGGTCGGCTCGAGCAGTTCGAGGGTGGCTCCGCCCTCGAGCCCGACGAAGACGACGTCCATGTCGTCGAGCGTCTCTTCGTGGACGATCGCCCCGTCGAAGAGTGCGACGAACCGCTCGGCGAGGGCGTCGACGTCTCGAGTGGCGATACCGGCGTGGTGGAGGCGCATACCCCGTGTGGCTCCCCGTTCACACATAAGCTGTCGGGTCGCCGGTAGACGCCGCTCCGGCGGGTCGACGAAGGGAATCGTTTGTGTGGCTCCAGCGACGACGGATCCGTAGACAGCTCGTGCGCGATCCATCACACGACGCCTCGACGGACGCGACGGGGCCAGCGCCGACCGCGTCGGCGAGCGGCGTCACCGAAGACGGGACGGCCGCCGACCCACCGGCCGAGTCGAGCGACCAGAAGAGCTCACGGACCATCCTCGGCTCGCTCATCGAGACCGGCCTCCACGAGATGCGCCGCGAGTCGTCTGGACTCCTGCTCTCTGGGCTGTCCGCGGGCCTCGACATCGGCTTCGGCCCGCTGATGATGGCGGTCGTGTTGACGCTGTCGCCAGGCAGCTATGGCGATCTCGGCACCGAACTGCTGTTGGCGGTCGTCTACTCGATCGGGTTCATCTTCGTCATCCTCGGCCGATCAGAGCTGTTCACCGAGCACACGACCTTAGCGGTCGTGCCGGTCATCGACGGGCAGGCGTCGCCCCGACAACTGGCGCGGCTCTGGGGGCTCGTGTACGCTGGCAACGTCGCCGGTGGCGTCGCGTTCACGCTGCTCGTGAGCCTCCTGTTACCCGAACTCGGCGTCGTCTCGCCGGCGGCCTTCGAGACGATAGCGAACAAGCTCGTCAGCCACTCGCTGACGTGGCTCTTCGTCGGCGGCGTCTTCGCCGGCTGGCTTATGGGACTGCTCGCCTGGCTCGTCACCGCGGCTCAAGAGACGACGAGCCGGCTGATCCTCATCGTCGTCGTCACCGCCACGATCGGACTGCTCCACCTCCCGCACTCGATCGCCGGCAACGTCGAGG
>Ga0209946_1000366_pt1 | contig 18544 bp, 17 predicted proteins | sample SalPon2_A_H2O_MG_FD_185704 | JGI IMG/M metagenome (GOLD analysis project Ga0209946, IMG submission 185704) | Salt pond water microbial communities from South San Francisco under conditions of wetland restoration - Salt Pond MetaG R2_A_H2O_MG... | ecosystem: Environmental > Aquatic > Non-marine... | reverse complement strand
CGGTCGGCACCGCGACGCCGAACGACAGGGTCTCGCCGGTGTACGCCACCGCGCGCCCGCCGACGTCGCGCTCGACCGGAGGGAACCCGGCGTCGCGCGCCGCTCGCTTCGCGCGGTCGAACCCCGACTCGCGGGCGTCGCGGCGCCCGAACGCGACCTGTCGCGGCGGCGCGGTGACGCGCACGCTGGCCGCGCCGTCGGCCGCGGCCGCCAACAGCTCCGCGACGGGCTCCCGGTCCGCCGCCGGCGTCTCGAACTCGCCGCGGTACACGCGCATGGCCTGAGGGAGGGCGGGGACGCACTAGCCAGTTGCGTCGGTCCCGACCGAACGCCCGACGGGCCCGTCCCGAAAGTCGGGACGACTGACCGCGACCGCGTGACACAACTGTTTTGTCGGGCGTGGAAGTGGTACAGGTATCGATGAGCGATCTGGGGGCGCTGCCGGTCCAAGCGTACTTGACCGCCTGCCTGCTGGCCGGGGTCATCGGGCTCTGGCTCGGCCGGGTCGCGTGGCGGGAGCGCGACCAGCCGGGCGGGCTCGAGGTCGCGCTCTACCTGCTCTGCGGCGGGGGCATCTCCCTGCTGTACGCCCTCCGCATCGCCGCGTCCGGCGAGGTCGCGATGCGGGTCGCGCTCAACCTGGCGACGCCGCTGGTCGGCGCGCTCCCGGTCCTCTGGATCCTGTTCGCGCTGGCGTTCACGGGCCACGACCGCTGGCGGACGGAGAACCGGATCGTGGCGCTCGCGACCCCGGCGTTCGTCTGGGTCCTCCTCGCGTGGTCGAGCGCGACCCACCGGTTGGCCCGCGGCCCCGTGACCCCCGTCGTCGACGGGCCGTTCACGCTGCTCGGCTACGGACTGGGCCCCGTCGGGGGCGCGTACGTCCTCCTCGCGTTCGCGCTGTGCGTCGCCGGCGCGCTCCTCGTCGTCGACCTCTACGAGCGGACCGGGAACCGCTACCGCCTCCAGACGTTCGTCGTCCTGCTCGGGACGCTGTTCCCGTTCCTGGCGGGCGTCGCGACGTTCGTCGACGTCGGGAGCTACGCGCACCTCTCGTGGCTGCCGACGGCGTTCGTGGTCCACGGGGTGTTCCTCTACGGCACCGTCTTCTGGCTCGGCACCCTCGACGCCGCGGTCGTCGCGCGCGACACCGCCGTCGAGGTGATGCAAGACCCCGTGATCGTCTCCGGCTCCGACGGGCGGATCCGCGACCTCAACCCGGCCGCCGAGACGATCCTCCCGTCCGACGCGGTCGGCTCGTCGCTGTCCGAGGTGTTCCCGCGGCTGGAGACCGGCGTCGAACACCCGATCGCCATCGGCGACCGCCAGTTCGACATCCAGGAGAACCCGATAACCGACCCGCGCGGGACCGACCGCGGCCACGTGTTCCTCCTCCGCGACGTGACCGCCCGGGAGCGGCGACAGACGGAGCTCGAACGTCGCGAGGCCGAGCTGGAACGCCAGAACGAGCGCTTGGAGGAGTTCGCCGGCGTCGTCTCGCACGACCTGCGGAACCCGCTCGCCGCCGCGTCCGCGGCCGTCGAGCTGGCCCGCCAGCGCGGCGAGGACCCGGACGGCGCGCTGGACCGGGCGGCGAACGCCCACGAGCGGATGGACGACATGATCGAGGGGCTGCTCGCGCTGGCGACGGCGGGCGAGACGGTCGACGAGCTCGATCGCGTCTCGCTCGACGGGACGGTCAGGCGTGTCTGGTCACGGCTCGAGACCGGCGAGGCGACGCTGCGCGTCGAGGGCGACGCGACCGCGCTCGCCGACCGCGACCGGCTCGAACAGCTGCTCTCGAACCTGTTCCGCAACGCGATCGAACACGGCGGCGACGACGTGCGCGTCACCGTCTCCGTCGCCGTCGAGGCCGATGGCGTCGCGGTCGCCGTGGGCGACGACGGCCCGGGGATCCCGCCGGAGGAGCGCGAGCGCGTGACCGAGCGCGGCGTGTCGCTCGGCGGCGGCACCGGGCTGGGGCTGGCCATCGTCGGCGACATCGTCGAGGCCCACGGGTGGACGCTCTCGGTCGGCGAGTCCGACGCCGGCGGCGCGCGGTTCGTCGTCGGCGGGATGGAGGTCGCCGACCCGTGACCGACGCGCCGGAGCCGACCGTCGCGCTCCCCGCGGGCGTCGTCGAGCGGTACGAGAAGTTCTCTCGGTTCAACTCGCCGTACCCCGCCCACCGCCGCGGCCGCGCGGTCGACCTGTACCCGGGCGACGGCGTCGGGCGCTCCCCCGTCGCCGGGATCGTCCGCGCGGTCAGGACGGTCGGCTGCCCGGACCGCCCGTACGCGGCCCCTGAGGACCACTTGATCGTCGTCGACCTCGCGGACGAGTGGTGCGCCCGCGCCGGCGTCCCCGCCGGGACCGTCGCGCGGATCCTCCACGTGATCCCCGAGGTGTCGCCCGGCGACAGAGTCGCCGTCGGCGACGCGCTGGGTCCGACGACGCGGTCCGGCTTCTTCGGCCAGTGGGTCGACGACCACGTCCACCTCGGCTTCCGGCCGCCGGACGCGGACCCGTTCCGGGCCAGCGGATCGCTCCCGGTGGCCGTCGACGCCCCCGTCGAGCCCGTCGCGTGGGACGGGACGGGGAGCGTCGTCGAGCGCGGCCCGACCCACGTGGTCCTCGACGGCCCGCGACGCGACGGCGGCGAGCGGTCGTTCGCCGCGCTCGCGAGCGACGACGGGGTCCCGCTCGACGGCGGGGCGACGCACTACGCGGGGGGCGGCGCGTTCGAGGTCGGCTCCGAGTCGGCCTCGACGGCCGGACTAGAGCCCGCCGCGCTCGACGCGGGCGACGCGGTCTCGCTGTTCGGCACTCGCGTCGGGACCGCGACGGAACACGGCGCGGGAGCGGACGGGGCCGGCGCGCCGCGGATCGAGTGGGAGCCGGTCGACGTCCTCGCGAACGGCGAGCGCGTCGTGGGGCTCTCGCTGTTCGCGGCCCGGGGCGACCGGTTCGGCGTCAAGGTCGTCTGTCCGGACCGGGAGTTCTCGATCGGCGAGTCCGTGACGGTCGACGTCGTCCCCAGCGACGACCCGATCCGGCTCGGCGTCGGGTGAGCCGTCGGTCAATCGACCGCCGGTTGTCGCGCGTTTCCGGGGGGTACAAACCGTCTCGGGACGACCGGCGGGACATGGATCAGACGGACATCGCGGAGATGGACCCCCTTCCCGACGCGGCGAAGGGCTTCGTCGAGCGGAAGCTGGAGGACGAACACGGCTACCTCTCGTGGCTGAACACGTCGGTCGAGACGGTCGAGCGCGGGCGGGTGGTGCTGTCGATCCCCTTCGACGAGAAGCTCACGAACACCGACGGGCGGACGATCCACGGCGGCGTCGCGGCGACGCTGATCGACACCGCCGGCGGCGTCGCGCAGCGCACGACGTTCGAGGACCCGCTCGACGGCGGGGTGGCGACCGTGAACCTCAACGCGAACTACCTCCGGCCCGCCACCGGCGACCTCCGGGCCGAGGCCGAGGTGGTCAGGGCCGGCGGCTCCATCGGCGTCAGCGAGATGACCGTCACCAGCGGGGTCGACGGGGACCGCGGCGAGGTCGTCGTCGGTCAGGGGTCGTTCCGACTGTTCCGCGAGTAGCCCGGGAGGTCACTTAGGATCGCGTCGATCCCGCCGTCGCCGTCGCCGCCGTTTCCGAGTTCCGCCGCGAGCGCCGCGACCGAATCGCGGTCGACGCGGTCGGCGGCGGCGCGGACGACGACGGACTGCTCGCCCAGCGGGACGAACGCGCAGCCGAGCCGTTCGGCCGTCTCGCGGAGCCCGAGGCCGACGTCGGCGTCGCCGGCGGCGACCGCGCGGACCGGGCTCTCGAACGCCTTCGCGGTGCGCTCGTAGCCGTCGACCGCCTCGGCGAGGTCGCGGCGGTCGGCGTCGCGCTCGTCCGCGAGGTCGTCGAGCGCGGCGTCGAGGCTCCGCCGGAGGCCCGAGACGGTCGGGCGGTTCCGGAAGCGGAGGTCGCGGTCGACGAGGTCCGCGAGCCCGGTCACCTCCTCGGGGTTCCCGTCGGGGGCGACGAGCCCCCACTCGCGAGTCCACCCGCCGAGGGGCTCGGCGTCGACGTCGCGGTCGGTCGGGCCCGCGGTGACGGCCACGTCCGGGACGCCGTCGCGCAGGCGGCGGAGCCCCTCGCGCGAGCCGACGGCGAGGTACCGCGGGTTCGCGAGGCGGTCCAGCAGGCGGTTGAGCGCGGGGTCGTCCTCGCCGACGCCCAGTAGCGTCGGCGGGCGCACGTCCGGCGAGAACAGGTCGACCGACACCGCCTCCCCGGCGTCGAGGTACTCCGTGTCCGGGTCGACCGCCACGACGCCGTCCGCCTCGACGAGGCTCGTCGTCGCGCCCGAGCCCTTGTCGACGGGGTACACGAGCGGGCGGTCGCCGTCGTCCAGGTCGAGCAGGCCGACGGGCATCAGCCGCAGGCGGCCCTCCGCGTACCGCTCGCTCACGCCCATCCGGCCCTCGACGGTCGCCGTGGCCGGTTCGGGCTGGCCGGCGGCCTCGCGGATCGCGGGCGCGACGAACGTCCGGAAGATGGTGAGCGCAGACACCGGGTAGCCGGGGAGCCCGACGTACGCCGACTCGCCGGCCGGGGCGTCGTCCCCGTCGACGTCGCCGTCCGCGGAGCGGTCGAGCCGCCCGATCAGCATCGGCTTGCCGGGCTTGACGGCGACGCCGTGGAGGAGGAGGTCGCCCCGAGCCTCGATCACGCGGTAGATGACGTCGACAGCGCTCGCCGAGGTCGACCCCGAGGAGAGCACGAGGTCGCACTCGTCGGCCGCGCGGCGCAGCAGCCGCTCCATCTCCTCGTAGTCGTCGCCGGCGTGCGGGTAGAGGACTGGCTCGCCGCCCGCCTCCGCCACCCCGGCGGCGATCGTCGTCGAGTTCACGTCGTAGATCTCCCCGCGGTCCGGGTTCAGCGCCTCGCCCGGGCGGACCAGCTCGTCGCCGGTCGAGACGATGCCGACCCGCGGCCGCCCCTCGACCGGGACCTCGTCGACGCCGAGCGCGGACAGCAGACCGATCTCGCGGGGCGTCAGCCGCGTTCCGGGGCCGAGCGCGCGGGCGCCGGCCGCGATGTCGGTGCCGGCGGTCATCACGTGATCGCCCGGCGCGACGGACGTGCGGACCGCGATCCGGGCGGGGTCGGCGTCGCCGCCGTCGTCGCCGTCCGCGCCGATCTCGTCCGTCCGCTCGACCATCACGACCGCGTCCGCCCCGTCCGGCATCACCGCGCCCGTGGATATCTCCGCGCAGGTGCCCGGCTCGACGGTCACGTCGGGCGCCGCGCCGGCGTGGACCGCGCCGACGAGGTCGAGCTCGGCCGGGTCGGCCTCGTCGGCGCCGAAGGTGTCCCGCGCGCGGACCGCGTACCCGTCCATCGAGGCGCGGTCGAACCCCGGGACGTCGATCGCGGCGTCGACGCGCTCGGCGAGGACCCGGCCGCGGGCGTCCGCGAGCGGGACCGTCTCCGGGGGCGGCGAGAGGTCGAGCGAGTCGATGGCCTCGCGGGCGGCCGCCGGCTCGGCGAGCTCGCGGAACTCCTTGCGGTCGCTCACGGCGTCACCTCCCAGAGCTCGACGTCGACGGGCTCGCCGGCGTCGATCCCCTCCCGCGGCTCGGGGACGACGACCCAGCCGTCGGCGAGCGCGACGCTGGAGAGGATGCCGGAGCCGCTCGCGCGAGTCGGCGTCGCGGTCGGGAGCGCGTCGTCTCCCCCGTCCTCGTCGGACACGGACACCCGCGCGAACGTCCGCACGCCGGGCTCGCTCGCGACCTTCCGGTCGAGCGTCGCGCGCCGCGTCGGGAAGGGGTCCGCGTCGGTCCCGGCCGCCCGTTTCATGGCGGGCCGGAGGAACTGCGCCGCGTTGACGATACACGCGACCGGGTAGCCGGGGAGCGAGACGATCGGCGTCCCCTCGGCGCGGCCGAGACACACCGGGTGGCCCGGCTTCAGCGCGACGCCGTGGACCAACACCTCGCCGAGGTCGTCGACGACCTCGGGGAGCAGGTCGCGCTCGCCGACCGAGGAGCCGCCGGTGGTGACGACCACGTCGGCGTCGAGGTCGGCCGCGACGGCCTCCCGCAGCGCCGCGTGGTCGTCGGTGACGACGTCGCGGTAGCGCGGCTCGCCGCCCCAGCGCTCGACGAGGCGAGAGACGGTGAGCCCGTTCGTCTCGATCACCTCGCCGGGTCCCGGGTCGGACTCGACCAGCTCCTCGCCGGTCGGGATCACGGCGACCTCGGGCGGCTCGCGGACCGGGACGCTGTCGAGGCCGACCGAGCGCAGCAGGCCGAGGTCGGAGGGGCGCAAGACGTGGCCGGCCTCGTAGAGGCGCTGCCCGTCCGCCACGTCCTCGCCGGCCTCGCCGACGTTCTCGCCGGTCGCGACCGCGTCGAACACCTCGACGTCGTCGCCGACGGTCTCGACCTGTTCGATCATCACGACCGCGTCGGCGCCATCGGGGACCGCGCTGCCGGTGTGGACCCGGGCGGCCTCGCCGGGCGCGACCGCGTCCGCCCCGGCGGCCTTGGCCGCGAGGACCGCCGGCGATCGGTCGCCGGCCCCGAAGGTGTCGCTCGCGCGGACCGCGTACCCGTCCATCGCGGCCCGGTCGTACCCCGGCACGGGCGCGGGGGCGTCGATCGGTTCGGCGACGACCCGCCCGTCGGCCGCGTCGACCGGGACCGACTCCCGCCGGTCGTGCGGCGCGACGGCGTCGAGCAGCGTCGCCCTCGCCTCCGCGACCCGGGTCCGTCGCTTGAACCCGGACTCGCGTCTGTCGTGGCTCATACGCTACCCTTCGGGGCCGCGGGCAAAAACCCCGTTCTCCGCGGCAGCCGTCGCTCGGCGGGGCCGACGCGACGCGTCAGGCGAACCAAGAGAGGAACCGCCGGGTGCGGTGGATCGACTGGAGCGCGGCGACCTTCGCCGCGACGAGCCCCTCGGTCGCGGTCCGCACGGTGGCGCGCGCGCCCCTCTCCGCGCCGGTCCGCGCGTAGTACGCCGACCGGCGCCCGGCCGCGCCGACGTAGTGTTTCGCCGCCATCCGGATCGGCGCGCGCCGGCCGTCGACGGTCGTCGTGCCGCGCCGGATCGCCCCGAGGACGTCGTCCGCGGTGACCTCGCTCGCCGACTCGCGGCCCTCGATCGCCAGCTCGGTGAACGCCCGCCCGACGTACTGGAGGTGGTGCGCGTCGCTCGCGGCGACGCCCGGGTAGCCGTGCTCGGCCGCGAACCGCCGCGCGCGCCGGTTGCGATACCCGGTGAACAGCCAGGCGTTGAACACCTCGATCGCGTCGACCTCGGCGACCGGCGCGGCGGGCTTCGGCTCCGGTTCCGGACCGGTCGCCGACACGCTTTCTGTCGACGCGCCGTCCGTCGCCGCCGCACCGACCGCCCCGCCGTCCGCCGCCTCCGTCTTGCCGCCTTCCGCACCGACCGACCCCCCGTCGGTCGCCTCCGCATCGGTCGCCTCGTCGACGGTCTCGTCGGCCGGCCCGGGCGTCGGGATGTTGCGCTGGCGGACGCCGTGGCGGGAGCGCTGGAACGGGTGCGGGACGATCGCGACGCCGCCGCGGTCGCGGATCCAGCGGACCGTGTCGGCGTACGACTCGCCCCGCGGGGGCATCCGCTCGACGCCGATCGCGAGCAGGTGGCCGTGGGCGGTGGACACCTCCACGCCGGGGATGCCGATGAGGCCGTACTCGGAGGCGATCTCCGCGGCGCGTTTCGACTCCCGGATCACGTCGTGGTCGGTGATGACGACCGCGTCGAGCCCGATCTCGGCCGCGTGCTCCAAGATTAGCTCGACCGGTTCGTGGCCGTCGTAGCTCCCCTCGGAGTGGACGTGGGGGTCGATGCTGACGGTGACGCGGGACACGCTCGGACTACGCGGCGGGAGACATATAAATGGGCGATCGCCGGCGGCCGGTGCTCGCACCCGCGTCTCCGGTCGCTAGCGGCGCCCACGTCAGCCGAACAGGCCCTTGATCCGGTCGACGACCGAGCCGTCCTCGTCCGCCTCCTCGGCCTCCTTCCGCTGCTGTTCGCGCAGTTCGCGGAGCCTCGCGGCCTGGTCGTCCGTCCCCTGCCCGCTGTCGGTCTTCGCCTCGCCGCCCTGGAGCCCCTTCAGCTCCGAGACCGCGTCGTTGACCGTGCCGGAGGTCGTCCGCGTCTCGGTCGCAGATCCCGAGAGCTGCTCCGTGTCGACGTCCGCCTCGTCGACCGCGCTCGTGTTCAGTTCGAGCCGGCGCGTCTCGGAGCGCTCGACGCCGCCCCACGTCAGCTCGGCGTCATCCAGCTCGCGCTCGATGTCGGCGCGGACGGACTCCTCGGTGACCGTCTCGCCGTCGGCGTCGGTCGCGGTCGCCGCCGCGCCGTCGGCGGTGCCCGCACCGCCCGCGCCGGCCGCGCCGCCGCCGGCCGCGGCCGCGCCGCCCGTCGCGCGCTCGACGCGGTGCGCGACGAGCGCGCCGCCCGTCGCGCCGATGAGCGCCACGAGCCCGACGGCGTAGACGGCGACCACCTGCGCGCTGTAGTCGGGGTTGACGACGACGTTCCAGTTGTGCGGGTACGCCCAGACGAACACGCCGGTCCCGACGAGGGTGATCGCCACGCCGGCGCTCGCGAGGTACAGCATGCGACGGTCGACCGGCAGGAGGACGACGATGCCGAACAGCAGCGCGGGGAGCCCGACCGCGCCCGCGACCGCGGCCACCTCGCGGACCGCGTACGTCGAGAGCGCGGTCGGGTCGAGCGTCGCGCTGTAGAGGAACACGACGACTCCGATCACCCCGAGCGCGATACCGGCGAAGAACAGCCCGAAGCCGGCGTACACGTCGATCGTTCGGTCCGGGTCGCCGACGTACCGCCGGTAGTACTCCATGAGGACGTTCTCGGCGTCCGCTTCGCTCATGTTTGAACGTTTCCGCCGAGTGTAATGACTGTTACCCCGGACGGGCCGTCGGTGAGGAGAGACGGGGTCGGTGAGAGGTCGGCGGCCCGTGACTACTGCGTGTTCCACGGTGAGGCGTCCGACGAGGCGCTTGACTTCCTCCCACGGCTGAAGCCGTAGGATTCCTCCGGTGGAGATGTTGGCTATGCCGCACCCACGGAGGCAAATTTCCCGTCGCCGGTACTCCGGTTTGTGCGCTTCTCGTTGGGACTTTCCCTCTCGCGAGAGTGTGGTCTCTCCGACCAACAGTGGTCGTCCCACGTGAGACGCACGGGCCGAGCCATCGGCCTAACTTCGATTTCGCCAGCCTGCTGTTCAAGAAATGTCCGAGACGCGCACAGGTCGGCGTGGGCTTCGTACCCACACGGACACCGGAACACGTCGCCGTCCCGGTTGGTCTCATCTTGCTCGCCACACGCCGGGCAGGTCCGGGTTGTATCGGCTTCTGACTCTACCTTGACGGTGATACCGTATTCCTCGGCAGTGTACGAGAGGCGGTCGATGAACGCCCGGAATGCCCAAAACTGGTGGGTCTTGGCGTTCACCTCGGCGCTCCAGTGAGTCTCCAGAATGTCGGTGAGATCGCCCACGTACACCGTTGCGACTCCCTCCGTGTAGAGCCGTTCTATCAGATCCCGCACCAGTGCCTCTTGTGCGTGGTCGCGCCGCCGTGTCCGTTTGCGATACAGTCGCCGTATCCGCTGACTGCTGTATCGCCCCTCGCGGAGTTTGGATTGTAGACGGGCGATTTCCTCGGTCGTCTCGCGGAAGCGGTCGAACAGGTCCCGACTTTCGTAGAGGTACTGCTGGCCGGTTGTGGTCGTACAGGCGACGAGATTGTTTGCGCCCACGTCCAGCGCGGCTTCGTGCGAAGCCAGTGGTGAATCCTGTTGGGAATCAGGCACGGTAACAGGCTGAAAGGCCCTGAACGTGTCGTCCGTCTCGTCGTACTGTATCTCTAACTGACCCTGTTCGCCGTCCCACTTCGGGTTGCCAGCAACTTCGAGACGCAGCCGGTCGTGGTAGCCAAGCCCGTATTCGTCTTTGAGGGCGTCCCCGACTGGGATCTCGACCCGTGACCGCTCGCTGGTTTCCAGCGTGTAGAGGTCGTTCCGGATGAGAGTGCGTAGTTCACGGCCATCATCCTCGTTGCCCCAGTAACCAGGTGGTGACGGGCGTTCCTCACGTTCTCCGTTGTGCCACTCGTCTTGGGCGGAGAAAAACGACTTCCACGCCGATTTGTTCTTCCGAATCACCTGTTGTGCGGTTCCAGAACCAAGCACATCGACGTACTGTTTGCGGTAGTCGGCGGTGTCCCACACCGATTCGCCGTCAAAAAATTGCTGGCGACGTTCGTAGTTTAGCTCGTTCCACAGGCTCGCAGAGGCGTCCAACAGGTCCCGCAGTAGCCGCTCATCGTTGTCTGAGAGCGGGCGTACCGCGAATGTGTTGGTTCGCCTCACGACAACAGACATTAATCTCTCTATGTCTAAGTGTCTTTTGGACTCTAACAATGCGACCGAACATTGACGTTTCGCATACGCTGAACGGACAGGTGAAAGACTACGCTGAACAGCAAGACATAGGCCTTACAGAAGCGTATCAAGAGATAATCGAGGCCGGACTAGACGCTGTGGAACATCCAGACAGGACGTAGGGTGTGGGTTATATCGCCCTGTTGTCGCTCTGACCCACCCGTATAGTACCTAGGAGAAGTTCTGTAACTACTTCACGTAAATATTACTGTGAAAAGCACTAGTAGTAGATTATGCCTCCTGAAGGGTATACGACAGTCAGAATCAGCGATGAGTTGGCTGAGAAGCTCGCACGGATTATGGCCCGTCACGATCGCTCCAGCTACGCTACAGCGATCGAATATGCGGTTGATACAACCCTTGTTCAAGAGGACGAAATCACTGTACAGGAGTTGGTTCAGTTGCTTGCTCAACGAGCAGAAGAAATGAACTGATTCGCTTTAGAATATAAATTACGGTATCTATCTTCAAAACTTCTGCTAAGTACTAAATGGGTGGGCTTCCGCTCGCTACTTGTCAAAACCGGTTACTCGAAGCGATCGAGGAGCCGGATCCGGAGACGAACCGGTTTCTCGGGGCGACGTTCGGCACGGTCGATCTCGATTACAAGCGGCTCGACGGTCCGACTAATACGCCTATCGACTGTCGTGACGCGTCGTTCGAGTCGATATCGTTACGATTCGGGACGGTCGACCATCCGCTCGACCTTCGGGGAAGCACGGTCACGGGACGGACCACGTTAGACGAGACGCGGTTTTCGCGGCGCGTCGACCTAGGCTACGCCCGGTTCGCCGACTTCTCGATACGGCTCGCGAGGTTCGAATCCTGGCTTGACACGCGGGAAACGACGTTTCAAGACGTTTGCGGGCGCGTGGCCCGTTTTGTGAACGGGATCTACGCTGTGGACGCGCGGTTCACCGGCGCTGCCGACTTCACTAACGCCCGGTTTGAGGACGTGGCGAACTTCTACCGCGCACGGTTCGACGAGGGCGCGTGGTTCAAGCGGACGAACTTCGCCGACAAGGCCCGGTTCGAGGAATGTACGCTGACCGGACCAGCCGTCGAGTTCGGGTCGGTCGCCGGCAATCCGAAACGCGACAGACCGACCGCGAATGGCGCCGCAGGGATGTTCCTCGGCGTGGAGTGTGACGGCCCGTTGCTGTTCAACGGCGCGACGCTCGCCGGCGGGATCCGAATCACCGAGGCTTCCCTCGCAGATGGGGTCCGCTGTCTCGACCTCTCGGTACGGAACGGACCAGTCACGATCGATCTTACGGAAACCGATCGCGTGGCCGGCGCCATCGCGGCCGCAGGGGGGCGCGTGGAATACGATCTCGACCGAGCAGTGTTAGGCGATCTCACGCTGGCCGAAGGGACGACGCTGGATACGCTAGCGTTCAATGAGACGATGTTTGACGGGTTCGACTTCAGTCGCTACCGGAAACAGCTCGGCGAGCTGGAGTACAGGCTTCACGATCAGGACGACCCGCCTTCGGCTCGCGAGATCACGTACGTGCGGGCGAAGAACGGTGCCGAGCGGGTCGGTGATAACCGCGCAGTAGCGGAGTTCTTCTTCCGCGAGATGGTCGCCAGACGCGGGAGCCACCGACGGGAGTTCGCTCGGTCGAACGGCTGGGCACGCCTCCGACACGGCGGGCGGTACGCGGGCAACGTGGTGATGGGGGTGAGCTGCGGATACGGCGAACGACCGCTGTGGACCGTTTTATCGGCGGACAAGGCGAATACCCCGAGGCTTGACCTCGGGGATGAAGCCGACAACTCGTGATACGAACCACTAAATGAACACCTCACTAATCAATGGACAGCGATGGAACATAGTCACCGCTACCACGCTTACCCGACACAAGAGGTAGCGGCTGGGCTGGAACACCATCTAGATGTTCATCGCCAGCTCTACAACCACGTCCGCTGGGACTACGAACAAGCCCCGGAAGATAATAAGCCGAGTGAGTACGACCAGAACAACAAACTTCCCTACTGGAAGCGAAAGTGGCCCGTCTTCGGTAAACTACACTCAAAGGCCGCCCAAGCCACCGTCGCCCGCTTCCACCGTAACCTCTCGAATCTTCGCAAGAAGAAAGAGAAGGGGTACAACGCTGGTCGGCTCAAGCGGCAAGCACCCACCGATTATCGAAGCGTCACGTACAATCAGTCTGGTTTCGACCTCGATGAAAAGAGGGGCCAAGACAGGTTCGCGTACGTCCGCTTCAGCAAAATCGGTTGGGTAAAGATTCGTTACCACCGCCCGATTCCTGACCACGCCACCATCAAAGAGGTCACGTTCAAGAAAGAGACGACTGGCGAGTGGTTCGTCTCCTTCGGCCTCGAAACCGACGACGCCGATCTCCCCGAAAAACCCGACGTGGAATCGCTGGACGCGAGCAACAGCGTCGGCATCGACCTCGGAATACTCAACTACATCCACACTAGCGACGGCAAAACCGTGGATTGGCTCGACCTCGAAGACGACTACGAGCGACTCGGACGCGAACAGCGTAAATTATCTCGGAAGGAGAAGGGGTCGAACAACTACGAGAAACAACGAGTCGAAGTTGCCAAAGTCAAGCGTCGGATTCGTCGGAAGGTGCTGGACTACCAGCACAAGATAACGACATGGCTCGTCCGCGAGTACGACGCCGTATTCGTCGAAGACCTGAACGTGAAGGGGATGCTTAAACAGTCCCACAACACTCGAAACAAGCAGGATGTGGCGTGGCGACAGTTCATCAACCTGCTCGAGTACAAAGCAGAATTGTACGGCAGTCACGTCGTGCAGGTCGAAGCCCGAGGCACGAGCAAAAAATGCGCGTCGTGCGGTATGGAGACAGTGAAACCCATCTGGGTCAGGGAACACTCCTGTCCGTCGTGTGGATTTAAGACAGACAGGGACGCGAATGCGGCGATGAACGTCCTGCAGAGAGGCTTTGCTGAATTAGGGCTGGGATGGCCCGAAGACACGCCCGTGGAGACTGTGACCGCTACGGACACGACTCACTTCGAGTCCGTGTCTGCAAGTCATGTCGTGGAAACGGGAAGCCTCGGGGCTTGACCCCGAGGCGATTCACCTCACGTTCAGCGTCCAGTCGTTCGTCTCGCTCGTGCTCGGTGGACCGACTGTCGAAAACGCGTTCGTGAGCTTCATCGGTGCCACCGAGGGGTTCCTCGGTGGATTCATGATCGCCTTGTTCGTGTTCACCCTCACTCGGTCGATCGCTCGGTAGTCGCGGACACGCGGTATCGCACTCGGTCGGCGGTCCCGGGCGGCCGCAGTCGGGCCGTGCCGACCCGTGTGTTTTTCACGGCGGGCGACGAGGTCTCACGCGAAAACGTGTCGCACGAGTGCCCCCGCTGCGGTGCCGACCTCTCGTCGCTCTCGCTCGGCGGCGCCACCGCCGTCGGCTGCGACGACTGCGGCTACGCCGACGTCGAGGCCGACCACTCCGGCGAGCCGGAGTTCGCCGAGAGCTGGGCGGACGCGCTCGCGCGGTTCGAGGAGAGCCAGTAACACCATGCCCACGCTCGACATCACCGACGACCACGCGGACCGGATCGAGGCGCTCCGCGAGGAACTGGCCGCGGCCCACGCCGGCCCGTACGCCTCCGTCGACCGGGAGGACGCGCTCGCGTACCTCCTCGACCTCGCGGACGCGGTCGACGACCCCGACCGCGTCGCGGAGCCCCCGAGCGACGATCCAGCCGACGAGTCGCCGGACGACGCGACGAGCGCGGCGGCGTCCGCGACCCCGTTCGACCGCGACCGCGCCCGCGACCTGCTGACGGCGCGGAACCGGCGGCGCAGCGACCCCGATCCGGACGATCCGATGGACCTGTCGGACATCGCCGCAGCCTTCGAGATCACCGGGCGGAGCGAGATGACGAAGGGGGAACTGGTCGACGCCATCCTCGACGCGGCCGAGACGCTCGCCGCAGACCCCTTCGCGCGAGTCGACGTCGACCTCCGGCCGGCCGACTCCGACGACGAGACCGCCGACTCCGACGGCGAGGCGGACGCGGCCGGAGACGACGCGAGCGAAGACGCCGCCGAAGACGAGGAGGGCGACGCCGGCGGGAGCGACCAGCTCAACGCGATGATGAGCCTCCTCGACACCCACGGCGACAAGTGGCGGGAGGCGGACGGCGACGCGCGGTACGAGGTCGACCTGCCGGACGGGAGCGTCGAGACGGCCCGGACGAAGGACGACGTGCGGGCGCTGCTGTTCAGGAACTACTGACGACGGGACAGACACATGGGATTCATCGACGCCGTCCGCGCGTGGCTCTTCGGCGCGGACGAGGACATCGACGACGCGGACGAACCGAGCGGCGAGACCGAGCCGAGCGCCGGCGACGCGGGCGACTCCGACGCAAGCGACACCGGCGAGCCCGACGGCCTCGACCCGAGCGGCGTCACCGAGACGCGGACCGCGGACGCCACCGACGACGCGGTCGACGCCCTCCGCGACGTGCGGCAGTCGCAGGGCGACGGCGACGAGCCGACGCCGACGGGAGGCGGAGAGCCGAGGCCGCCGGATGACGACCGCACGAAACCGTCGGACGAGGGCGACGCCAATCGTTAGGTACTCCGAGCCGAACAGTGACGTATGACCGACGCGGACCACTCCGGCGGCGTCGACGAGTACCCCGACCTCGACGACCTCCCGGCGGACCCGACCGACCGGGAGTACGTCGAGCGGACGATCAGGCTCGCCGAGGAGGCGGTAGCAGCCGGCAACACCCCGTTCGGCGGGCTGCTCGTCGTCGACGGCGAGGTCGTCGCCGAGGCGCGAAACGAGACGCGCACCGGGGACGACGTGACGGCGCACCCGGAGCTGACGCTCGCGCGGTGGGCCGCGAGCGAGCTCGACGCGGACGAGCTGGCCGACTGTACGATGTACGCCAGCACCGAGCCGTGCCCGATGTGCGCGACCGCCATACATTACGCGGGGATCGACCGGGTCGTCTTCGGCGTCGACAACGAGACGCTCCGCGAGCTCTCGGACGCCGGGGTGTCGATACCCCTCGAAGAGGTGATTCGACGGGGGGACGGCGGGACGACCGTCGAGGGGCCGGTCGCCGTCGACGCCGCGATGGCCGTTCACGACGACTTCTTCGGGAAGTCGTGACGGCGGATCCGGACGCGGGCGACGCGGTGGACGGAGGCTCACCGTCTATCCTCTCCGTCGGGGCCGCCGCGATAGACGAGTGGTACGCGGTCAGCAACCTCCCCGAACCGGACGGGGGCGCGTTCGCACGGGAGGTCACGTCCGCGTTCGGCGGCGTCGGCGCGAACGTCGCGGTCGCGCTCGACCGCCTCGGCCGCGACGCGGGCCTCGTCAGCCGCGTCGGCGACGACGAGTACGGGCGGCGGGCGCTGGAGTACCTCGACGAGACGGGCGTCGACGCGACCCGCGTCGCGGTCGGAGACGAGGCGCACACCCGGTCGCTGATCCTCCGCGACCCGGACGGGGAGCGCGCCATCGTCACCGCGGGCGAGAGCTTCCGCAACCTCCGACCGGCCGACGCCGCGCTCGACGCGATGGCCGACGCCGACGCGGTCTTCCTCACCGCCTACGTGCCCGACCGCGCGGCGCGGCGGATCCTCGACCGCGTCCGGTCGCTCCGTGCGACCGCCGCCGAGGGCGGCGAGTCCGGGGCCGACCCGCCCGCGCTCGTCTTCGACCTCTCGGGGTCCGTCGAGGAGCTGGTCGGGCGGGGTACGGAGCCGCAGACGATCCACCGGTTCCTCCACGAGGCGGACCTGTTCGTCGCTGACGGCGTCGCCGCGCCGGCGTTCTTCGGCTCTGCGACGGCGGCGGCCGAGCGGGTGGCGAGCGCGCAGGAGCGGCGCCGCGGGCCCGAGTCGCGGTCGCGGCGCGGGCCGACGTGGCCCCGCGCGGTCCTCACGCACGGCGCGGACGGCATGACGGCGGTCGTCGGGGGCGAGGTCGGTCGGTTCGACGCGTTCGACGTCGAGACGGTCGACACGACCGGCGCGGGCGACGCGTTTACCGCGGGGCTGATCGACCGGTGGATCGCGGCGGAATCCCCGGCGTCGCCCGCGGGCCGCGACGGCGTCGCTCGGGGCGTCAGGTTCGCGGCCGCGGTCGCCGCGATCAACTGTACCGCCCGGTTCACGCAGCCGGGACTCCCGACGCGGAGCGAGGTCGAGGCGTTCCTCGCGGATCGCGGCGTCGACGTCGGCCGGTAGGTGACTCCCGCGTCCCGAACGTCGTGCCCCGTTCACCGCGTCCCGACCACCGCGCCCCGCTCACCGAACCGCGTCGGCGGCGTCGACGAGGTCCGCGACGCGGTCGGCGTCGACGGGCGCGGTCGTCTCGCCCCCGCGCTTGAGCGCGGTCCCGACGATCGCGCCGTCCGCGACGTCGAGGAGGTCGGCGACCGTCTCGGGCGTGACGCCGCTCCCGACGAGGACGGGCGTGTCGAGGCCGTGGCGCTCGCGCTCGGCGACGGTCGACTCGAGGGCGTCGGCGTCGACCGCCTCGCCGGTCCCGGAGCCGGAGGCGATCACGGCGTCGGCGAGGCCGCGCTCGGCGGTGTCGGCGAACGACTCGGCGGTGTACCCCGCCGGCGTCAGCGGCGCGGAGTGTTTCACGTCGGTGTCGGCGAAGACGCCGACGTCGACGCCGAGTCGGTCGCGCAGCCGGAGCGTCTCGTGGGCGCGCCCCTGGACGATCCCCTGGTCGGTGACGCGCGCCCCGGTGTGGACGTTCACGCGGACGAAGTCGGCGCCGACCGCCGCGGCGATCGAGAGAGCGGCCTCGGCGTCGTTCCGGAGGACGTTGATCCCGAGGGGGATATCCGTCTCGGCGGCGACCGCGGTCGCGGCGCGGGTCACGCCGGCGACGACGTGCGGCGGGACCTCGTCGGGGTAGAACGGCGCGTCGCCGAAGTTCTCGATCACGATCCCGTCGACGCCGCCGCGGTCGAGCGCGCGCGCGTCGCTCGCGGCCCGGTCGATCGCGGCGCGCATCGCCTTATCGCCGTCGTCGGGCGCTTTCGGGGCCCCGGGGAGCGGCGGGAGGTGGACCATGCCGACGAGCGGCGCGGCCGTGCCGAAGGTGGGTTCGAACTTCATCTTCGGAGGCGAGGCGCCCCCCGGACAAAAGCCTCCCCACAGCGTTTAGGCCGCCGGCCGCCTGCGTCCGATCGAGATGGCAATCGACGCGACGACCGCCGGGGACGGCGACGTGACGCTCGTCTTCTCGCTGGGCGCGGCGCGGTCGCTCGCCGACCCGCCCGCGGCGTTCGCCGACGCGCGCCGGTGGAGCCGCCACGTGGGGATCGTCGCGAACGAGACCGACGCGGTCGCGGCGTTCGCCCGCGAGTACGGGATCGACAACGACTACGCGCTCACGAAGTGGGACAAGTGGGGGACGCTCGCGGACGTCCGCGACGAGAGCGCCGCCCCGCGCTGCGTGTTCGTCGGCACCACCCGCGCGGACGAGCGCGTCGCGACCGAGACCGGCTACGAGTTCCTCCGCGTCGACGAGGCCGCCGAGAAGGCCGGCTGGGAGCTCTCCGACCCCGGCGCGGGCGCGGACGGCCCCGGCGGCGACGGCGGCGCGACGGGACGCCTCGCCCGGGTGCGGCGCGCGGTCCGCGACGCGCTCTCGCGGCTCCGGTGAGGGTCGGACTCGCGGTCGGTGCCGATCCCCCCGCGGCCGCGGAAGGTACAAACCGCTCGTCGTCCAACGTGGGGTATGTCCTCACCGCTCGCGGACGAGCCGGTCGAGCCGGCCGGCGACGACGCGGAACCGCTCGACGGCGACGAGTGCGCAGACTACCTCGACGAACTTGGCGACGCCTGGGAGGTCGTCGACGACCACCACCTGGAGGCGAGCTACGAGTTCCCCGACTTCGAGACGGCGCTGGCGTTCACGAACGACGTGGGCGCGCTCGCCGAGGAGGAGTGGCACCACCCGGACATCTCGCTGTCGTGGGGGGAGGTCGGCGTCGAGATGTGGAGCCACGAGGTCGGCGGCCTCACC
>Ga0209946_1000364_pt1 | contig 18612 bp, 19 predicted proteins | sample SalPon2_A_H2O_MG_FD_185704 | JGI IMG/M metagenome (GOLD analysis project Ga0209946, IMG submission 185704) | Salt pond water microbial communities from South San Francisco under conditions of wetland restoration - Salt Pond MetaG R2_A_H2O_MG... | ecosystem: Environmental > Aquatic > Non-marine... | reverse complement strand
CGATCCGGACGCCTTTCTCATGGACGAGCCGCTCTCGAATCTCGACGCAAAACTCCGCATTCAGATGCGCGCGGAGCTCACTCGCCTCCACGCTGAGCTCGGTACGACGACGGTGTACGTCACACACGACCAGACGGAGGCGATGACGCTCGGTGAGCGCGTCGTCGTGATGAACGACGGGCGAGTGATGCAAGTCGACGCCCCACAGACGCTGTATGATTTCCCGGCGAACCGGTTCGTCGCAGAGTTCATCGGCGACCCGGCGATGAACATGATCGACGTCGAACTCGTTGACGGGGTCGCAGTCCGCGAGGCGGTCGAGGTGCCGCTCCCGACGACCACAGCCGACTCGAATGGGCTTGGTGAGACCGGCGGGCGTGCCGACGCAACTGATCACACCGTCTTGCCCAGAAATACGTCGAGGGTCTTCCTCGGTGTTCGGCCCGAAGATCTCTATCTCGAATCCGAGCACCCAGCCCTCGAGACGGGTTCGATCGACGCCACCGTCGAGGTCACCGAGCCGCTCGGCGATAGCCTCCTCGTCCACTGTTCAGCAGGTGACGCGTCGTTCAAACTGGAGGCACCACCGAGAACGGTCCTCGAACCCGGCGAGTCAGTAGTCGTCCGTCCCGACCCAGAACGGCTCCACCTCTTCGATGCAGAAACCGGTGTCGGCGTGTACCACGCTGCGGCGGGCGACAAGAGTGAAACGGCCGAGCCGCCGGTTTCTCACGGCAGTCACTGAGCCGGGGTCACGTCGGCCGCCTTCGCCCGCGCCTTTGCGACGACCGACGGACGGGCCTCGAAGCTGACGGCGACGTGGTCATCTGCGTACGATTCGTCGTCGACGTGCGCGTGATCGTACACCCACGAGACGAGACTCATCGCCTCATCAGACACCGGGAGCAACAGCCGTTCGCGCTCCCAGTCGGGGAGTTCAGCGTCCACCCGGTCACGGAGCTCAGCGACACCCGCGCCGGTCTGTGCCGAGACAGCGACCGGGTTCGGAGCGAGTCCGGAAAGCGCCGCCTGCTTGTCCGCGAGCTCGCCCGGTGCGAGCCGGTCGACTTTGTTGAACACGGTTACGACCGGTGCCTCGGCGCGCTCGTAGAGCGTGTCGTGGCTCGTGACCAGCTTCTCGCGCATCGTCTCGACCGACTCGCTGGCATCGACGACGAGGAGAACGAGGTCGGCACGGTAGACGGAGTCGAGCGTCGACTCGAACGACTCGACGAGCCAGTGTGGAAGGTCCGCGATGAATCCGACGGTGTCGGTGAGCAGCACGTCTCGTTTGTCCATCGCCGCTCGGCGGGTCGTCGTGCCGAGCGTAGTAAAGAGCATGTCCTGTGACTCGGCCGTTCGGTCAAGGTCCGGGTGGCGGTCCTCGTTTTCGTCGACGTCGAGTTCCGCGGCGAGCCGCCGCATCAACGTCGACTTTCCAGCGTTCGTGTAGCCGGCGAGCGCGACGAGGTCGAAGCCGGAGTCACGGCGTTGTTCACGGCGTGCCTGTTCTTTGTTTGCGATCGACGACAGCTCGTCGCGGATATCGGATATCTGTCGTTTGATGTCCCGCTCGATGCTCTCGTCGTACTCGCCAAGCCCCATGAATCCGGGGCGCTCGTCGCGCTTCGCAAGGCTTGCTTTCGCCTCTGCACGCGGAAGTTCATACCGGAGCCCGGCGAGTTCGACTTGGAGCTGTGCTTTTCGGGTGTTCGCACGCTGGCCGAAGATCTCAAGAATGAGCGTGAAGCGGTCGATCACCGCGACGCCGCCGGGCAGCATGCGTCCGATGTTGAACGTTTGGTACGGCCCGAGGTCGTTATCGACCACGACACAGTCGGCGTCGGCAGCGAGGACGCGGTCTCGGAGCGTCCCGACCTTCCCCTCACCGAACATGAAGGCAGCGTCTTCGGTCCGCGTCTGTGTCAGCTCGCCGACGACATCGTACCCCGCGGCGGCCGCGAGGCGACGTATCTCGGTGAGGTCAGCATCGCCGGCATCAACGCGCTTGGCGACGATTGCACGTCGACCGTCGTGGTCGGCCTGCCGCCGACCTCGATCAGCAGACCGGTCGCTGTGGGTGCGTTCGGAGTGGTTGGGACTCAAAGCGTGGTGGTCACTCGTGGTCGAGGGATCGGTCACAACAACAACCCCCTGGCGGCGTACGCGGCGTGGTGTGCAGCCTGCACTGTTTCACGTTCACCTATGCTCTCGACGTATTTAAACTCGGTCGGGAAATTCACCGCGACTCGCGTTGCTGGCTCCTCGTAGAACTCACCGCGCTCGGCGACGACCGCACACGCTGGGGGCGTCGGGAGGTCGGCCACCGCTGCCGCAGCGAGCTGAACGGTCGCCTCAAGTGTCGGCTCCCCGCTCGCCGTCGCAAAGCCGATTCCGTGGACCGACCGGATCCGCGTCGAGTCGATAGTCGCGTGAACGGCTGCCGCGACCATCCGGTACGCACCGTCTTCTTCGTGCCGGCCGCTGATGTCGATACCGACGACCTCAGGGGTGGGGGCCAGCCACCTCGGTTCCGTCGGTCTCCCCCTCGACGTTTCGGTTCACACCGTGAGTACGCCGTGCCGGGATTTGAATCCTCGCGTCAGCGCGCGAGCGGCATGTTGTAGCTCGTCTCTTCGGCCATGACGAGCTCCCACGTCGCCTCACACGCACAGGAGACCTGCTCGAAGACACTCGGATCCTGTCGGCGGTCAAAGTCTTTGATCGCCGTTTGGGCACGGTCGTCACACTCACCGCAGTTGTGTGCGCCGCGGTCGGAGCCGTGGCCGACGGGATCAGAGACGACGATGGCGTCGACGTCGGCCGTCTCCGCGAGCACGTGTGCGACCGACCAGAGCCACGGCGGACGGTACCCACCCTGGAAAAAGAGCTCGTCGACCATCGTGTACCGCTGGACGTTACACGGATTCATCGAGACGGTGTGACAGCCGTCGACGGCAGCACACCGCCGGATAGAATCGATCATATCGGTGGCGGCCTCCGGCTCCGCGAGGAACGGCGGTTTCAACAGCAGGTAGGCTTTCACGCCCACGTCGGCGTCGAAGGCGTCGTCTGCTGCTGCCGCCTCGTCACAGGCGTCTTCGAAGTCCGTGAACGCGAAGTACTTATTTACGCAGTCGCGGCGCACGCGATCGGTCGCCGTCTCTAAGCCGACGGCGACGTCGGTCGCGATCCCGTGTTCGGCGAAGTCAGCGATCTTCTCGCGGTCGACGAAGTCTGGGAGCGACTCGACCACCATTCTGTCACGATCGGCGAACGTCTCAGCGATGGCCCGGCGCGTCTCGGCGGGTACCTCCCGCTCGTCGAGAAAGGACCCGGACGTGTAGATCTTCACCAGCGGAGCCGGATCGTCGGCGTGTTCGCGCTCGTGGTCCAGACAGGCGTCGATCTGCGTCATGAGCGCATCGTGGCTCACGCTTCCTCCTTCGACGGATTCGGCGACGTACCCACACATCGTACAGCCGCCGGCGCGAGCCCAGCGGCAGCCACCGGTGTTCAAGATGATCGTGAGCGAGTCGACGACACCGCCTGGGGTGTTATCCTCGTCGATCCATACCCTCGTGGGCTGTGTCGGATCGTACGTCTCTGACCGCTCGGCACGGATGTCGCGCATCACCGCGTTGTGCGCGTCCATGCCTTGCCCGCGTTCTGCTGGCTCCGGGCTCGGATTACTCATACCACACGTCTACGAGCCTGCGCGTAAATCCGTGTCGACGCGACGGTCATACAGCCCGCCTGCTCACCGCGAAGCGTGGATTCTAGCACGGATCACGGCGTGGACGATGACGCCCACACAAGCCCCGGTCGCGTTTGCTGCCGAGTCGATCCAGGCGAAGCGGCGCCAGGGAACGAGCGTCTGGAGGAGTTCGATACCGAACCCAAAGCCGACGGTGACACCGATTGTGACCGCGGCGGCGAGAACGTGCCGTTGTTCGACCAGTTGAACCCGTGCGAGGCTCACGGCGAGCGCTGCGTACCCAATCAGGTGGAAGACGAGCGTCGGGCTGAGTATGTTCGCGCCCGCGGGTTCTGACTGGGCGACACCAATGGCTGGGACGGGGACGACTGATGCGCCGAGGACGAGGAGGGCGATCGTATAGACAAGTCTCCACCGTCGCACCCATATCACAGCACCCGGATCAGTGTCGTCGGATCGGATGCGCTCGTCCGGCTCAACGTCGCCGGGCCCCACGCTGTCACCGATCTCCACGCCGTCGCCTGTCTCCGAGCCGTCACCGGCGTCGACGTCGTCGCGGGACACACCGTGGGCAGCCGTGTCGGTACGGTCTTGACGCCCCGAACGTCCCTGCTCGTTGGGCATCATCCTCGCTATGCGCCGGACAGTCCTGAGTGTTCGTGTCACCGTCAGACCGGTCCGTGGTGTAATTGAATATAGTTACGTTGCGACGTCAAGAACTAACACGATTTGGGCCGTATATAATGATAGAGCATTACATGACTGAAATGGGCGGCTTCAGGGACCGAGTAGCACAGGTCGACCTCACCGAGGGCGACGTCGCGTATCGCGGCATCGACGACGACGACGCGAAAAAGTACATCGGCGGGCGCGGGCTCGGCGTAAAGTACGTCTTCGATGCCGGACCGGACGTCGACCCGATGGGGCCGGACAATCGGCTGGCGTTCATGACCGGTCCACTCACCGGGACACAGACGGTGATGAGCGGCCGGATTGCGCTCGTGACGAAGTCACCGCTCACGGGCACCGTCACCGACTCACACCACGGCGGCTGGTCGGGCGCGCGGCTCAAGTGGGCCGGTCTCGATGGCATCCTCTTGGACGGCGCGAGCGAGTCGCCGGTGTACCTCGTCGTCGAAGACGGCGACGTCGAGGTTCGCGACGCAGAGCACGTGTGGGGCATGGGCGTCCACGACACGATCGACACTCTCGGCGAGGAGGTCGACGGAACGGTTGGTCGGAACGTCTCCGTGATGACGATCGGCCAGGCCGGCGAGAACGGCGTTCGGTACGCCTGCGTGCTCAACGAGGACGACCGCGCCTCGGGCCGTGGTGGTACCGGCGCGGTGATGGGTGCAAAGAACGTGAAGGCAGTCGTCGTGAAAAGCGGCACCGACATGCCGCGGCCTGCTGACCCGGAGACGTTCCAGACGGGGTACCAACAGGCGATGGAGGTCATCCGTGAGTCCGACGTGACCGCACCCAACGAGGGCGGCCTCTCGATGTACGGCACCAACGTCCTGATGAACGCCACCGAAGAAATGGACGGCCTCCCGACGAAGAACGCCCAGTACACCTCGACAGAGGCGTACAGCGGCACGGAAGCGGCCGACATCGACGCCGAGCGCGTCTCGGGTGAGAACGTTCGCGAGAACATCCTCGTCGACGAGCCGACGTGTCACTCCTGTCCGGTCGCGTGTAAGAAGGAGGTAGAGGTCCAGCTGCATCACAAAGGCCAGGACATGAACGTCCGGACGGAGTCGTACGAGTACGAGTCCGCGTGGGCGCTCGGCCCGAACGCCGGCCACACGGAGCGCGACGAGATCGCGCTGATGTTAGAGCGATGTAACGACGTCGGGGTCGACACCATCGAGGTGGGGAACACCATCGCGATGGCGATGGAGATGACAGAGCAGGGCAAACTCGACGTCGGGGTCGACTGGGGTGACGCCTCGCGGATGGTCGACCTCATCGACGAGATTGGCGAGCGGTCGACGGAGCTGGCAGACCTCTTAGCGGAAGGCCCAGAGCGTGTCGCCGAGCGGAAAGACGCACACGACAACAAGCTCTCGGTCAAAGGCCAGAGCATCGCGGCGTACGACCCGCGCTGTATGAAGGGGATGGCAATCGCCTTCGCGACGTCAAACCGCGGGGCGTGTCACCTCCGAGGGTACACTCCGGCCGCGGAGATCCTTGGGATTCCCGAGAAGGTCGATCCGTACGAGTGGGAGGGCAAAGGTGAGCTCACCGCCACGTTCCAGGACCTGCACGCGATCTCCGACTCCTTCGACATCTGTAAGTTCAACGCCTTCGCCGAGGGAATAGAAGAGTACGTGCTCCAGTACAGCGGGATGACTGGTCACGAGGTGACCGAAGAAGACCTCTTCGAGGCTGGCGAACGCATCTACACGCTCGAGCGGTACTTCAACAACCTCGCCGGCTTCGACGGCGAAGACGACACGCTTCCGGGACGCTTCGTGAAAGGGCATCCGGACGCGATTCCAGGCTCCGGGGCGAGCGAAGGCGAACTCGCCGAACTCGATCTGATGAAAACGGAGTACTACGAGTGCCGCGGCTGGGTCGACGGCGTCGTTCCCGACGAGAAGCTCGCCGAACTCGGCATCGACATCGGGCCCGGAACGGGCGTCTCCGCCGGCGACTCGGCGGCACCCGCCGACGACTGAGCGAGAGTCAGCGCTGACTCACGATACCGGTTTTTCCGGTGGTTCCCAACCAGCAACATCCGGTCTGTACCCGCTAGACTTCCCGCACAGCGAAAACGAGTAGTACGTTCTTTGTGATGTACATCAAACATATATGTGGTGATACATGATGCCAATCGAAGACCTCGCCCGTGACGACGTCGTAACCGCCACACCAGACACGCTCGTTCCCGCGCTCGCGTCTCTCATGGAGGAGGAAGCCGTGGGGAGCGTCGTAATCGTCGATGGGGAGACCCCCGTCGGGATCGTGACCGACCGCGACCTGGCTATCCGCGTCCTCGCCGACGGGGAGCACCCGGGCGAGCGAACCGCTGAGGACGTGATGACGGATGACCTCACGACGGTCGAAGCTGGCGTCGGCTTCTACGAGGCGGCAGAACTGATGGCAGATCACGGCGTGCGTCGGCTGCCGGTCTGTGAAGGCGACACACTCGTAGGGATCGTGACGGCCGACGATCTCACCGAACTACTCGCCGACGAGCAGCAACAGTTCGCGTCCGTCGTCCAAGCACAGCGCCCGGCGTACTGATCGGTCATGGCGTCGACCGCGGGCACCCGGGCACTCGTCTCCGTCGGTACCGGTGTGACCGCGTTTTGTTTTGTGACAGCAGGGCTCGCGGCAGCGCTGACGTCACAGATTGCGTTCTCAGTCATCATCGCACTACCTGCCGGCGTCGCCGTCGGCGCGGTCGTCAGCATACTAAGCTGGGTCCGACTCTGGGATCACGAATCGCTTCGACCGCTGCTATTCGGTACGAGTGCGGTCGGCTACACCCTCATCGGCGGTGCCGCGGTGACGTACACGATTCCACAGGCCCGTGGGTACCTCACTATCCAGCAGGCAGTTGCCGCCGCCGGCATCGTCGGGGTCGCCGTCTTCATCGCTACACGTGCGATGCGACGTACTGACACCGCAAAACGAGGCTGATATCCGCACAATCAGAGCACGACGAACCGGAGCAGCCAGAGGATGCTCATCCCGACGGCAATTGTCGCGAACACGTTCTCCGTTTTCCATGCGACGACCCCGGCGGCGACGCCGGCGATCAGTCGCTCATCGATAAGCGTCGCTGCCACCGTCGGCTCGACTGTGAGCAGGTCCGGAAAGACCAATGCCGCGAGGACAGCAGGCGGGACATACGTTAGTGGCCGGCGAACCTGTGGTGGCACCCCTTCTATCCGCCCGAAGAGGTAGATGAATGAGAGCCGGAATCCGAACGTTGCGAGCCCGATAGCAACGATCGCAATCCAGACGCGGGCCGAGCCGCCGCCGAGGCTTCCGAGAAGCCCTCCAGTGGGGTCGCTCACGAGGGTGCCCCCTCGACGAGAAGCCCGGCACCGATCCCACAGACAGCTCCGGCCAGGAGACCGAGATTGAGCGGGAGCCCGGCGGCCGCGACCGCGACCGTGCCGCCGACGAGGCCCGCGGCGGTCGTCGGGCGGTCTTTCATCGCCGGCACGAGCAGCGCGAGGAAGACGAGCGGCACCGCGAACGTGAGCCCCCACGCGTCGGGGACACCGGCGCCGACGGCGACGCCGACGGCCGTGCCGATCTGCCAGACGATCCACAGCGGCGCTGCGGCACCGAGGTAGTACCGCCAGCGAACCCGGTCGGCGGTCCGCTCGAACTCGGCGACAGAAAGCGCGTACGCCTGGTCGGTGAGGAGGTACGCGAGCCCGGCCCGCAACCGGGTGCCGTACCGAGCGAAGTACGGTGCGATCGACGCCGAGTACATCACCATCCGGAGGTTGATCACGACGGCCGTCCCGATGACGACCGCGAGTGGTGCGTCTGCCCCGAGTAAGTCGAGTGCAGCGAGCTGTGAGGCGCCCGCGAACACGATCACTGAGAGGCCGAGCGCCTCGACGAGTGAGAATCCGGCGTCGACGGCGGCGATGCCGGCGACAAGTGCGAACGGGACGATCCCGAGCATGAGCGGGGAGACGTCACGCACGCCGGCGAGGAGGTCCGCGCCAACGGAGCTGGTATCGCCCCGGCTCATTCCCGTGGGTACGGCAGTTCGTCGTACTTCGCGGCGAGGTACTCCGTGTGCTCCAGCTTAGTCGTCGCCTTCCTGAGAGTCCCCAAAAGCGAGTGTATCTCCCGAGCCGTCGGGTGAGCGCGTCCGAGGAGACGACGCATCAACAGCGCGTTCTTCTCGCGACGGTGCTCGCGCTGGCCGGTCGCAGCGAGGAAGTCGCCGAAGTGGTCGTGGAACCGCTCGACGTCTGCCTCAGGCGCGCGGGTGACCTCAGTGTCGGGAAGCTGTGTCTCTCCGACGGTGAGCTCGCGGAGCTCGTACAACAGCACCGTCGCCGCCTGACCGAGGTTGAGCACCGGGTAGTCGGCGGACGCAGGGATCGAACACACCTCATCGAGCCGCGACAGCTCGTCGTTGTTGAGTCCGCGCCCCTCACGGCCGAACACCAGCGCGGTGGGCGCATCGACCCTGCGGAGTGACTCGCGGAGTTCGGCTGGCGTCTTGAACGGGAATCGCTCGTGGCTGCGGTCGTCTTCTCCGGTGATGGCGGTGGTACCGACCGTGTGGTAGTGTTCGACGACCCAGTCGAACGAGACCTCCTCGGCGTTCGGGAGGACGTCCTCGCGTGCGTGACCCGCAAACCCGTACGCCTCGCCGTCTTCGTCCAGCTCCGGCGGGTCAACGAGCTTCAGGTCGTCGAGGCCAAAGTTCTTCATCGCCCGGGCGATGGTACCGATATTCCCTGGGGTCTTCGCGTCGACGACGACGACCGTGGGAGTCGTTCGGACGGACCGGTCGTCGGCCGACGGGGCCGGCTCTTCCTCTATCATCGGTCCGTCGGATACTCCGTCGAGAGGTCGACGTCCGACTCGGCGAGCGTCTCCTCGTCGAGTGAGTCGGCGAGTTCGGTCTCGGTCGGTTCGTCGCCGGCGAGCGCGCGGATGTCGATCCGTCGTCCCTCGAAGTTCTCCTCCATGCGCCGGTGCACTTCGAGCTGATCGGGGAGCTCTGGGAGCCCCTCGGGGTCTGCTTCGACGTGCTCGACGGATTCGTACCCGTCCGGGGCCTCGTTGCCCGCTGCGATCCACTCGTGGAAACGGTCGCCAAACGCCTGCTCACCGGCGTAATCGGCGCCGCCTGCCTCGCGGTACCAGTAAACGAAGTCTGGCTCGTGAGCGTCACACAAAAGCACCTCGCCGCCTGGCTCGCCGTAGACGACCGCGGCTTCAACACAGCGGTGTACCGCCTCCTCGCCGTGCTCGAGATAACAGACATCACACGGCTTGTCGACGAGTCCGACGAGCCGAACCAGACGCTCTCGTGGCTCCTCGGGGATCGCATCTAAGGGTTTCAAGACGCCGTCCTCGGAGACGATATCCGCCTCGTCGAATCGCCAGCCGCGGAGACCGATGCTCACTTTCGCCATGAACGCGCGTTCGAGTGGACCAGATAAAAGCGCGTCCCTCCGGCCGCAGAGGCGGTCGGTTCCGGACCGGCTTTAACCATCGCGCCCGTGGGTGAGGTATGCGAAACGTGGAGGCCGCGGGCCTCGGGATCGGCCCTGATCACCCGCCGCGAATTATGGGCGTATTGAACGTTTCTTCGGAGTCGCCGTATGACCCCTCCGTGTACGACGACCCGGGAGAGGCAGCGGCGTACGTCGACGAGGAGCTCATTGGCGAGGGCGCCGACATCGTCGACGTCGGACTTGAGTCGGCAAACAAAGACCTCGATGTGCTCTCTGCTGAAGGGGAGTTGGCGCGGCTCGACACCGCGGTCGAGACGCTTGAGTCGACCGCCGGCGACGCGGTGTGGTCGATTGAAACCCGCTACCACGAGGTCGCAGACGAGGCGCTCTCGCGCGGCTTCGACATGGTGAACGACATTTGTGGGTTTGCGGACCCGGAGATGCCCCGCGTCTGTCAAGAACACGACGCCGCCGTCTCGAAGATGGCCTCACCGCCGGACCTCGAGCGGCCGGGGGCCATCGAAGACGTCGACGAGATATACGAGGCGCTCGCGATGAATGGCTTCACAGACAAGACGATCGTAGACCCGGCGTTTGGCGGCTGGTCGGCCGCGAAGACGCACGCCGACGACCGCGAAACGTTCCATCGGCTTCGGGAGTTCGCAGGGTACGGCCGACCGATCCTCGTCTCGATCAACCGCAAGAGCTTCCTCAAAACGATCGCTGACCGCAGCACCGAGGAAGCGCTTCCCGTCTCGCTTGCGGCAACCGCGATGGCCGTCGAGCGCGGTGCGAACGTGATTCGCACCCACGACGTAGCAGAAACGCGCGACGCGGCGCTTATTGGCGACACATTTGCGGGCTCCACCACCCATCGAGACGGCACGGTAACCGTCCGTGAGCTCGACGTTCGGACGCCTCGTGAGGCCCGTCGCCACCTCAATCGACTCGAAGCGACTACCGACATCGCAGCAGCAGCCGCGGTCACCACCTACGAGCTGACAGGACTTTCCTCGGCTGCAGTTGCGGCGCTCGAGTCGGCGACCCAACCGACCGGTGCCACGTTTGCACGCGGCGAGTCGGAAGCCGGGGCAAGCGGCCGGTCCGACGGGCAGGCGAGTCGGAGCGGCTCTCGAGGACTGCTCATCGGGACTGCAGCCGAACTCGGCGCTGTCGTCGAAGCGGCCGCGGGCGCGTCAGACGCGCTTGATGAGGCCATTCAGGCGATTGACACCGACCGTGAGTAAGAGAAAGTTTATGCCAGTGTGCGGGCATACAGTTAGCTGGACGTCGAAGGGGCACGCGGGTAGGGGTACTCTGTGCCACTTCGACCCATACCGTATCGAACCCCGCGAGCGGTTGCGCTGGCTAACAGGTGTCCCCGAACCGACCACCGAGTGGGATTCCCAATGAACTTCGAGACGTTTGAACCCGTCTACGAGGCAATCCTCGCAGATTTCGGGTTCGACCGTCGGGCAGACGAGCGGTCACGGGATGTCGCCGCGGAGTTTGCAACTCCATTTTCACTGTCGCGGTTCGACGACTGGGCGGGTGCCACGGTAGCTGTCGTCGGTGCCGCACCGTGTCTCACCGCCGAACTCGACCGAGTGCGGTCCGCAGACGTTGTTGTGGCCGCGTCGACAGCGGTCGACGTGCTCTCCACGAACGACATCGCTGTCGACTGTATGGTTACTGACCTGGATAAAAATCCCGAGACGGCGGCCGCACGGACGAACGCTGGCCTCCCGGTGGTCGCACACGCACACGGTGATAACGTACCCGCGGTCCGTGAGTGGCTCCCCCAATTCGACAGTGATCAGACGATGGTGACGACACAGGCAGCACCCGTCGGCGCCGTCGACAACGTCGGTGGATTCACCGATGGCGATCGAGCGGCATTCTTGGCCGACCACGTCGGCGCCGGCCGATTGACCTTCCCGGGCTGGGCGTTCGACGATCCGGCTGTCGGCCCAATGAAAGCGCGGAAGCTCGAGTGGGCTGCGATGGTACTCAGCTGGCTCGAGCAGCGACGAGGCCAACAGTTCGACGTACTCGATGATCGTCGCACCCGAGTTCGGCGTGCGTTCGACACACACGTACGATGAGAGACGGCGAGCACACGACCCACCAGACGCGTACCACCAACGCGCACTGTAACGGAATATATAAGCCACAATAGGGGTATTAATCGGGGTTCTTGTACCCGGCCGCGGGAGCGTTCGACAATGCCACGAGGAGTGCTGCTACAGTGTCCCATTTGTGCTGCGGTACGGGTACTCGAGGACGAGACGGCAGTTGACGCCATCCACCGAGTTGCGAGGAGCCACCTCAAAACACACGCGCTGTCTGGACCGCGGCGCGCCATCGGCACCCATCACGTCGCCGCCGATGCACTCGAGCTTCTCGTCTCGGCGACAGACCAGGACCGCCTCCCGACGACGGAGTGGAGTGACCCCGCAGAGGCGTGGCTTCCGGATCAGATTGATGTCGACGCAAAACGTACCGTACGACCAGCCACAGCGGAACCGGCTGCTGATGATGGGCTATGAGACCGAGTGACGACGACACGACCGACACCGACAGAACCGTCTGGGGCCCGCGTATCCCCCAGGTGAACTCCACGCGAGAGAGCCGATGACAGCTATCGATCCGACCGACAGCGCGTACTACCTCAACCGGGAGCTCTCAGAGCTGGCGTTCCAGGCGCGGGTGCTCGCCGAGGGGATGGACGAGCGCAATCCACCGCTCGATCGACTCCGGTTTCTTGCGTTCTTCACGAAGAACACGGACGAGTTCTTCATGAAACGAGTCGGCGGGCTCAAACAACAGATCGACGCCGGCGTGACCGAGACGACTCCCGACGGGCGGACACCGGAGGCCCAGTGGCGGGAGGTACTCGATGCGGCCCGGCCGCTGTTTCGCGATCAGTCGCGATACTGGGAGGAGACGCTCGCGCCAACGCTCGCTGATGCGGGCATTGCGATCTGTGATCCGGCGTTGCTCACGTCGAGTGAGCAGGCGGCGTTACAGACGTACTTCGAGGAGTCGATCCTCCCGACGCTGACGCCACTGGCGTTCGACCCAGCACACCCGTTTCCGTTCATCTCGAACCTCTCGCTCTCACTCGCGGTGCGGTCTGCAGACGAACACGGCGACGAGACGTTCACTCGGATTAAGGTGCCGCCGAACCGTCCGCGGCTGGTTCCGGTTCCGGATGCCGACGGCCAGTACGTCCTGATCGAGGACCTCATAGAGGCGAATATCGACCTATTGTTGCCCGACATCGAGATTCTGGACGTCTCCAAGTTCAAAGTCACCCGCAACGCCGAGGTGCGACGCAACGAGGAGGTGGCCGAAGACCTCATCGAGGTGGTCGAAGAAGTGATAGAACAGCGTCGGTTCGCGACGGTGGTTCGTCTCGAGGTCGACGCGGACATGCCGGAGACATCGGTAGAGACGCTCAAGACGCAACTCGAGGTGACCGATCGTGAGGTGTTCCGCCGCGAGGGCCCGCTCGACTTCGAGGACTTCTTCGAGCTGACGGAGCTCGACCGGCCCGAGCTGACGTTTCCGTCCTGGTCGCCGCGGCCACATCCGCGCTTTCGACCGGTGAGCGGCGAGGCTGCCGAAGGGAGCCGAGACATCTTCGATGAGATACGGGACGGTGACGTACTGACGCATCATCCGTACCATTCTTTCGAAGGGACAGTCCAGCAGTTCCTGGACGCGGCTGCAACCGACCCGGACGTGCTCGCAGTGAAGGCGGCTATCTACCGGACTGCAAGCGACTCGAAGGTGATACAGAGTCTCATCGACGCCGCCGAGAACGGCAAGCAGGTGGCGGTGATGGTCGAGCTCAAGGCGCGCTTCGACGAGGAGAACAACCTCGAGTGGGTGCGCCAACTCGAAGAGGAAGGCATCCACGTCGCGTACGGCACCGTCGGGCTCAAGACGCACACGAAGACGGCGCTCGTGGTTCGCCAGGAAGATGACGGTGTCCGGCTGTACTCGCACATCGGCACCGGGAACTACCACTCGGAGACCGCGAAGGGATACGTCGATCTGGGGCTGTTGACCGCCGACCGGGATGTCGGACAGGACCTGACGAAGGTGTTCAACTTCTTCACCGGGCCGACGCTCGACGATCGGTTTCGCCGGCTGCTCATCGCCCCGGTCACGATGCGTGAGCGCTTCACCGAGATGGTCCGCCGTGAGGCCGCACACGCTCGAGCCGGCAAACGAGCACGCATCGTCGTGAAGGTGAACGGGCTCGAAGATCCAGAGATGGTCGAGGCGCTTTATAGAGCTTCGATGGCAGGCGTCGAGATCGACCTCATCGTCCGGGACATCTGTCGGCTGCGCCCGGGCATCGAGGGCCTGAGCGAGACTATTACGGTCCACTCGATCGTCGGTCGCTTCCTCGAGCACTCGCGGATCTTCTACTTCGAGAACGCAGGCGACCCGGAGTGGTATATCGGCTCTGCCGATTGGATGACGCGCAACCTCGACTACCGCGTCGAGGCTGTGGCCCCGGTCACAGACGGCAGTCTTCGACGACAGCTACGATTCATCCTCGAGACATCGCTCGCGGACAACCGACGGCGGTGGGTGATGGACAGCGACGGCGAGTACACGCAGGTGACCCCCGGTGACGACCCGGTGTGTGACAGCCAATCGGTGTTTATGCAGGCTACGGACGCGGCCGTCGACCGCGGCTACGGCCCGGGAATGGCGGTCGACGCCGCACCGACCGAGCGCGAACTACTGGTCGAGCCGCTTGAGGATGACAGAGACGACAGTGACGGTAACGATAGCGACCGCGATGACGGCGGTGACGACAACGATAGCGGTGACGACAATAACGGTAACGAGGACAGCCCAGACGACGATGACGGCGATGACGTGGACAATCCTACGAGTGTCGGTAACGGTGGCTCAGGTCACACCGCTAGCGATCGAGACACGAGCGACGAGGGAAGCGACGGTGCCGCTCCGGCTGCTGCGTCCGACACGTCTCCGCCGGCAACTGGTGACGAGTCGGTGTTTGACGCCTACCCCAATCGGTGGTACCAGCCCAACAGTGAGACGTACGCGTGGGCGGTGCGGACCACAGACGGCGAGCGGCGGTACTTTACAACCCGAGAAGGAGCCCGAAAACGGCTCCTATCGGAGTACGGTGCGAACAGCTGAGACGGTCGATCGGTCGCTGCGCGTCACCCAACGGTAACAATTTTCGCGTCGGCCCGCTCCTCGTGGGTCGTTGACTGCTCGACGGTCACGACCTCGTCCGCGTGGTAGTCGTACGCGGTGAGTGACCCGCCGTAGACGCACCCGGTGTCGAGTCCAACGGCGTGGTCATCGACCACCGGCGCCTCGTGGACGGTGTGACCGAAGAACACACGATGGGGGCCGTCGTACGTCTCGTACCAGAAGGGGCCGTCGTAGCCGTCGCCGCGCGGAGCGCGCATCGTGAGGAGGTCCTCGGCGGTGTGCTCGTCGAGTGGCCGGTCGGGGTCGACGCCGCCGTGAACGACGAGACACTCAGCAAAGGAGATTGCCACGGGGAGCGACTCGAAGTACGCGCGGTCGCCTGCGCGGAGCCAGTCGGGCGTCTTGTCGCCGCGGAGGATCTTCTGTTCGTTGTTGCCGCGGACGCTCAAGAGGCGGTCGTCGTCGCGAACGAGGTCGACGACGCCCGGGCTGTCTGGGCCCTTCCGGACGAGGTCACCGACGAAGACGACGATCCCGTCGTCACCGAGCTCAAGCGTCGCAAGCAACGACTCGAGCGCTGACCGGCTGCCGTGGACGTCACCGACGACGTAGACGTCGTCTGTGTCGTCTATCGTGAGCCGGTGGTGATGCGGTTCGACGGTGTCGCTGAAGTGAGGGATCGTGGCCATGGTGTCGAGGTGCGGCTCGGGTCGGTCGTACAGCGGTATCTTATCGCACCGATATAATGCGTTACTAAGAGGAACATGTACCCCTATGTATTCGAGCGCTCCCTCGGGTGGGGTCGGAGGCGGCAACCACAGCGTCGGGTGCTGGCAGACTAAATGTACGCGAGCGGGAGCATCACGGCAACACCGAGGGCGACGCCGGCGACGAGTTCGCGCTTGCCGCCGTACGGCAACGCAGTCCCCACCGCGAGAGCCTCTGGGAGGAACTCAGAGACGACGAGGTACACCATCGCGCCGGCGGCAAAACCGAAGCCGATCGGGAGGAAGTCGCGGGCGAGTCTGACGAACGCAAATGCGATCACGGCACCGATCGGCTGTGGCAAACTGGAGAACACCGCCCACCACACCATCTTCCACTCGGGCACGCCGAGCGCGCGCAGCGGGATCGAGACGGCGGTCCCCTCAGGGACGTTGTGAATCGAAATGGCGACCGTCATGAACACCGCGAGCGCGGGGATCGTAGCGCCAAACAGCTGAACGCCACCTTCGAGTCCGAGGTCGGCGAACGAGACGCCGACGGCGACGCCTTCGGGGAAGCTGTGAACAGTCAACACACCCAAGATCAACAAGAGCTTCTTGAAGTCCGCCTCCTCGTAGTCGCGGGCATCCACGTCGGCGTCGACGAGCACCTCGTGTGCGAGGACGACGAGCGCGACACCGAGAGCGGCCCCCACGCCGACCTCCCAGAGTGCACCTTCAGCAAGCCCCTCGTCAACGAGCCCGAGGAGCGACGCGGTTACCATGATGCCCGAGGCGACGCCCCAGAGAACCACGTTTCCGCGGGCACTGATGTCGTCGAAAAAGAAGAACGGGATCGCACCGAGTCCCGTCGCGAGCGCCGTGATCAGCCCGGCGACGAAGACGAACCCGAGTTCTCCAACGAATGTCATCAAGTGGATCCGTCTCGCGTCGGGATCTTAGCCCTGTCGACCGTCATCGAGACCTGGGATGGCTGCGGTCGGATTCGGCTTGGTGTCGTGGTGTCGTTCGGGCCACTCGGCGGTCACCGGTTGTCGTTTGGTGGCGCACGCGCGTCCAGCACGGGAATCTCGGCCAGCCGTTCGTCGGTGAGTAGATCCCAGTCGACGCCCGTTGGTCGGTCCCGCGCCCGAGTCACCTCGATGATCCGGTCGGGGGTGACGATGAGGTCGAGCGGAACATCGTGGTCGTCGGGATCCGGGAGGCCGGCCGACGGATCGAGTGGCGAGGGCGACTCATCGACGACCTGTCGCTCGTGGACAGTCGTCGCCACCGTGGTGTCGGCGTCGACTGCGCCTAGTTCAGAGAGCACGCCCCACTCGAGGTCGCTGTAGCCTTCTCCTTTCCCGACGCGCGTCCCATCGGTGGTGACCGCGACCGATCCGGAGACGACGAGGTCCACGTGCGAGACGGCGTCAGGGCCAACAGGGACCCCGTGTTTACCGATGCCGGAGACCGTCGTGGCGGCATCGACGTCCGCGATTGTGTCCGGGTCGAGCCGGAGAAACGGCTTTGGGTCGCGGAGCCGCGGCTGGGCGACGTACACGACCTTGCCGGCCCGGAGTGCGGCTCGTCGAACCGATAGCTGTGGCGCGTCGGGGTTGGCTTTTAGCGTGTCCGCCGCGTGCCACGCCGCCGTCTCGGTGAGGCGTCGACATGCCTCGTCGGCGCCCGCGACGTTCGGAATGCGACCGTGTGGCGGGTACGGGAACCGTGCGACGCCGCGCTCCTCGAGGTCGTCCCAGACCGCCTCGCGAACCGCCTGTTTGTCCATGTGGCTCGAAGACGACGTGTGCGAATGAATCCATCTCTCGCGACCGGACCCGACAGTATATGTGTGCTGCGCGATACGTCGGGGTATGCTCGAAGACGGCCTTTCGTATCCCGTGCGTGGCGACTGGCTCGGGCGAACGCTCATCGGCGGCGTGCTCGGACTCCTCTCGGTGTTCGTGATACCGACGGTCGTCGTGCTCGGGTACCTCGTTCGCGTGCTCGAAACGACCGTCGAGGGGGCTGAAGAGCCCCCAGCGTTCGAAGACTGGGGCACCCTCCTCGTCCGCGGCGTGGTCGCAAGTGTGATCGTCATCGCGTACACACTCGTGCCGGTTCTCGCGTACCTTGTCGTCTTGACCGTCTTTTTCGGTGCCGGTGGGGTCATCGGTGGAGACGTAGGGGCGCTCGTCGGCGTCGCAGGCGCCCTCGCTGCGCTCGGGTTGATTCCGGTCGTGCTCGTGGTGTACTACGCGGTCCCGGCGGCGCTGACGGCGTACGCGACCCAGGGGTCGATCGGTGCCGCGTTCGACGTCTCCGTGTTGAAGCCGGTGCTGTTGCGCTCTGAGTACTTGATCGCAGTGCTCGCCCCGCTCGTGGTCGCGGTGCTGCTCTGGATCGTGACTGCGGTGCTCGCGGTGACCATCGTCGGGCTGCTTTTGGTCCCGTTCGTCCAGTTTTACGGCCAAGTCGCCGTGTTTCGGATGTTCGGGACCGCGTTCGCGACAGCGCGCGGGTCACTCGGCGCGCGACGCGCAGTTTAACCCGCTCGACCGCGCACGACCGGTATGTTCGAAGCCCGTCCGGACCGCGACGCGGAGGTCGTCCTCGTCGGCCGGTCGAACGTCGGAAAGTCGACCGTGATGCGTGAGCTCACGGGTCACGACTTTAGCACCGGCGGCACGCCCGGCGTCACGCGCCAGCCGAACCACTACGACTGGGCGAGTGAGTCGTTCATGTTCACCGACCTCCCCGGATTCGGGTTCATGTCTGGTGTCGAAGCCGAGCGACGCGA
>Ga0209946_1000363_pt1 | contig 18623 bp, 19 predicted proteins | sample SalPon2_A_H2O_MG_FD_185704 | JGI IMG/M metagenome (GOLD analysis project Ga0209946, IMG submission 185704) | Salt pond water microbial communities from South San Francisco under conditions of wetland restoration - Salt Pond MetaG R2_A_H2O_MG... | ecosystem: Environmental > Aquatic > Non-marine... | reverse complement strand
CAGGTACGATGGGATACGCCTGTCCAGTGTGTTCGGACCCACAGGCCGACGCCGCACACCTCGCGAACCACCTCGCTTTCACCGCGCTGACCGGCGGCGACGACCACGAGGCGTGGCTGGACGACCGGTTCCCCGAGTGGGGCCAGTTCGGCGAGGCGGAACTGGCCGAGCGAGTCGTCGACCACGCCGAGCAGCGGGAGTTCCCGCAGGTGTTCGAGGAGAGCGGGACGGGCGGTCACGACCACACCGAGGACCTGCCGGCGGGGGCCGACAGCCACCGCGGCGCGGCGTCGATGAGCGACGACGACGCCGCAGTGCTGGCGGAGGCCCGCGAACTGACAAAGGAGATGCTCGACGGCGGCGACGCCGAGGCGGCGGACGACGAGGGAGACACCGGTGTGGGGACAGACGGGGCCGACGCGGAAGACGAAACCCAGTAATCCGGCGAGTACCTACGACCGGATATGGAGACCGAGGGGCAGTTCTCGCCGACGACAGCCGCCGCGGCGCGTGACCGCTACGAGTCGCTTGGGTCGACTGCACAGGTCGTCGTCAAGGAAGTCGCCAAGGCGATGGGCCTCGACGCAGCGGAGTACCGCGAGCGCGTCACCGGCGAGGTCGTCGAGACGGCCCGGGACGTGCTGTTCGCGGAGTCGCTGTCGGTGACTGTCGGCAGCCGTGACGAGTTCGACGAGTGGCGCGCCGACACCGACTGCGAGGTCGAGGTCATCGGCTCGGACAACGTCGAAAACGTCGTCTGGCACGCGCCGGAGTTCGCGGAGACAGCCGTCGCCGCGACCTACCAGTCCGAACGGGACGCCGCCGTCGGCACTCTCCGTCGGCAGGCCTTCGGCCGCATCTACGGCGAGGTCGTCTGATGCGCCGGGTCACCCGGAACTTCCTGCTGGCGATGGGGATCATCGTCGTCTTGTTGTTGGCGCTGGGTGCGCTGCCGAGCTACCTCCGGACCGGCGACCCCTACTACATGACAGCGACGCCCGTCGGCGAGGTCGGTAACGGCACCGCGAACGCGACGGGCAGCGGTGGGCTCGCGACGCCCGGCGGGACTGCCACCGCCGCGACGGCCACGGCAGCGAACGGGAGCGTCGTCGCCGCCGATCTCTCCGAGCGGCGCTACCCCTATACGACGGCCGCACTGGCCAACGCGACGGCCGATAGCGCGGGCCAGTCCGAGCCGTACTACCGGGGTCCGGTCGGCGTCAAGGGTGCGTTTACCCACTCGCCGTTTGACGAGTACGACTCGCTCGTCCAGCAGTACGACGCGGCGGTCGACGGCGACGGGGTGCGCGTCCAGCAGGACGGAACCGTTTACCGGCTGGCGGTGACACAGACGCCATGAGCCGCGACCCGACCCACGAGTGGCCCGTTATCGACAGCGTCGCCGAGTACGAGACCGGCTGGTACACCGGCGGCTACGACCGCGTGCGCCAGCCCGACGGCTCCGAAAAGGACTACTACTGGGCCGAGTTGCCCGACGCCGTCGTCGTCGTCGCCCGCACCGGCGACGAACTGGTCTTCGTCGACCAGTACCGCCCGACCATCCGCCAGCAGTGTCTGGAACTCCCCGCCGGTATCGTCGAGGACGGCGAGTCCTACACGACCGCCGGCGCCCGGGAACTCCGCGAGGAGACCGGCTTCGAACCTTCGGGCGTCTCCCTGCTGGAGTCGTTCGACTGTTCGACCGGCGTGTTGCGCCACCGTCGGGGCATCGTCTTCGCCGAGGGCCTCACGCCCACCGAGCAGGACCTCGACGACAACGAGTTCCTCTCGGTGACGACGGTCCCCATCGAGGACGCCCTCGACGTCGCCCGTCGCGAACCAGCCAACGACGCCACTATCGAGGGGATTCTGCTGGCACAGGCCGAGGACCTGCTGTGACCGGGCCGGCGGACGAGGGGGAAGACGAGGGCGCGGCGGCAGACAGCGAGGACCACGACGCCGCGTCGAACGAAGGGTATCCCCCCGGAACGGGCCCCGGGGCGCCGTGGACCACCGACGACCCCGCGTGGCCGGTCCACGAGACGGCCGTCACCTGGGAGACGCCATTCTTTACTGCCGGTCGGGACGTCGTCGAGCGCCCGTCCGGCGAGCGCGCCGACTACTACTGGCTCGACCCCGCCGACGCGGCGACCATCGTCGCCGTCGACGACGGGGACGTGCTCTTCGTCGAGCAGTACCGTCCCCGGCATAAGACGACGACGCTGGAACTCCCGACCGGCGGCGTCGACGCGGGCGAACCACCGCGAGAGGCGGCCCGCCGCGAACTCCGCGAGGAGACCGGCTACAGCGCCGACTCGCTGACACACCTCGAGTCGTACGTTCCTTCGGGGTGGCTCCGCTATCACCGCCACGTCTTCGTCGCCGACGGACTGACACCGGGCGAGACCGCCATGGACGACGGCGAGGCCATCGAAACGGTCCGGGTGCCGGCGGCCGACGCGCTCTCGCGGGCACGGGCCACCGACGGCGAGGTGATGGAGAACGCGCTGACGCCATTGTTGCTCGCGCAGGCCGAGGGTCGGTGCTGATTTACTCTTTCGGCCGCTACGCCTCGCCCATGGACGGCGAAATCGGAAACGAGGAGATGCGCGAGCTACTGGACGCCGAGGACGCGACGATAGTCGACATCCGCTCGCCGGCGGCGTTCCGGCGAGGCCACATCCCCGGGAGCGAGAACCTCCCCCTCCCGTCACTGGTCGACAGCGTCGAGCGCTTCGAGGACACCGAGCGGGTTGTCACGGTCTGTCCGAAGGGCCAATCCAGTGTGCAGGCCGCCCGACTCATCGCCTCCTACGAGGGGTTCGACGGCCGCGTCGAGAGCTTCGAGCCGGGGTTGACGGGCTGGGACGGCCAGTTCGAGGACGGTGACACGGCGGCCGCGGACGGGTCGGGTACCGACGGGACAAGCGACGAGGGCCCGGACGCGCCGTTCTGAACGGACTGGTCGCGGTCGGGGCGCTCAATACGCTATAGAGGAGTGTTTCGCTAGCGACGGACCACCGCCGAGATCAGTCGGCGTCCGGGGGTTCTCCACGCGAACTGCGGGGGTCGGCCGGCTCAGCGCAACTCGGCCAGCCGACTGCCAAGGACCTCCCGGATCGCGCCGCCGTCGCCGCCGATGCGGACGAGTTGATAGCCCGCGTCGATCGCGTTTTGGGCCGCCATCGGGTCGTTGCAGATCCGACCGATGGGCACCGCCGCGTCGAGGCAGGCGTTCAGCGTGCGGTCGACGGCCGCCTCGACGGCCTCGTCCGTGTCCGACAGTGGTTCACCGCCCGACAGCGACATCGAGAGGTCGGCCGGACCGACGAAGGCAAAGCCCAGCCGGGGGATCGAGAGGATCTCTTCGAGGTTGTCGACGGCGGTCTGGTTCTCGATCATCGTCCCGACCAGCACCTCGCCGTCCTCGCCGCCGATGAAGCTATCGACGTAGCCGGCCCACTTGCCGGAGCGGCCCACACCCACACCGCGGTCGCCCACGTCGCCGTCGTAGGCGAAGTAGGCGGCCTCGACTGCCGGACGGAGCTGCTCGGCGGTCTCGATGCGTGGCAGCAGGACGGTCCGCACCCCGGCGTCCAACACTTTCCGGACGAGCGCGGGCTCGGGCTTTGGCAACCGAACGAGCAGTTCGATGCCGCCGGCTTCGGCGGCCCGGGTCAACTCCGCCAGTGCGGTGCTGTCGTAGGGGCTGGGGCCGCCGTGTTCGAGATCGATCCAGACGTAGTCCAGGCCGACGTCTCCCAGTATCTCGACGACCGTGGGCGAGTAGGTCGCGGCGGCCGCACCGAAAACCGTCTCGCCGGCTTCGAGTGCCCGCCGAAGCCCGTTTTCGGTCCTCATGGGGGCGCTACCGTCCGGTCGGCTGTGCTGTCTGTCCGCCGCGTTCGACGCCCGCGCTGGTGCCGTGACATGAGCCAACACACGACTGACACGAACTTAAAATGTCGGACAGAATTACTGTTTTCGACAGTCCCAAACCATAATGTCCGCGAACATGTTATCGATATTATGGGTCAGACTGACAGCGAACTCACGACGGAACTTCTCGTTATCGGGGCCGGTCCGGGCGGGTATACGGCAGCGATTCGCGGCGCCCAGCGGGGGCTCGACGTCGCGCTGGTCGAGCGCGAGGCGGTCGGCGGCGTCTGTATCAATCACGGCTGTATCCCGGCGAAGTCGCTCATCCACGCCGCCGGCTTCCAGAAAGACATCGAGCACTGGAACGAGATCGGCATCGAGACCGGCGAGGTGTCGGTGGACTTCGACGCCGTACAGGCCTGGAAGAACGACGTCATCGAGCAACTGACCGACAACATCCGTGCGGGGCTGGACGACCACGACGTGCGACTCCTCGGTGGGACGGCTCGGTTTCGCGATTCCTCGACAGCCGTCGTCGAGGGGTCTCGCGGCGAGCGGACCGTGCACTTCGAGAAGGCGGTCGTCGCGACCGGCTCCGAACCGCTCGAACTCCCGGGGCTCGGGTTCGACAACGACCGCGTCATCTCCTCGCGCGATGTGCTCCAGCTCGACGCGGTGCCCGACGAGCTCATCGTCGTCGGCGGGGGGTACATCGGGATGGAGGCCGTCACGAAGTTCGCCAAGTTCGGCTCCTCGGTCAGGGTCGTCGAGGCCCGCGACCGCGTTCTGGGGATGTTCGAGGAAGAGATCGTCGACACGATACAGGAGACCAGCGAGATGTACACCGACGGCATCTACACGAACGCCATGGCCACCGGCCTGGAGTACGATGACGAGGGTCGGCCAGTGCTTCTCGTCGACCACGACGGCGCGGAGCGACGGCTCTCGGCCGACTACGTCATCGTCGCGGCGGGCCGGGACACGACGGCGGCCCGCGACCGTCTCGACCTGGAGAACACGGACGTGGAACTGACCGAGAAAGGGTACATCGCGACGGACGACCAGCTACGGACGACGGACGAGCGCATCTTCGCTGTCGGTGACGCTGCGGGCGATCCCTTCCTGGCCCACGTCGCCTACGAGGAGGGGAAGGTCGCCGCTGCGGCCGCGGCCGGTGACGACGCCGCGCTCGGCACCGACTACCTCCCGTCGGTGATGTACACCGACCCGGAGGTCGCGGTGGTCGGCCAGAGCGAGGCCGAGGCCCGCGAGCAGTACGACGACGTGCTGGTCGGTCGGGTCCCCATGTCCTCGTCCGGCCGGGCGCTCTCGGCGAACAAACCGGCGGGCTACGTGAAGGTGGTCGCGGCCCCGGACGGGGCGCTGCTGGGCGCGCAGGTCGTCGGTGCCCGCGCATCGGACACCATCGCCGAGGCGACGCTGGCGCTCGAACTCGACGCCACCGTCGACGACATCCGGGGGACAGCTCACGCCCATCCGACGTTCCCCGAGGCACTGGCCGACGCCGCCGACGACGCCGTCGGGGAGTCTATCCACTCGCACTAGCGCGTTCGAAACCTGAAATTTCAGCCCGTCCTCGAAAGCAGTGGACGCCGAACGAGGGGCTCGCTACTTGCCACCTGCTAACACATCCAAACAGCTATGGACATTTAGCTTTATAGTCATATCATGCAGTCTACAGGCAACGAGGTAGTACGCATCGGACTCAACGGCTTCGGTCGCATCGGTCGCACCGTCTTCCGCGCGGCGCTCCACGACGACCGCGTCGAGATCGTCGGCATCAACGACGTCATGGACAACGAGGAGATCGCCTATCTCGCCAAATACGACACGGTGATGGGGACCCTCGACGGCGTCGAACTCAGCGACGGCGAACTGGTCGTCGAGGACGCCGACTTTTCCGCGCCGCTGTACGGCGAGACCTCGCCGGCCGAGCTCCCCTGGGAGGAACACGAGGTCGATGTCGCCTTCGAGTGTACGGGCATCTTCCGCACGCGCGACGACGCCAGCCAGTACCTCGAGGCGGGCGCAGACAAGGTGCTCATCTCCGCCCCACCGAAGGGCGACGAGCCAGTGAAACAGATCGTCTACGGCGTCAACCACGACGAGTACGACGGCGAGGAGATCGTCTCGAACGCCTCCTGTACGACGAACTCCATTACGCCGGTGGTGGACGTACTCGACGAACAGTTCGGGATCGAGACCGGACAGCTCACCACCGTCCACGCCTACACCGGCTCCCAGAACCTCGTCGACGGCCCGAGCGGGAAACCCCGCCGGCGCCGCGCCGCCGCCGAGAACATCATTCCCACGAGTACCGGCGCCGCGAAGGCGGTCACCGAAGTCCTCCCGCAGCTCGAAGGCAAGCTCGACGGGATGGCTATCCGCGTCCCGGTACCGGCGGGCTCGATCACCGAACTGCTCGTCAACCTCGAAGAAGACGTCACCGAGGGCGACATCAACGCGGCCTTCCGCGAGGCGGCCGACGGCGACCTCGAAGGCGTCCTGGGCTACACCGACGAAGCGGTCGTCTCTTCGGACATCGTCGGGCTCCCCTTCTCGACGTACGTCGATCTCGACCAGACGAACGTGGTCGGCGGGATGACCAAGATACTGACGTGGTACGACAACGAGTACGGCTTCTCCAGTCGAATGCTCGACGTGGCCGAGCATATCACCGAAAAATAACGACTCCGACGCCGGACCCGCAGTCGGGCTACCGCTGACTGTGGCTCTGTATCGCGTCGTCGTAGATGACGCCCCGCTCGGCGTCCAGCGTCACCATGTCGCCCTCGCTGGCGTCGTCCGAGACGGTTGCGCCCGAGACCATCGGAATCGACAGTTCCCGGGCGACAACCGCCGCGTAGTTCGTTTTGCCTTCGTGGGCATCGACGATGCCGGCTATCCGACCGGTGTCGCCGGTGAACTCACCGTCGAAGTGTCTGGGGACGCTGAGTATCGCCCCCTCGGGCACGTCGTCCAGGTTCCCGTCGCCGACCCGGTGGAACGGTCCGGAGACGAGCCCCGGAACTATCGACTCCCCGCGGCCGACGGTCTCCGAGGCGACGTGTATCTTGAGCATGTTCGAGCTGTTGACCCCCTCGAGTTCGGTCATCATCCCCGAGAGGACGACCATCGTGTCGCCGCTCTCGGCCGCCGGCGTCTCCAGGGCCGACTGGACGGCGCTCTGGATGACGGCGCCCGCTCCCTCCGCCGTGTAGGGGGCTGTCGCCGGGGTGATACCCCAACTGAGCGTCAACCGACGGCGGACGGTCTCGTTGGGCGTCGAGGCGACGACGGGAATCGACGGCCGGAACTTCGCGGCTTTCAGCGCCGTATAGCCCGACTCGCTGGCGGCGACGATAGCGTCCGCACCGATGTCCCGCGCCAGGAACCGCGCCGAGCGGGCCAGCGCGTCGGCCCGGGACTCGTCGGCGTCGGGCACCCGCTGTTCGACCGTCTCGCGGTACTCCGGCGCGCTCTCGACGTCCTGAACGATGTTAGCCATCGTCTCGACGACCCGGACCGGGTGCTCGCCCATCGCCGTCTCGCCAGAGAGCATCACGGCGTCGGTGCCGTCGAGGACGGCGTTGGCCACGTCCGAGGCCTCTGCGCGCGTGGGTCGGCGGGCCGTCGTCATCGAGTCCAGCATCTCCGTGGCGGTGATGACCGGGACCCCGGCCTCGTTGCACTTGCGGATGATGCGCTTCTGTATCATCGGGACGTCTTCGAGCGGGAGCTCGACGCCCAGATCGCCCCTTGCGACCATCACGCCGTAGGCGGCGTCGATGATCGAGTCGACGTTGTCGACGGCGATGTCGCGCTCGATCTTGGCGATGATCGGAATCTCGGCCCCGAGATCGGACAGGGTCTGTTCTATCTCGCGGACGAAATCGCCGTCCCGCACGAACGAAGCCGCCACGAAGTCGACCCCCTTCTCGGCGGCGACCTCCAGCTCCGTCCGGTCTTTCTCGGTGATAGTGGGCAGTCCCAGTTCGACGCCCGGAACGATGACGCCCTTGCGGCCGCCGAGTTTCCCGCCCGTCCCGACGGTCGCCGTGATCGCCTCGCCGTCGACCGCCTCGACGGTCGCCGCGAGGCGGGCGTCGTCGAGCAGGATCCGGTCGCCCGGCTCGACCGCGGTGATGTCGTGTGAGAGACCGATCTCCTCGGGTGTCGCCTCGCTTCCCACGACGAACCGGACCGTCGATCCGGCCTCCAGCTGGATAGGCTCGTCCAGTGGCGCGGTTCTGACTTCGGGGCCGGGCAGGTCGTGCATCACCGCGACCGGGGCCTCGGTGTTCTCGTCGACCTGCCTCACCCGGTCGATGACGGTCCGGCGGTGTTCCGGCGTCCCGTGGCTCGCGTTCATCCGGGCGACGGCCATCCCCGCCTCGGCCAGCCCGGTCAGCGTCTCCACCGAGTCCGAGGCCGGACCGATGGTGCAGACGATTTTCGCCGATCGCATCTCAGGCCTGCCCCTCGATACGCAGTAGCTCGTTCAGTTTCGCGGTCCGCTCGCCGCCCACTGTCCCGGTCTTGATAAACGGCGCGGCGGTGCCGACCGCGACGTGGGCGATGGTGGTGTCCTCGGTCTCGCCGCTGCGATGGGAGACGACCGAGTCGATACCGTGGTCGGCACCGAGTTCGATCGCGTCGACGGCGTCGGTCAGCGTCCCGATCTGGTTGGGCTTGATCAGGATGCTGTTCGAGGAGCCCAGGTCGATCCCCTCCTGCAGGCGCGAGACGTTGGTCACGTAGAGGTCGTCCCCACAGATCATCGTCTCCGAACCGACCTCGTCGGTGAGGTCGGCCCACGCCTCGAAGGCGTTCTCGTCGAGCGGGTCCTCGACGTACACCAGATTGTACTCGCGGACCATCTCCGCGACGTATTCGATCTGCTCTTCGGTCGTTTTCACCCCGTCGTCGTAGACGTAGTCGCCGCTCTCGTACAGTTCCGCGGCGGCCATGTCCAGCCCGAAGCCGATCTCGAAGCCCAGCTCCTCGGCGACGGCCGTGGTCGCCTCGTCGACGATGTCGAACGCTTTCGCGTCGCCGATGGGCGGCGCCCACGCCCCCTCGTCGCCCTTGTTCGTCGGGACGCCCTCGGCCTGGAGCAGTTCCTTGATCTCGGCGTGGACCGCCGCGTTGGCGAGGACGGCGTCCTCGACGCTCGGCGCGCCGACCGGCGCCGAGAGGAACTCCTGGATGTTGGTCGCCTCTGCCGCGTGTTCACCCCCGCCGATGACGTTGCCAAGCGGCGTCGGCGTCTCCTGTCCGCGGAAGGTGCCCCCGAGATGGCGGTACAGCGGAATACCGACGCTGTCGGCGCCGGCCTTGGCCGCGGCCATGCTGATTGCGACGGCCGCGTTGGCGCCGATCTCCGAGAAGTTCTCCGTCCCGTCTGCCTCGCGGAGCGCGGCGTCGACCGCCCGCTGGTCCTCCGCGTCGACCTCGCTTTCCAGTCGGGGTAGCGCTTCTTCCTCGGCCCGCTCGATGGCGTCGGCGGCGTCCAGTTCGATAGCCTCGTGTTCGCCCGTCGACGCCCCGCTTGGGGCCGCTGCGCGGCCGAAACCGCCGCTCGTCGTCGAGACGTCCGCCTCGACGGTCGTGTTACCTCTCGAATCCAGTACGCGTCGCAGTGTGATATCGGTGATGCGTGTCATGGGTGCTCCGAACGGGAGGGGCCGACCGGTGCCGACGGCGCGGCGAATATACTCACGAATGAATGTCTCTCCCGTTGTCATGTATTTCAAACATCGCGATGAAAGGCTTTCCGGTGGGTACAACGGCGCTCGGCGGCTCACATATCAGTATCGCGGGCCGCCGATGCGGGCACCGCGACCAGCCGGTTGGTGACTACGACCTCACTCTGCGCCGACGACGTCCTCGTCGGTCGGTCCCTGCCCGTCGAACTCTGCGACGACCTCGTCCAGTTTCTCCGGACGGTCGACGTGGGGCAGGCGCTCGTCGGCGGTCGTCGACTCGGCGTCGACGCCCAGTTCCTCACAAACCAGGTCGGCCGCCGCCGCCGCCATCTGTCGGTAGGTGGTCAGCTTCCCGCCGACGATGCTGGCCATGTTCTCGACGCCGTCGTCGGCGTGGTCCAGCAAGAAGAACCCGCGCGAGATGCCCCGCCCCCCGCGGGCCTGCTCGTCGGGGGCGAACAGCGGTCTGATACCCCACCAGGTCCGGACTTCGGCGGCGTCCTCGACGGGCGGGAGCATTGCCCCACACTCCGTCCGCGTCCGGTCCTTTTCGACCTGGTCGGTCTCGTAGTCGTCGGGGTCGTCGACGTCGACGCTCGTCGTCCCCAGCACCACCTCGCCCTCGTGGGGAACGACGATATCGCCGTCGTCGGGGTCCCGACACCGATTCAACACCGGGCCGAGGTCGTCGTACTCGACGGAGATCATCACGCCACGGTTGGGCTGCATCTCGACTTCGAGGCCGGCCATCTCGGCCAGTTTCCCCGCCCACGCGCCGGTGGCGTTGACGACGTAGTCTGCCTCGATGGTGTCGTCGACCGACCCGCCGACTTCGACGGTGGCGACGGTCTCGCCGTCACGATTGATGCCCTCGACGGGCGCGTGCGTGTGGACTGTCGCGCCGTGGTCGCGGGCGTCTGCCGCGTTGGCCGCACAGAGCCGCGAGGGGTAGATGACCGCGTCGGGTACGGTCATCGCCCGCACGGTCTCCTCGCTGAGGTTCGGGACCCGTTCGCGGGCCTCGTCGCCGTCGAGCGTCTCGGTCGGGATACCGATCTCCTCACAGGCGGCCTGTTTCTCCTCGAAGTACTCCGCGTCGTCCGCCTCGAGCTGGACGAACAGCCCGCCGGTGTCGCGGATGCACGCGCCGGCGATGTCCCGGAGGATCTCGTTCTCTTCCAGACACTCCTCGGCACCCACACGGTCCGCTTCGGCGTAGCGAGCGCCGCTGTGGAGCAGCCCGTGGGAGCGGCCGGAGGTCCCGCTGCCGATGCCGCCCCGCTCGACGAGTGTCACGTCGACCCCGCGCAAGGCGAGGTCGCGAGCGATCCCAGCGCCGGTGGCACCGCCGCCGACGACCAGTGCGTCTGTCTCGTGTGGCATACCCTGTCATTAGGACAATTGACATATCACTCTATCGGCGCCGCTGTATCTGGTAGCTACCCGGTGAGTATCCCGACCACAGCGGCACCGCTCAATGTCGTCGGTGTGGTGGCTCGGTTTAACTCATCGTCACAAGGGGCTCAGCGGGGGTAACTGCTCGTCATTGCCACCAGTACCAGGTATACCGTCACCGCTGAAAAATTCGTCCATTACCGCGTCGTGATTGAGAGTAGCGAGATAAGCCCGACCAACGTTCTCTTGCTATGTTCTGTAGTGACGCGAACGAATAATGAATAGAGCGGCTCCCCTCGGACAGTTGAGAAACGGTTAACGAGGAGGGTGAACAAGCCGAGTGTGTGACGGACGACATCGCGTATCCCCCTGTCGAACTCATTCTCGGTCTCCACGACCAAATCGTGGCAGAAGGAGAATCCACTGAGCCAGGGGTTCGGTCAGAAGACGCGATTGGGTCCGCGCTGCAGTACATTTCTGAGGGGTTCTTCGGTGAGGTCCCTGAGACGATCCACGAGAAAGCGGTCCATCTGATGCGACTGCTTGTCGCGGAGCATCCGTTTGTCGACGGGAACAAGCGAACAGCACTCCGAACGGTGGTCGTCTTCTATATGCTGAACGGCTACGCGTTTGACTACGGTGATGAAATTCGTGCGCTCTTGCACCGATTCGCAACTGACGAAGCGGCGGTCGACATAGACACTGCAGTTATCTACTTCCGGGGGTGTGCCGGTCGCAACTGATAAACGAGCACACCGAGTATATCTAGTAGAGCAATGGCGTCCAGCACCGATTCCTCGACGACAGTCGACGACGAGGTCCGCCAGTTGTACGAGCGGTATCAGGCTGCCGAGAGTGACAAGGAACGCCGTAAAATTGCCCTCGAAATGGGGAAACTCGATGGACGCCGCCACGCGGATATCTACGACGCACTCGAAGACGAGTGATATAGATTGTCGTAAGTCGTCAAACCTGCTCGCTAATCAATTAATAGAAACTGGGGCTCAGCGGGGGTAACTGCTCGCCATCGCCACCGTCAGAGAGTAGACTGCCTTTCGTGAAAAACTCGTTTCTTGACGGACGTGTGAAACGCAGATTCTCGTTCCACTCAGTAGTTTGACGGCAGCTATTTGACACCGGCATAATCTACTTTATCCCTCGTTGCATATACTCGGACAGTGTCCGAGCTAACGAAACAACAAATTACGGTCTGTATCGATGTCGGCACTGAGACCGACGTGTTCCGTCTCAGTGCAGCCGACGAGATACTCGGTCTTTTAGTGGACGCACACGAGACGGAGTTTTCGATTCCCGAGCTCGTCGACGCGACCGGGGCCGCCCGCTCTACTGTCTGGCGAGCCGTCGACCTACTCGATAGCCTCGGCGTCGTTCGCGTCCGCGAGACGCCACAGCGTAACTACGTCTCTATCGACCCCGAGCGTCTCCAGAAAGACGACCCGGTACTGGCTATCGAACAGCCCGCGTTCCACCACCCGATTCGTACGTTTGTCGAGCGTGTTCGGGATGTGTTCGACGAGAGTGACGACATCAACGGGCTCATCGGCATCGTCGTCTTCGGCAGCGTCGCCCGTGGCGAGGCCGACAGACGGAGCGACATCGACCTGTTCGTCGTCGTCGACGGTGACCGAACGAGCGCACGTCGACTGGTTACCGATGTGGTTAGTAACCTCTCCGAGGAACGTTTTGACGGCGACCGGTTCGCGTTCGAACCGTACGTCGAGTCCGTCGATAGCGCGACCCGAGCGGGGTCGAAGCTTCGGGAGATATTTGAGGAAGGCATCACCGTGGTTGGAAGCGAGCGGCTTCAGTCGATTCGTAAGGCGGTGTTCGCCGATGAGTAGCACCCGTATCGAACAGCTCCTCGACGACGCACAGGCCGCGTTCGACCGGCGTCCGACCGACATCGAAACGGGGCTCGACGTGTCCGACGCCGCTCTGCTCCAGCTCCGGAAGGCGTGCCGACTGCTTGCCGGCGCGGAAGCGCTGCAAGAACAGGGCTACTACACGCTCGTTATAGAGGCATCCTTTGTTGCGATGGAGCGAACGGTCGAGTTCCGATTACTCGAACGCGGAACAATGGAGCCAACGGACCTGCCCGGGACGCACCCAGGTGTGTATCGTGAGGCGGCTTCGGCTGGTATCTTCGACGAATCGATGGCCGACGACCTCGCTGACCTGTGGCGCGACCACCGAGCGAAGACGTACTATCAGGATGGACTCGCGGCGGCGGAGCGTGCCGAGACGATGTACGCCCTGGCCCAAGAGGTCCACGCTTTCGTCGTCGGCCGGTCCTCGCAGGGCCACGAGTGTCTCCGTAAGTAGCACCTCCGCTGTCCCTCGAAGAATCTATTGATAGAAAATAGGGCTCAGCAGGGGTAACTGCTCGTCATCGCCACCATTGTTTTGTTGACTTTCGACGCTGAAAAATTCGTCTATTATCGAATTACGGTCGGGAGCGCAGAAGATCTGCTTCGGCCCCATAATTCAAGACGCAATCAATAGTCTGTATCATTCTCGTTCGTTGGTATCCGGTGTGCAGGACTCATCAGCATCCTGTTGGTTTGATATCGATTCTTGAATTCGCGTTTCGTCGATGTCGGATATTGCTGCGTACACCCGTACTCATAAGTGAGCGCGTTTCTGTCGGGGCCTCTTTCCCATCGTTCAGACCCTCCGGACTATATGTTGTCGAACGATTCGCTGACACTCCCCGCAGGTCTCGTCGAGTCGTGTAATCGTGGCCAACACAGGCCGATCGACCGGGAAGTCTTGATACGCGTACTCAACCAACTTACTGTGACTGACGCCGACAGTTTCGCCGTGGCTCGTGGCGCCGTCCAGGAACTCCTGTCGGCGACCTTCAATCTCCACACACTGTGACCGATACCTCGCCAGTGTCTCGTGTCTTGCTCGTAGTTCCTCAAAGCTGAGCTGGGTCAGCGGCGTCTCGTCGGCGGTAGCTATCCACTCGGTGATATCGTCGACGATGTCACGGGCGTCCGCCAACTCCGAGGCCTCTCGCCCGAGAGCTCGGCGCAGGTTTTCGGCTGCCGCTCGACGAACATAGCTCTTGGTGAGCACTATTTGTTTCAGTTCGGGTGAAAATGTCGCTTTCGTCGTCGGGGCCAATGCGACTGCGATCGATTGCGATAGCTCGGCCCGGATAGTTTCGTGCAACGACTCCTGATGATCGACATCGTCGAGACTGTGTGGTTGGATCGTCTCCACGAACGCCTGCCGGACGACCCCGCACTGATCTGTGGTTCCCTGGCTCCGCTGTGACACGGGTCCCACAGTTGCTGTGGCGCCCGTCGCAGGCGCCGGATTCGGCACTGGTGAGCAGTCTCCGACGCGGTTGATGAATCGGTCGATAGCATCGCGTTTCGCGTCGACGGAGTCCTGCTCTGTCTGGACGCGTGTGAGTGCGTCGTGGATGCGGGTGTGTGAGGACATCATTATGATTCTATTCGTGCAGTTGTGAGCCCGCTTGGCGCTGCTTCCGTCGCCATCGTGAGGGTGAGTTGCCAACCGTCGTCGACATCCCCGACCCGTAACGACGTAGGTTGCCACTTCGGCTGGTGGCGATACAGTTCGAGCACAATCGGTAGTACCGGGAGCCGACCGTCCCTTGGGACCAGCGCGTACGCTGATATCTGTGCGACGATGGACCTCGTCCCGTCTCGGAGTCCGACTGACCACGGGGACTGCGCATATCCACCCAGAAGGCCACTGTCTTCGAGCACAGACAGCGTGGCTGCAACTGGTCGGTCTGTGGTCTCGGGGGGTGACCGTCGGGTAGCGGCGGACGCGAGAACTGCCGCCTGCTCCTCGGGGGGTAGCCGGCTATCGAGTTCCGTCGCCATGCTTTCCAGCAAGCGGAGACAGAGGCCGTTAGGGTCGGAAATTGTCTCTGCGTGGTCGAAGTACGCTCCCATAATCTCGGCCTCGGTATCGTCGTATCCGTTGTCAGATAGTGCCTCGAAGACGGCTGCCGCGGTGCTGTGGCAGAACTCGACCTGCTGTCGTTGCTTCAATTCACTCGTAGTGGAGATAGATTCGGAGAGACGCTCGGCGGATGGGTTCCGCGAACTGGGTACTGAGAGCTCTCCTGATTCGGCAGCCGAAGCCAGACATCCAGTGTCCTCGCAAACGATCAGGTCGTAGTACGGTAATTGCGGGTCGTATCGTCGGAGGGCCGCTCTATACTGCTCTGTGGCTCTGGCAGCGTTGTTGGCGGTCGCTCGCCCCTCGAAGCGGAGTCCGGAGACCGGCACCGGCCGCTCACCCGTACGGCCACACCGGACGGTGTATACACCGCCATCGCTGGCCAGCGTCTCGATGTGTGTTCTGATCTCGTTGAGTGTCGTCCCGACCATTGTCCTGTCTCCTGGATTGAACGTCCCACCGTCCTGCCCATACGGTAGTCGTCGGTGGTTTCCGCTGCAGACCAGCCCTCTCGTCGCTGAATCTGCGAGGCTCCGCTCGCCCCTGTATTTTAGGTCCACCTAAAACATAATAATGTTTGCCCTTACGGCTCGGAGACGTCAAATGCTGTATCAGATATCCCGAAGACTGAGATGGACACTCGTTCTGCTCAGGTTTCCGCTTCTCTGTCCGTGTGGCAACGACCGTCTCAGGGCTACTGTCGAACGGATGGAGTTGTCTCGTCGAAACGGTCCTCTGCTCTACACCCAAAGTCTCTGACTTCGGCGGCGGGAGCAGTGCTGGTGTGTCAACGGGGCATATTTCTAACCACAGCAGGTTTTTGGCTCACCTAAAAATCGACAATGCTTTATTGGTTTAGGCATCCCTAAAAAATGATGCGACCAACGAGAAGGAAGATATTGGCGGCGACCGGGACTGCGCTTTCGGGCGCAGTCGCGGGGTGCAGCAGTGGGGAAAATGAACAGAACACCGCGACGGAGGCGGGTCCAGAGGCTGGGACGCCGGAATCGCCGTCTAGTGACGAGGAGGAGACGGCAACAGCGAGTGTGAGCGTCGGTACGGCTGTCTCGGCCGAGTGGAACGCGATGCGGGCCCGTCTATGGGACTCAGTGTCGGTCGGTGCGGCTGGCGACACCGGCACCGGCGCGGCCGTCGCCCAAGACATCTTCGCTCGCTTCGAGGCAGCCACCGGGGAGTATGGGGCCCACGAGATGCTCGAATCGACGAGCGAGTCGAACTACTCGTCGTTCGAGGAGGCCCTGAGCGCGCTTCGGACCAGCGGACTGGAAGCCGACGATATCGACACCGCCCGTGACGAGGCGACTACCGCCAGCACGGAACTGGCCGAGGCACAGAGCACGCTCGCCGGCGAGAGTCAAGCCGACGTCATGGAACTCCAACTGCTAGGCGTGACCGCACAGAACGCGGCGATGCAGGCCGCCGCTGGGAACTTTGAGGCCGCAGGGACGACTGCCGAGAACCTCCTTAGCCAGTTCGAGGACGCCGCCGTCCACGACAGTCTTGAGTCGGCCGATAGCGAGAGTTACGAGAGCTTCGAGAGCGCTCTTGAGTCAATCGGCACGGCCGCCGACAACGAAGACACGGAAGCCGTCAGCACCGCCGCTGACGACGCACATTCGGCAGCTATCACCGGAAGCTACGCAGTCGCTGAAACCGACACCATCGCCGGCACCGGCCACATGGCCGCTCTGCAGGCCCGCGGCTGGGACGCTGCGGCGCTGTCGTCGATGGGCGGTCCATCGACAGACTTCGCTCACGCCGCCGCGCTGACCATTTACCGGGCGCGAGCTTACGACTGTCACTGGCTCGCCGCACAGGGTGAGACGGAGCAGGCCTCGACCATGGCCAGCGACATTTTCGCACACTTCGAGGGCGCACGAGCCCACGAAGCGCTCGAAGAGGCTGACAACGAAGCTTACGAGGGCTTCGAGACCGGTCTCTCGGACCTCCAGGCTGCCATCGAGGACGGCGACTCGGCGGGTATCGACGACGCCGTCGAGACCATCGACTCGAACCTCGTGACCGGCATCGAAGCCCTTGCAGGGTCGAACGCTCCGCTGCTGGAGGCTGGCTTCTTCCGTGCGCGTTTCGGCGACGCCTACGAGCTGTACCAGCTCGGACAGGCAAGCACTGCCGCCACAATCGGTGAAGGGCTCTTCGAACGCTTCGAGGCGAACGAACTGGACTTCCACGAGACAGTCGAGGATACTAGCGAGGATATCTACGAGACATTCGAGGAGACCCACCTCAGCGGGCTCACCGACGCCTTCGAGAACGAAAACGACAGTGAGGTGGACACCCACTACGAAGGTGTTAGCACCGAACTTGAGGAGTTCGAGACGATGGCTGGTGTCACCGCGTCCGTCAGCGGCGTCGAAGGCGGCTACATGGCCGCTCGCGGCTTCGACGCTGCTGCCGTCGACGCGCTTGATGAGGACGGTCGCGCCGAGACCATAGCGAAGGATGCCTTCGAACACTTCGAGGCTGGCGCGGGTGGGTACCACGAAGCTTTGGAGGATGCGGACGAGGGTCTCTACGAGTCGTTTGAGGAGGAACTGGGCGCGATTGCTACCGCGGCCGCGAACGGCGAGGAGGTGTATCCCGTCGCCAAGAACTTCAACACCCAAGCAGTGGACTCCATCTACGCCGTCGTCGAGAACGGCGGCGGCTCATACGGTGACGCCGCGACGACAGTGATGTCGGATGTCTTTGCAGAGTTCGAGGAGGCGACCGTGCACGAACTCATCGAAGACGCGGACCACAACGCCTACGAGACGTTCGAATTGGCGCTGGACGCATACATCACCGCGCTGGAAGAGGGTGGCGACGTGGCCGGTGCGGCCGATATGTATGCCAACGCAGCCCAGTACGCACAGTTCGCGCTGGTTGACAGCGTCGAGGAGGTGCCGCTGGATCTTGACCTCGCCGGGATGTCCAGCGGTGGTTCCGGTGAGGGAGGCGACGGTGGACAGTCTGATGTACAGGGTGGCCCCAACGTCTTCGACGGTGAGCCGAGCGACGCCGACCACGTCATCGATATGAACGCCGTGGCGTTCGACCCGGCCGAACTCACCATCTCGCAGGGTGACACAGTGGCGTGGGTCCACTCCGCCGGCGAAGCCCACTCCGTCTCGGCCTACGCCGACGAGATTCCCGGGGGTGCCACCTACTGGGCCAGTGGTGGTTTTGAGTCCGAAGAGGCGGCTCGGACCGGTTGGGAGAACGGTGAGGGATACGTCCAGTCCGGCCAGTACTACACCCACACCTTCGAGACAACGGGCACGCACGACTACTTCTGCATCCCCCACGAGGCCGCGGGGATGGAGGGCTCCATCACCGTCGAGTGAATTAGCCGAAAATAGCTGTTATATCGGCATCTATCGTCGACTTGAGAGCGAATCTGCTGTCTGCAGGACCGAAGATGGCGGAATCGTCGAGTGGTACGTGTTTAGCCCCGGTTGATTTCGTCAGTGTCTCGTAGGTAGCGACCTGCGATGGGCACATGGTCCATCAGCAGGGAGTTGAGATGCCTCTTCAGGGATGGTCTCCGAGCAGCGGAGACCATCCCGACTACCCTGCTGTCGTCGCTCCGAGGTGGGAGTCGTGAACGGAGACGATCTCACCAAGGACGAA
>Ga0209946_1000360_pt1 | contig 18633 bp, 18 predicted proteins | sample SalPon2_A_H2O_MG_FD_185704 | JGI IMG/M metagenome (GOLD analysis project Ga0209946, IMG submission 185704) | Salt pond water microbial communities from South San Francisco under conditions of wetland restoration - Salt Pond MetaG R2_A_H2O_MG... | ecosystem: Environmental > Aquatic > Non-marine... | reverse complement strand
CCGCCCGCACGGCCGAGAAGAAACTCGATACACTCGATAACCTGCTCAAACGGCACTATGACGACCGGACGATCATCTTCACTGCCAACAACGAGTTCGCCTACGAGATTTCCCAGGAGTTCATCGTGCCCTGTATCACTCACCAGACGGCCACTGACGAACGCACAGAGATCCTCGAACGATTCCGCACCGGTGAGTATTCGATGTTGGCCACGTCGCAAGTACTCGATGAGGGAATCGATGTTCCAGCCGCGAACGTGGGGATCATCCTCTCAGGAAGTGCTTCGAAGCGGCAGTACGCCCAACGGCTTGGTCGGATTCTCCGCCCGACTGACGACAAGCAACCCGCCAGGCTCTATGAGATCATCACTGAGGACACGATGGAGACCTATGTCTCGGATCGCCGTCGGGAGGGAGTCGCCTGATGCTGACCGCCAAACTCGCTCGCTCCCGGACAGATGGGGATACGATCACGCCGCTGTTCGTTGATCCCACCGACGAGCGATATCGAGAGACGGCAGCCGAGCTCATCGAGATATTCACCGAGCATCTGGGCGAGCCGAAAGGCGACTTAGAGGAGACAATTGACGAGTTGACTATCGCTGATACGGACTACAAAATCGTCCAAGGGTTAGCAAAACTGTTGAAAGATGAGTGTGAGTTCGAGGTGATTGCGCCGGTCGATCCCCAGAAAATCCGACAGCGGTTGTTCGAGAAGGCCAACGAGTCGTATCCGGTCGTCCGCCAACCGACGTTGGGAGATGATATCCAACCGCTGGATGTCTACAGCAACGTCGCTGATCGACTCGGTATCTCTCTAGAGGAATGCTACAAGGGCATGTATGCGGATCTGGATGAGAACAAGCGGCTCGTTCGGTTCGGCAATCAGGCCATTGAGGGTCACGATAGCGAGGAGACGACGACAACGACGCAGCTCACAGGTGACAGTGCTGAATCGTACGCCGAAGAGACGATCACCGTCGAGTGGCTGCTCACTCGATACAATCTATCACTGGCGCAGGCTGTCCTCTACGATGCCACGGAGATGCGCATCCGGGTGTGGGATTCGTTTGCGACAGTGTTCAGCTACGTCAAGCTCTTCGGGTTGATGCATCGGATCTATCCGATTGATGACGCTGGGAATCGGGTCGAGAGTACGGATGTCGCTGATGGCTACGAGGCCGTGCTTGATGGTGCTGCCTCGCTGTTTTCGAAATCGCGGAAGTACGGCATTCGGATGGCGAATTTTCTGCCTGCGCTGCCGTTGTGTGATCGCTGGGAAATGGACGCCGAGATTCTTGATGAGACGACTGGGACGACGGATCAACGCCTGACGTTACGTTTGGATCACACCGACGGCCTCTCTTCACATTACGCAGCACAGAGCGATTTTGACAGCGACGTAGAACGGACTCTTGCAGACAAGTGGGAGCGATCAACCACTGAGTGGGAACTCGTCCGTGAAGATGATGTGCTCGATCTCGGTGCGGAAGTGATGTTGCCGGATTTCGCAATTGAACATCCTGATGGTCGGCGTGCGGTTCTCGAAATTATGGGCTTTTGGACACCAGAGTATCTCTCGAAGAAGTTGGCAAAGCTTCGAGACGCGGATACCGACAATCTTGTTATCGCTGTTTCAGAGCGATTAGACTGTTCTGCAGACGATTTCGATGGGATGGACACTCGTGTCCTCTGGTTCAAATCGGGAATTCACGTGTATGATATCGTTGAATTAGCTGAAGAGTATGCTTTGCAGACCAGTAGTTAGTGTTAGTTAGGTATTAAGTTAGTCGCTCGCTCTTTTTGAAACGGACTCATCCTCGCTCATTCTTTTTGATTCTATCTGCACTGAACCCAATTGTTTCGACGATTTTTTATAATGTTTACACTGCGGGCAATGTGACGTTACAGTATGATCATAGATACGACCACAATTAGAGCATTTGGACGTATTATCCATACATGCTACTACTGGTTGAAGAATATAACCGTTCTCATCTATTCACATTCTCTACGAATTGGGGTACTCTTTAGTTTAGAAGTTTGAACATTGGGCAGGACACAGCGCGTGATAATAATAAAATTTACATATCTGCTTAGGAAAATAGCCACATAAAGTAATAAGATTTGGACGAATATTCATCCCGACACCTGTGCAGGTTGCAAATCAAGCACTCAGGAAGATGCTTGAGAGGAATTGGCATCCATCATTCAAAACATAATGTCACCACTAAGATCCATATTCTACTGAATCCATATTCTAAACTGGTATATTACGTGAAATCACACCAATAAATTTAATAATATAACTCATCTCGGAAGAGATATGGCGCATGAAAATCTTGATGAGCAGCTGATCAATTCCTTGCTTGGCGACGGCCGTGCCAGCCTGCGAAGTCTCGCTGAAGAACTCGATGTGTCGGTAACGACAATCTCGAATCACCTGAAAGATCTTGAAGCCGATGGTGTCATTGAGGGCTATTCGCCAGTCGTTGATTATGAGAGCCTTGATTACGATGTGACTGCGATCATGCATCTCAAGGTCGAAGGTAGTGCCCTTCCGGAGATCACGACCAAGCTTGAAGCCGAAAAGCAGATGATCTCGGTGTATGAGACGACCGGCGATTACGACATCATCGCTATCGGAAAGTTCAGTGACACCGACGATATGAATGCCCAAATCAAGGCTCTCTTAGAGGATGTCGATATTCGGGAATCAAACACCAGCGTTGTACTTAATTCCGTCAAGGACAACAAGCAGTTCGAACTCGATATTCCTGAATAACGACTCCGACTGCGGGTGACAGTTTGTGTGAGATATAAATGTCTATTTTACAATATTATTAATATGGCTCCGCTCTGAACTCCTGTTAGAATGTTCGATCTCACAGGCTTTCAGCAGTTTCGAGGTGGAGCCTCCGGCCTCAAGGAGCGAACAGCGTGAGCGAGTAGGCCGGAGAGGAAACCGACATGGATTGAGACAACCGCCATACAACGACCAACTGACTCCCCCAGTATATAAGAACCGTTGTCCCTATATCTGAAACATGGAAGTCCGGCGTACCGCACCTGTCAAACTCGACGTACCCGACCAGCGGCGCGAGGACTTCCACGAATCCGCACACCAATTCCTGCACTGTGCCAACCGCGCTGCCGAGTTTTGTTGGGATACCACAGACTACACGAACTGTGTCACCTCGAACAGCAAAGCAAGAGACGCACTGTACGACGACCTTCGCGCAGAAACCAATCTCACCGCAAACCTTGTCCAAGAGGCGATCCGGCGAGCTGTGCAAGCGACGAAAGGCTGTGTCGAACGCTGGAAACAAGGCAAGCGTGTGAGTCAACCGGTGTTTACCTCGTGGAGCATGGTCTACGACAAGCGCAGTGCGACATTCTACCGGAACAAAGTCTCACTCTCTACGGTCAACGGACGGGTTGAGTGTGGCTTTGAACTCCCCTCGGACAGCCCAACGCCCTATGAAGAATATGTGCTGTCTGAGGACTTTGAGTTCCGGGCGAGTACGCTCCAGTACGACGCGGTAGACGACGAGTTCTACTTCCATATCACCACTCAGAAGTTCGACGCTGACGGATCTGACAGTGAGAACACAGAGGATTCCGCAGATACCGAGCACCAAACAGTTCTCGGTATCGACCTCGGTGTAAACAGTCTCGCTGTCTCATCGACTGGCCGCTTCTGGAACGGTGACGACTACGATCACTGGTGCCGTGAGTTTGAGAAACGCCGTGGTGAGATGCAGCAGTGCGGTACACAAGCCGCACACAATGCCATGCTCCGCCTCGGAAAGCGGGAAGAAGCATGGCGGAAACAGTACATCCACACGGTCGCCAACGAGATCGTCACGGAAGCCGTCGAGCATGATTGCGATGTGATCGTGTTCGAGGATTTGACCGATATTCGTGAGCGGCTGCCACAGGCGAAGTGGCATCACATCTGGGCGTTTCGACGGCTCTATGAGTACGTCGAGTACAAGGCTCCGGAGCGTGGCATCTCCGTCGAACAGGTTGAGTCGAACCACACGTCCCAACGCTGTTCCCGAACGGATTGTGGGTTCACACACGATGATAACCGCCACGGTGAACAGTTCCGGTGCCAGAAGTGCGGGTATGAAGTAAACGCGGATTACAACGCAGCGAAGAATGTCGGGACGCGGTACGCTCGGAAGGAGCAACATAGACTCCGTTCGTCGCCCAAGTCCACGGGCGGAGACGCACCAGTAGACGTGCGTGTGAATGGTGGGATATTGAACGGCGAGAGTTACCAGCCAATTGCTGGGGACTGATCGCCGAGAGTCCACATCAAAGCCCCACCCTCAAGGACTGAGGTGCGTAGCACCGAGGGAGTAGGGTGGGGTAGTTTACCAGGTTGGGTAAGAGCCGAATTCGATAACGAGAAATTCGAATTCACAGTCAGTTCGAAAAAAGCGGCTGCTGCTGACCTGGGTCTCGGAAGCGAGGGCTAATTGTGAGTTCTAAATATAAGATATATGGTATTAACACAGTTTTTTTGAGATGTAATAATTAGTATTTTATAGCATCGTATTCATAATATGAGTGTGCTACGTAACAACGATCCTATACCGGTAACGATTCTTAGTGGTAGTCTTGGCGCAGGCAAGACAACGACGTTGAATCATGTACTGACTGCCGATCAGGAGTTGAACGTTGCTGTGCTCGTCAACGATATGGGCGAGGTCAACGTTGACGCCGATCTCGTCGAACGCGAGTCGGATCTCACACAGAGTGACGAGGAAATTATCGAGATGTCAAACGGCTGTATCTGCTGTCGGCTCCGTGGTGACATGCTCGACGAGGTTGGCCGCCTTGCAGACCAGCGGGAGTTTGACTATCTGCTCGTTGAATCCTCCGGGATCAGCGAGCCGATTCCGGTCGCACAAACATTCGCCCGTGGCTTCGAAGACGCTGACTTCGACCCGACGGGTGTCTACGAACTTGACACGATGGTTACTGTCGTTGATGCCCACAGTATTTGGCAGGCATTCGATTCAGGCGCGGCACTGACTGATGACGACGTTGATCCACAGGGGAACCGTGTTCCTGAGGAAGCACTGATGGATCAAATTGAGTTTTGTGACGTGTTGTTGCTCAACAAGTGTGATCTCGTTCCTGACGATGAACTTGATGAGATCGAGGCCATTCTGCGGGCCCTCCAGCCCCGAGCCGAGATCGTTCGTACTGAACACGGCCGTGTTGAGCCGGAGACGATCCTCGATACCGGTCGGTTTGATTTCGATCGCGTCAGCCAGTCGGCCGGTTGGAAACGGGAACTTCAGGAGGGCCACCACCACGATGCAGCTGCCGAGGAACACGGTGTCGGCTCGTTCGTATTCACATCTGACCGACCGTTCCACCCCGAACGGATCGCCGACCTGTTGGCTGACCTTCCAGCAGGTATTATTCGGGCGAAAGGATTCTTCTGGTCGGCCGGACGCGAGGATATAGCGATGGGACTCGACAAAGCTGGCCAGTCGGTTCGGGCTGGCCCAAACGGCCAGTGGATCGCCACACTTCCGAAAGCCCAACAGGAGCGATACTTGGCTGCTCGTCCGGGTTTGAAGGATGATTGGAACGAGCAGTGGGGTGACCGCGGTAGTCAACTTGTGTTCATCGGTCGAGAGTACGATGAGGATGCGTTGGTCGACCAACTGGAGGACTGTCTGCTCACTGACACCGAGATGAACGCCAACTGGGAGGGCTATCCAGATCCGTTCAGTGCTGACGACCAGCGGGAACTCGCATTGGCTGACGATTGATGGCTATCGACGACCCACTACCGGTGACCGTCCTCAGTGGCGGACTCGGAGCCGGGAAGACAACACTTGTTAATCACCTCCTAGCTGTTGGTGGCGACGCCGACGATATCGCTGTGTTGGTCAACGATGTCGGCGAGATCAACGTTGATGCCGATCTCATCGAAACCGGATCAGAGCTCTCGATGGACGAGGGGATCACCGAACTTTCCAATGGCTGTATCTGCTGTGGTTTACAGAACGAACTGGATCAGGAACTCCGTCGAATTGCGATGGAGACAGACGTTGATCACCTTGTTATCGAAGCCTCTGGGATCAGTGATCCGGCTCCGATAGCTGGACGATTTATTTCGTCGTCGGTCGCCGCGCTCTACGATCTCGATTCGGTCGTTGCAGTTGTCGATTCCGCCGCATTCCACCGGGCCTTTGTTGAGCGTGAACCGCTTGCCTCATCCGAGGAGGACGCCCGGCCACTCTCAGAACTGTTAGCCGAACAGGTTGAGTTCGCCGATCTTGTGGTGCTCAACAAGTGTGATCTCGTGTCGGCAAGCGAACGTGCGGCCGTCGAAGACATGATCGAGACGTTCCGCCCTGGCGTCGAGGTCGTTCGGACGACCGACAGCGAAGTCGATCCCGAGCGACTCCTGAATACAGAGCGGTTCGACAAAGACGCCACAAACAACGCGGCACGGTGGAAGCAGATCCTTACCGACCGTCAACACAAAAGCGATGCCGAAGCTGCCCCCGACCAGAACGGTCACCAGAGCCACGAACACGGCGATCCCAGCGAGGAACATCACGATCACGACGGGGAGCACGACCACAGCGAGGAGCATAACAACCACGATTACGACGAAGAGGAGGATCACAGCGAGGAGCATGATCATGACCATCTTCACCCGCCCGAGGAGTTCGGTGTCGATTCGTTCGTCTACGAGCGTCGACGACCGCTCCACCCCGAGCGGTTTCGTGTGTGGCTCGAATCGATCCCCGAGACGGTCATCCGAGCCAAGGGACACTGCTGGGTCGCCGGGCGCGAGCAGTTCGCGCTTGATCTCAGTCTGGCGGGGAGTCAGATTCATCTCAGCGTCAACGGCCGGTGGATCGCCAGTCTCCCTGACTTCCGGCAGGCTGCGGCGCGCAAATCGCGGTCGGATCTCTCGTGGCACGACCGATGGGGTGATCGTGAAACGGCCATCGTGTTCATCGGGACAACGATGGACGAGTCAGCCATCAGGGCTGGTCTTGATGACTGCCTCGTAGATGAGACGAAGGATGACGGCGACTGGGATCGCTTTGAGAATCCGTTCCCGGGGCGACTCGAAGATCCGCACCCGCCAACTGATCAGCGACTCGTTGTCGATCGACGAGAAATTCGAAACGCGGACTAATCGTATACGACTTTTTGACGGCTGTTACCCCGACTTTTGACGGGTTCGCAGTCTTCACCTATCACTTCCCAATCCTGTGTTATTAAGATACAAATTAAAGATCATAGCTTTTATTATTTAGAGTATTATTTTTAGCAATACATGGCTCGATCAACACGACGACGATTCATTGCAGCGGGAGTAGGTGCAGCAACGATCGGCTCGATTGCAGGGTGTAGTTCTACTGGTTCCGAGTCTGAAGATGGTGATAGCACGTCAAATACGGCGGAGTCGCCTGAGAACAGTCTGTCAGCACAAGCGTCGTTTTTCGTCTTTGGCGAGTTCGCCGATGCGATCGCCGGCGACGTTGCGGCTGCAGAGACACTGGTTCCGATCGGCCAACATGGTCATGGCTGGGAGCCTGGCCCGGATATTCAGGGTCGAGTTCTTGAATCAGATCTGTTCATCTATGGCACGGAAGGATTCCAGCCATGGGCCGATGACCTAATCACAAGTCTCCGTGACGACAACGCTGATGTTGAAATGATTGCCACCGGTGAAGGAGTCGAGCTTATTGAGGGCGGCCACGATCATGGGAGCGATCACGAGGGAGAAGAAGACGAACATGCGCACGAAGGAGAGGAAAGCCACGACGAGCATGGAGGCGAAACGCCGTGGGAGCACGCTGGACTCTACCATCTCGAAGCAGGATCATACAGTTACACATTCGAGGAAGGCCCCGACCCCGAGATGTCTCTCGCAGTGCTCTCAACCGACGAGGGCGGCGATCACGGGATCGAACATGTCGAAAAATCAGCAAAGCAGCTCTACGAAAGTGATCACGAGAGTCATACAGTGATCGAAGGCGGCGGCACGATTACGCCGACAGCAGAGAGCCTCTCTGTTCTCGAATTTTCGGATTCCGGTGAGACGGTCTTTACGCTCGATATCGACACAGAGGGCCACTACGTGCTGTTTAGCCAGCACGTTCCTGCGGAGTTCAACGCGACACTCACTGACGACAGCGGAACCACTATAGAAGCTGAAGTGAGTGAGACGGCCGGTGGCCACGACGACCATGGTCATGAGGAGGAAAGCCACGACGACCACGAAGAGGAAGGCCACGACGATCACGAAGGCGAAGACGAGCACGATAACGAGGAAGAAAGCCACGACGACCACGAAGGAGAAGACGAGGATGGCCACAACCACGGAGCGATGGATCCTCACTTCTGGCTGGATCCACAGCGAGCGTCTCAAGCCGTCGATACCCTCGAAGCGACGTTCGCCGAGATGGACGGCGACAATGCTGAGACCTACGCTGACAACGCTGCCGCCTACCGTGAGCAACTTGAGGAACTCGACAAGGACATCCAGTCGACGGTTGACGACGCACCGAAGGAGACAGTCTTCATTGCCGGTCATGATGCCTTCCAGTATCTCGAAGACCGCTACGGCATGCGAGTCGAGAGCCTGACCGGCCTCTCACCGGACGATCAACCCACGCCGCAGGACATCGAGCGCGCCCAAGACATTATCGACGAATATGGACTTGCACACGTTTGTGCTGATCCGCTCGAAGACCAGACAGCCGCCGAACAGCTCGTCGCCGAAACCGATGCGACCGAGGTACTGCCGCTAACGTCGGTTCCAGGACAGACCCAAGAGTGGGCCGATGAGGACTGGGGATACATCGACGTCATGGAGAAGGTCAACCTCGACACGCTCGAAACCGCGCTTAACGCATGATCGACACCTCCACCGACAGCGATCGGAGCGCCGACGGCTCGATAGCTGCTGATACCCACTCGCCAGCATTGCTATCGATGATCGTTGGCTCTCCCAGCTTTCCGGTCTGTACGATCTATCCACCGGATGTAGCCGCACCCTACCGGTCGACACGGTGGCTCAGAGCTCGTAGTGATGCCTTCGTCGATCCTGAGGAGTGGCGATGACAACCGAAACCGTCCGAGTGTCGACCGATCAAACGCCGGATGCACCGGTCGTCAGTGTCCAGGATGTCAGCTTCGCCTATGGCGATCTCGCAGTGATCGACTCGGTCTCGATCGATATCGAGCCGGGAGCTTTCCTCGGGCTGGTCGGCCCGAACGGAAGCGGCAAGAGTACCCTGCTCGATCTGATGGTCGGCCTCCGCGAGCCGGATGCGGGGACTGTCCGGCTGTTCGGCGAGCCAGCGACCGCCTTCGAGGCCGGCGAGCGGATCGGCTACGTCCCACAGAACGCGACGACTGCTGCCCGGAGGCTGCCGCTAACTGTCCGCGAACTCGTCACGATGGGGCGGTATCCCCGGCGGCTCGTCGGCCGGTTTTCCGACGCCGATCACCAGGCGATCGACGACGCTCTCCGAGCGGTCGAAATCATCGATCTGGCCGATCGTCGCGTCGGACAGCTGTCGGGTGGACAGCGTCAGCGAGCGTTTATCGCCCGCGCACTCGCCGCTGAGGCTGACCTGCTGGCACTCGATGAGCCGACCGTCGGCGTCGACGCTGAATCCCGCGAGGCGTTTTACGAACTACTGGCCGAGCTCAATCGTTCAGGGCTGACGATCGTCCTGATCGAACACGATATCGGCGTCGTGACGACCTACGCCAGCGAGATCGCCTGTCTCAACCGACAGCTCTTCTTCGATGGCGATCCCGAGGAGTTTGTCGCAACCGATGCCCTTGCCGAGGCCTACGGCACTGATCAACATGTTCTCACTCATGACCACTAACATGATCATCGACAGCGGCTCACAGCTTGCCCTCCAGTCGCCAACTGAGTGGCTCTGGCGGTTCTTTGAGTGGTTTCTTATCGATGTGTACGGCACGGTGATGAGCCTTCTTTCGGAGGTACTGGGTGTGAGAATGCTCGGCTACCCCTACATGCAGCGAGCCTACCTTGCAGCAGTCTGTATCGGTGTGATCGGGCCGCTTGTCGGAACCTTCCTCGTCCACCGCCAACTCTCGATGCTGGCTGACACGCTTGCACATACCGCCTTTGCGGGTGTCGCTGTTGGTCTCTTTCTCAACGCGACGCTGTCATTGTCGCTCTCACCGCTGCTTACTGCGATAGTTGTTGCGGTGGGAACAGCATTGCTCGTCGAACTCCTAATTGAGTACGCGGGGGCGTACAGTGATACCTCGCTTGCGATCGTTCTCACCGGCGGGTTCGCCCTCGGGAGTGTGCTTATCACCGCAACCGACGGCGGCATCGCTGTCGGGATCGACGCCTACCTGTTCGGAAGCCTCTCGACAGTTTCGAAAACAAATGTTGGGCTGCTTGTCGGGATGAGCCTCCTCGTCGGAACGCTTGTTACCCTGGCCTATCGGCCACTGTTGTACGTTACTGTCGATGCAACCGCAGCGCGGGCTGCGAGAATCAACGTTCCGCTGTACAAGCGGCTGATGGTCGTACTCACCGCACTCGTTGTCGTGAGTGCGATGCAGATCATGGGCGTGATTCTCGTCGCCGCGATGCTCGTCGTCCCGGTTGCGGCGGCCGCGCTTGTCGCCACAAGTTTCAAACAGTCGATTCTGTTGGCGATCCTCGCCGCCGAGTTTGCCACAATCACTGGTGTCACAGCCGCGTACACCTACGGTATCGCCGCCGGCGGCTCGATCGTCCTCGTAGCGATTGGGGTCTACGCGACAGTATTGGTGACGACAAAGCTCACCACCACCACCTCCATCGTGGGACTGATTCCAACTCAAATCCGACGGCCGACAGACCGATCGGATAAATCGATCAAAGCTGACGGCGGCGACGAGAAGTAGGTAGGTTGCTACTGCGTTTCGACCGGTTCACCAAGTTCTGTGCGGATATCAGCAACCACATCAACAAAGGCGGTGTCGGTTCGGTTTCGCGGACGAGATAACGAAACTGAGCGTGTCGACTGTACCGATCCAGGATCGGCGTCCATCACAATAATCTCGTTGGCCAACCGAACTGCTTCATCGATATCGTGGGTCACAAACACAATCGTCTGATCGGTTGCTGCCCAAATATCGAGGAGTTCGGTGTGGAGCCGGTCGCGGGTTCGGGCGTCGACGCTGCCGAACGGTTCGTCCATCAGCAATATCTCCGGATCGGGTGCGATGGCACGAGCGATTCCGACGCGCTGCTTCATGCCGCCTGAGAGTGCCTTTGGGTAGGTCTCCTCAAACCCGTCGAGACCGACGAGGTCGATAAGCTCATCAACTCGGCCCTCGCAATCTGCACAGCCGCAGTCGGGCCGTTCGAGACCGAACCGGATATTCCCTCGAACGGTTCGCCACGGAAACAGCGCGTACTCCTGGAACACCATCCCGCGGTCGAGCCCCGCCCCTGTAACCGGCTCGTCGTCGACCAGGATCCGGCCGGAGTCGGCCGACTCCAAACCGGCAATCGTCCGCAACAAGGTCGTTTTTCCACAGCCCGAGGGGCCGACGATACAGGTAAACGACCCCTCGGCGACCGACAGCGACACCTCCGAGAGTGCCTGCACAGATCCCCCGCCGGAGTCGTAGACAACGTTTAGATTCCGAACGTCGATCTTTTTCGTACGGGCTGTCTCAGTCGGGTTGCTATCAATTATCGCCATGCGAGGGCCCTCCGTTCGAGAAGCCGGAATCCCACGTCCATACAGAGGAACGCGAGACTGATCAACAGCATGTAGGCGACGCTTGTCGCCATCGCAAGATTGTTCGAGGCGTTGATGATCTCGTAACCGACTCCCGGCGCGCCGAAGAGCTCCGCGCCAACGACGATCATCCAACACCGACCGATCGAGGTTCGAAAGCCCGTCAGGATCTGTGGGGCTGCACTCGGCAGCGCGACGAGCTTTAGCATTGAGAGGTCGCGGTCGACGCCCAGCGTCGAGGCAGCGTCTGTTAGCTCACTGTCGACGCCCTCGACACCGCCGTAGGCCCCATAGAAGTTGATCCAGAAGGCTCCGATGAAGACAATGAATGCCGCGCCGGTGTGATGAATGCCGAACCAGACGATGGCGAAGACGATCCACGCCAGCGGTGGGATCGGTCGGAGCAGCCGGATCAGTGGCTGGAGCCAGTCGTCGAGCCGCCCGCTCCACCCCATCGTCAACCCGAGACCGATCCCACAGACTGCCCCAGAAAGGAGTCCCGGAATGTAGTGATATAGTGTCTCGACGAGATGTGCGAGGCCGGTTGGCAACACGAGTTCCGGCCCAAGAAACGGTGCCGAAACCGCCGTCGATGTCGCAAAGAGTTCGACAAACGCCCGTGCTGACTCCTCGGGGGTTGGCAGCAGATACGACGGTTGGGTGAGCAGTGCTCCGACCCACCAGACGGCGAGAAATGCGGCAACCCCACCGATTCCCCGGCCGTAGCGTCGTAGATCGGCTGTATACCAGATCTCCGATTGGTTCGTGGGTGGCGACTCGGTTTGGTGGCTCATGAGTTAGTAGCGTCGTAGGGATCGAAATCAAACAGGTCGTCCGGATTGATCGGCTCATCGATGTTGCCAACCTCAGCGACGTACTCCGACATCGTCACCGTCTGGTCAACGATTGCCCGTGGGTCAGAGATGAAATCCGCTGCTCGTGAGTCCATCGCATCGGCTGCGAGTGCTGTGGTCACACCGGAGCCCATAACGGATGCCGCGTGTTCAGCTGCCCTTCCGGGGTTGTTGTTCACCAGTTCAGTTGCTCGAACGTGGGCGTCGACAAGGGATTCAGCGAGCTCTGTCGCCGCAGAGACCCGGTCGTTGACAAATAGCCCTGTCATCGGATGCCCCGGGAAGATGTCGCCAGACCATTCGAGTTCAGCGAACCCGTCATCTTGACTGATCATTGTTGCGAATGGTTCCATGATCATCGTCGCGTCGATATCGCCTGACTGGATTGTTTGAACCGATTTCGCCGGTTGTATCTTGGATTTTGAGACGACCGAATCGAACTCACCAGCATCAAGATCACGTTCGATCCAGTACCGGAGGACGATATCCGGGACGCTTCCGTCTGGTGGTGCTCCAAAACGCAGCTTTCGGCCCTGTTCTGCCTCAAACTGGCTAAATGTTTCCGACCCAGCACGCTCGTACAGATCTGCGATCTCGGTGGTTGCCATCGTCTTGAACGCGTTCCGACCGTTCGCGGCGAGAACCGTCGCGTTCGTCCCGTTATCACGGAGTACCATCGCAGGAGTGATTCCAGCGACACCGACATCGACATCCCCACTGGCGAATGCCTTCACGACGCTCGGGCCGTTGCTGAACCGTTCGATCGAGACATCGACCGGAAGCTCGTCGTAGTAGCCCTCCTGTTGCATCACGAAATGCTGCATGTTTGGGTAGATCGGGACGTACGCGACAGTAATCGACTCTACTGGGCCGCCGCTCTGACCGAGACAGCCCGCAACTGCTGGTGTAGCGATTGCCCCTGCACCAAGACCCCGAAGCATATTCCGTCGGCTTGTCTGCTGTAGCATGATTATTACTCTAATCTAAAGATATAATAACTATTGTGATTTGAGAGCAGATAGTTAGTTTAAAACGATTGTAGAACCCGCTGAAGTAGATCGGTGGAAAGGCGGATCAAAACCCGGTATATGCAATCAGAGCGGTTGAAACGCATCTTTAGCATAAATTAGATCTCGTAGCACCAGCAATAATTTATTAAAAGTTATTACTAATTAACAAAATTTATTATATAGGGATGTTTGCTACCAGATGCCGATGACAGACATAGAACACCACGCAACGAACATCATCGAAAACGCAACTGTTCATATCAACAATGGCGATCACGAATGCACTGTCGATGCTGAGTACGTCGAATACTGTGTCTCCAGTGGGTTCGTCAAAGCGGTCGACAGCAACGACACTTCACGAACTTAATAGGGCGAGTGACCTGTAGAACGTGTCAGTGTCACATCCTGCCGAGCGGCTGGTAGTGCGGGAACATCGGGTGCGGGAGATGGACACCTAGTGCCATCAGTCCATGGGCGAACAGCACGTACCCCAGTACGACGAAGGTGACACCGAGCAGTCGGTGGACGCGGTGCCGGTGTGCGATATCGATTGACTGGATGACGGTTCCGTAGAGAAAGACGGCCGGGATCGTCCCGCCGCCGAGAGCACCGAGAGCGATCCCACCGGTCGTTGGGGAACCGCTCGCGAAGGCAAACAGATACGCAGGATACAGCATCGGGCAAGGGAGAAATGCGTGGACTGCGCCGAGCCCGAGGATACTCGGGCTGTTCACGTGCCGGTGAACTCGCGTCGCGAGCCACGACGTTACGCGCTGTACACCCGGTATGTGAATATCGCCCCCGCTGCCCCCGATAACGTACCGAACTCCCGTCGTTATGATGAACCCGCCCACCGCGAGGCCTACGGCACCTCTCAAGAGATCGGCGACTGGTGTCAGTTGATCGGCCGTGACGAACACGACGCTCCCGAGCGCACCGAAGGCGGCCCCGAGAATCGCGTACGTCGTCGCCCGGCCGACATTGAACAAAAGGTGCTGTCGAACTTCGTAGGTTGTGAGATGCCCGGCCTGTCTGTCGTTGACCGTCTCGGTTCCGCCATCTGGCTGCGGCGTCATCTGTTTCGAATACATCGTGACGAGTGGACCACACATCCCAATACAGTGTGCGCCGCCGAGTACACCGATGAGGACGAACAGCGCGATGTCGATCCGAAACAGCGACTCGATCATAGGTACTGTCAGTTGTCAACTGGATTGTATTGTCTGGTGTGATTCTCGACACACTGATTCGGTCACGTATCGCCACGATACCTGCGCACTATCAGTCTGTGAATCCCGCGATTGTGTGCGCGGGGTTTGTGAAACCGGCTCTGTAGTTTCGCTAGACGCAACGCTGACGACTGCGTTATCTCCGTAGAAAGCGAAGGGACGGAGTGTTATGACTTCAGAATTCCGTCTCTTCACCCGTGTTACGGTGGCGAAAGCTAAAGCAGTTGCCGTTGATCCGGACGAACCCGCCGACCCCGAAAGGGGTGGCGGGTTCGCCGAATGGGCGATGCTTGTCCTCCATGCACTACGGATCGAACTGGGCAAATCCTACCGCGTCGCGGTAGATTTGCTCAGCGAAATGCCTGGTGTTCTTGAAGAAATCGGCCTCACAAAACTTCCACACTACACTGTTCTCCGCACATGGTTTGTACGGATACCCACCAAGACATGGCGTGCGTTTCTCGGCGCGTCGGCCGAGAAACGCACAGGCCACGCAGCCATCGATGCAACTGGTTTCGACCGCGATCAGCCCAGCCGTCACTACGCCAACCGTACTAACTACCGCGTTCGAGCACTCAAAGTCACCGCGCTCGTCGATGTTGAAACGCTCTACATCACCGACATCCACTCAACTACCTCGAAGAAACACGATGCGAAGATCGGCCCGCAGGTCGCCCGGCGGAACGCCGGCGACCTGCGAAGCCTTGCTGCAGACCGTGGGTACGACGCGAAATCCTTCCGCGATGAACTCCGTGAAAACGACATCAGACCGCTGATCAAACACCGGATTATGAATCCACTCGATCACGCTCACAATGCCCGCATGGATGGTGATCGATATCACCAGCGATCCATGGCAGAAACCGTCTTCTCCTCAATCAAGCGCACGCTCGGCTCCGCCGTGCGTGCGCGATCCTGGTGGTTAGAGTTTCGAGAAATGCTACTGAAAGCTGCCGTCTACAACCTTCGTCGGAGCGTCCGATATCCATGAAATCGACCGCTGTATGCCGAAACTACAGAGCCGTGAAACCCATTATGAAGGAATTATTAATTACCACCGAGCTGGTACCCTGCTATGACCGTCTACACTGACTGAGCATATTGCACGTTCGTAGAGAAGCGTGCAATCCGCTCCAACGCCGTTACTGCCGCAATTCTTTGCCCAGTAGGATCGATAGACTGCACTGGAATACACTGTCGTAAGCGTCGCAGAATATTGTAGACGACAGCGATAAGAATTATCTCACGAAATTGGAGGAACCACGACCGAGCACTGACGCTCGTCGAGATGGTACGCTTGATGGCCGAGAACGCTGTCTCGGCCATCCAGCGCTGGCCATAGCCGGCGTCTTTGAGCCTATCGTTGTGTGCGCGGTCGTGGTCAGTGAACTCGCGGTATTTGATGACTGGCTCGATGCCAGCGGCGTTCAATTCTGTCCGAAACGGCATCGAATCGTAGCCTTTGTCGCCGAGTAGCCGCTGCAGGTCGCCCGCATTCCGGCGGGCGACCTGCCGGCCAATCGGATTGTCATCTTTCCCGCTAGTCGTGCAATGGACATCAGTAATCAACAACGAATCGATGTCCACGAGGGCCGTCACTTTCAGTGCTGAACGTTTGTAGCCACTGCGTTGGGCGTAGTGCTGGCTGATTTTCCCCCGAGAGAAGCCTGTCGCATCAATTGCTCCATCATACGAACCCTGCTGGCCCGTCAGCGCCAGCAGGGTTCGCCAGTGACTCATTGGGAGTTGTTTGAACCAATCACATAGCGTCGTGAAATGAGGCGGATACCGTAAACCAAGCTCTGCGAGAATTCCCGGCATCTCGCTCAACAGATCAACCGTCTCTCGGTACGACTTGCCGAATTTGATGCGAACGCAGTGTAACGCTAGCATTGTCCACTCTGCGAACCGGCCGCCACCACTTGGGGCAGCCGGTTCGTTTGGATCTGCGACAATCATTTGAGCTAGCCTCACGCACTCTCTGGTGAAGCAACGGATTTTCGATTTCATTTCATCCGTTGCTTCGCTCCCAATAAAATTAGCCTATCCGCTCCGCCAGCTAGCGATTCTACTGAGCACAATTCTTCGGTATCACGGTGTGATCAGCAGTAGATTGGTATGAGATTCTTGCGTGTTCAACATGAGTATCATGCAAAAATTAGCAGCTCCTGATAACATTCGGATGTCACGCTGCTAGATGGAGCCGAAGATTTTCACTCGAAATGTGGTGTGTTTCACGGTACTCGGAGAGTGAATTATCATCTCGCCTCACTACTATTCTCCGCGCCACGACAGCGATTCGACGGTTGGGAACCGTCGTTTCGCGGTCTGCGGTGGATTGTAGTAGCGCGATTCGATATTGTGGTAGCCGAATTCAGGTGGAATCCGAGCGCAAGCCCGTGCTAAATTCTCGTCTGCTGTGTGGGTGATGACTCGGATACGGGTGTTTTCCTCAAATAGCCGTACAGCCAATGCGACGACCGATGCATCGCGCCAATTGTTGGTCTCGGGATACTTGCTCTGTTCGTTCAGATATCCGTCTGCGAGATGCTGCGCCTGTTGAACTGGATCACTAACCGATTCATATGGCGTCTCTCGATTTCCTGAGAACGGCGATGCTACGCGAATCCAGCCGTCCGCAACGCCTGAATCGAGATACGGGTTCTGGGGCGGCTCTTGACTGGAGTCAGTCAACTCTCGATAGATCGCTGGCGGTACCCACAGTTCTGTGCTGGCTGCCGCAACGGCTTGTTTGAGGGATTCGACGTGCTGATTCGGCGGTTTTCCGAGACTCCGAAAAATAACCGTATCGACGATATTCGCCGTATATCGCTCGGCACTTTCGGTCATTTATTCATCTGTCGATTCCAGACTCAGTTCGTCGTTGGCCACATCAGCGGGTGAATAGGTCGTCGGCTCCTCGGCATCGTCACCGAGATCATGGATCGCATATACGGCTTCGACCAGATCGTAGACAGTCCCAGTTGAGAGATCAGTGAGTTCGGCGATCTGTCGGATCGTGAGCTCGCCCTCGCTATGGGCTTTGATGAGATCATGGGCGAGGGCGAATGCGACAACGCCGTTGTCATCACAGACGCGGGTGATCACGGGATACTCCTTAGCGCGAGCAATGACTGCGACGAGTTCTGGAGTGACCGATACCTCAATCCCACGGATCGTCAGCGCCAGTTCGAAGGCTGCTGCCTCGTAGCGACTTGTCGCCCCGGTTCCATCAGCGTCAGTTTCGACGACGAGTCCTGCCTGCTCTAATCGGTGTAGATAGTCGTAGACTGTTTTTTTCGAGACATTCGCCTCCTCTATGAGTTCGGGCGCAGTCACGCCTGCCTCCTGTCGAACCTGCGTGTAGAGATCGGCCAGATCCGGATTCGTGAGTAACGCTGTGAACGTCGGTAGCCCAGTGATCCTTGCTGGGCCATCGCCTGCGTTCCGGACGTGCTCCGTATCGTAGCTCATTGTATAGTGTTACGAAACTCGAAACAATAAACGTTGGTGTGACGTGTGTTTCGGTTCTCCCATTTCAGGAGCTATTTATCTCGCGGCGGTGAGAAAACCCAGCACGGGATTGAAACCTGATCGACGAGCGTCGACGGCCGCTGACCGTGATGTCGAAGCAGTCAGAAAACCCAACACGGGATTGAAACTGACCTGCCTCTCAAAATGCGACTAGCTGAAAGTCGTTCATGCATCGATCATTGCGAGATACAGCCGCCCTGATAATGTGATTGATGCGTAT